>Ga0157380_10000464_pt1 | contig 24719 bp, 19 predicted proteins | sample S35metaG_FD_119757 | JGI IMG/M metagenome (GOLD analysis project Ga0157380, IMG submission 119757) | Switchgrass rhizosphere microbial communities from Kellogg Biological Station, Michigan, USA - S3-5 metaG | ecosystem: Host-associated > Plants > Roots > Rhizosphere > Soil | place: USA...
CTGTATGAATGCAAGCCTGATTTAACATACCGACCAACCCAATCAGATCCATTCACAGAATTGGAATCTGGATTTTCTATTGGACCAGTGAATTCACCATCAGCGCCAACCCATGGAAGTGCGAGGCCACCTTCAAAAGTTTCGTATTCCTGTTTTGCTTCATAACCAATGATGTCATCAAAGAAAAAGGTTTCGGTACTGCCCAGTACAAATGGGTTGAAGGAAACAAGCACTTTGTCCATTGTGGTGTAGGAAGCTCCTGCACTCATGTCAAAAGTATATTCCACCCACTCGTTAGCTACTGTAATGTCGCGGAACTGCTCAACCTGGTTGCCACCACCTTCAAATTTTAAAAGTAATTGGATCCCTGCAACAGGAGACCATACTTTCATTTTGAGGAGATTGAATTTAGTCAGGTCTGCCGGAGCGCTAAGCGTACCCAGGGCAAAACAAAAATCAAATGTGCCTACGTTGGTATATGAACCCACAAATTCACTTTCATTCACTGCATCTGGATTGGGGTTGGCAACCACGCCATTGTATATTCCATTTAAGCCTTCCCAGGAAATATCCGCTGTTCCCCCTTCGAAATCTTCGTAGGGAATCTGCGCCTGCAGGCTTGATAAGGAAATAAAAAATAAGAAAAGTAGAAGTACATGTTTCATATCAGAAAAGTATTTTGGAATGTGAAAATATTCAACTCTAAATATAGAAAATCAAGGGCAGGAAAATCTAATGTTAAACCCTGATAAAAATTATTTCAATCAAAGGGTTTTCCTGAATTAAATCGTTTTGCCCGTAAAGATCACATTGTGAGGAAGCTATAGATTAACTTGTTTCATTAACCATGGAAAACGTCCATGAAAAAAAATTCTGGATGTATATCTCCTGACATTACTGCAAAAAAATCAATGCGCCCAAAAAGGAATAGATTGAATAACATGGTTGTCAACGATCACAGACAACCAATACCAGCCTTGAATTGCTTTGTTTTGGTCAAATTGTAAACGTGCAAGCTCATTATTCATTTCCACCTGGTTAAAAGCTATTTTCCTTCCGGAAATATCGCAAATATTAAATTCTATGGAATGATTTGCAACACCTTCTGGTAGTGTGACGTACAAATCTCCTCTGGTAATAGTGGGATATACTTTCAAATTAAACCCGTCATAGGAAGGTTCATGAGTAGAGACAGGGTCTTCAACAAAACCAATGGCCTCAAGAGCGGGTGCAATCTCAGGATTTGACATAAAGGAAGTCCATAATAGTTCGGAACGGTAATTCTCTATCATGTCAATTATAGGACCCTGGTCAATAGCCAGGTATGAATCTGCAAACCAGTCCTCTTCCAGGTTAAATGCATCATAAAAACCATACTCACCCCATAATTCAGGACCATGTTCGCGGTAGAAATGCTTTAAAGCAGCCATACTTTGAATGGGTGTGTAAGGCATCGAAGGAATCGCAGCAGCCGGTGTGATCGTACCATTATCTGCCGGACTTCCAGGGGCATGAGCAGAATATCCAAAAGGATCATCACTGGCCGTCAATCCCCAGCATACTTCACTATAACCCTCATGATTAAAAGGATTATCTGCACACCAATCGTGATTGATGAGCGTATGGTTTCGATTTTGTTCAAAGTAGTTCGCATAAGCATCCTTGATATTGCGGGGATCAAATCCGAGGAAAGAATAATGTGCAAAAAACAAAGGTCCACCCAGGTTTGGCCCGACAAACAATTTATGCCCGTACCAGGTATGACCATTGGTATACCCGGAACCTGCCCAACCTGTATGATAATAGGAAGCATTGACAGCATGCGTGGGAGAAGCTATTGCAAGGAGATAAACAATAAGTGCTTCATTATACCCTCTGATCGGAAAATTCATCTGCCATTCATAATCCGGCGACCAATGCCAGTATAGCACTCCCGAATTGTTGCGGTCATAAAAATCCCATTCTACATCTTCCCAAAGAGTAGTGATGACGTCTCGAATGGCATTCTCCTTTGGAGTGTCTTGGTTGAAATACTGCCGGGCTGCAAGTAATCCCTCCATTAAAAAAGCGGTCTCTACAAGATCACCACCATTATCAAAGGTGCTGAATGGGATAGCTTCACCTGTCTGGCCATTCATCCAATGTGAGTAAGCGCCATGGAACCTATCCGCAAATTGAAGGAAGCCAACGATTTTTAATAATCGGTTTACTGCTTCTTCACGCGTGATGAATCCACGATGTGCGCCAACGACCAAAGCCATGATACCAAAACCAGTACCTCCAGTAGTAACAATGTCATCGCTGCCTAGCCGCTCACGAGCCATACCGCTTGTAGGATGTCCATATTCATAGAAATACCTCAACGTATACTCTTGCACCATGTCCAGGAATTGATCATCTGAAAAATTGGTTACTTCGGTCGCAATTGTATCCGAGGTCAATAGAATACTACCTAACAATGAGAGTGCATCTATGTAATAATCGTATCCAATGGTTTCTTCATTTTCTCTCCCCGTCCAATCTAAGCGTCGTAGTTTCCTGGTAGTTGTCAATAGTGTGAAGTCTGTCTCACTTTCACTTTTCCTCCATACCTGGTAGCGGTCAGCTCCTGCCACTGCATCCCAGTTAAGTTCTGTATGCATATCATATCCGGTGACTGCAAGGTTAATCTCCTGTGCATGGATATTGTGAAGCAAGAGATTAAAGAATACAACAATACAAATCCGGAAGAAGGCCATGTTGCAAAGTAAGTAGTTTTAAACTTACCTGCTGAAATGCTGTTTGTTGCAACAACAAGAGATCAAATTAGGGGTATGGATTCAACCAAGGTTACATACTATTACATTAAAAATCAATTTATTACATATATTTTTCATTGAGGATGTGCATCTGTGCCCGGTAAGACGTTTTGAAAAGAGTCCCGATGGAAAAACTTCTTACTTTTGGGGTCTTAATTGATACTGAATATTAATCACCATAACCAATTACTTATGAGTCGTCTATTTAAATCTTTATTACTTCCCACGGCGGCAGTCTTGCTGTTTGCTGGATGTTATCCAGGAGGGCCGGATTTCACCGAAGATCTGGATGTCGTGTACACGACATTTGATGATCAATATGATTTTCAGGCAGCCACTACTTATTCGATACCTGATGATATCGTCATCGATGTGGATATAGAGGATGGAGATACCACCTATATATACATGAAGAAAATTTATGCTGATCCGATACTCGCCAAGATTAACGAAAATATGGCCAACCTTGGATATCAGAAAGTTGATGTAGGTGCAAATCCTGATTTGTTGTTTATGCCTGCAGCCATGTCCTCCACGACCTTCTTCTATTCTTACTGGTATTGCTGGTGGTATGGTGGTTACTGGGGTGGATGGGGCTGGTATTACCCTCCATATTACACGGTAAGTTCTTATACTACCGGTTCTATGATCATGACATTGTCAGATCCTCACTCAGACAACCCAATCAATCAATCACCTGTCTCCTGGATTGCAGCCATGAATGGATTGATGTCAGGCAATAATGATATCAACCGGGTATTAGATGGTATTGATCAGGCATTTGAACAATCCACATATCTCAAAACCAACTAAAAGACTTACGACCATGAAAAAAATATTCATCGCTATATGCACATTGATGGTGTTTGGTTTGACTACGATCCAGGCCCAGTCTAAAACATCATTAACCTACGCCGTGGGATTCGGCACTGGTGATCTTGGTGAATTTATTTCGCAGCCAAGTTTCAGAGGCGCTAATGTTGATTTTCGCCAGATGACCAATGATAAAATGGGCATCGGTTTCAGCTTGGGTTGGAATGTATTTTATGAAGAGAAATCACATGATACCTACACTTTCGAAAACCAATCCCTGACTGGCAAACAATACAGGTACAGCAATTTCGTCCCTATGCTCGCTAGTTTTGATTATTACCTGACCGCAGGCCAGAAGATCAATCCATTCATCGGGTTAGGCACTGGTGTGATGTACTCACGTCGCAATACAGACATGAACTTGTATACCATCGAACAGGATGCATGGAATTTCACCTTACAGCCACAGATTGGTATTGAGATCGATAACAATTTGTCTTCTTCCTTTACCGTCATCGCCAAATACTTCAATGGATTTGCTGCCGGTGACCTTTCTGCTGACCAATCCTATTTTACCATCAACGTGGGTTGGACTTTTAAATCATAAAAATTTCAGTTGATTATACTAAAGCCCTTTGCAGGATTCTTGCAAAGGGCTTTTTTTATGGATGCTCATGGTAATTAAGGCTGCGGGAAGGTGTCCGAATCCCTATCTTTACTTATCAAGATCGAAGTCTTGACGAAACTCTTATTCATTTCCAAAAACCTGACGTTATGAAACACGTATTAGTATTACTCGTCGCCCTCTTTATTTCAACTATTAGTATTGCCCAAACCTACAATGAAGAAGTAGATATGTTGCAAGCCCTTTATGGCTCGGAGAAAAGAGACATCGTTGAAAATTTTATTGTACTGGAAGGCGAGCAAAAAACTGCATTTTGGACATTATACGATGCGTATGAAGTCGAACGTAAAGCGCTTGGCATCCAGCGGATCAACCTGATTGGGGTATATGCAGAAAATTACCACAACCTTGATAATGACGGCACCGATGTGCTGGTCAAAGAAATGCTAAAGCTTGTTAAGAGTAATGATGCCCTGATTGAAAAGTATTATAAGAAGCTGAAGAAAAAAGCTGGTGTTAAACCTGCCGCCCAATTCGTTCAGATTGAGCATTATCTTCTGGCAGCAATACGCTCAGAAATTCTTGAAGAAATCCCTTTTATCGGTCAGCTCGAATAATCTGTTACAACTCCCATCCTAGCGAGATGCCATACACATAGTCCGTCTCCTTTCCAGCGATAGCGGGCCTGTTGTCATAGTTCAGGGTGAGGTTAAATTTGATATACAAATCACCGGTAAACTCATACTTGGTATCTATCCTGAAATCGGAACGTATCCGTTTGGATTCTGTAAGGCTTGGATAAACATAGAGTGTAGAGAGTAGGCTGAGATCGCCGGTATCAAAAAGATTTAATTCCGTACCAGCATAAGCTTCAGCACTGCTTTGGCTCTCGGTGCCATTAGTGAAACTTTCAATGTTCATCGAAAGTCCTCCACCAAGGCCCCAATATGATTGGTTGGAATGGATCAGGAATTTACCAGCACCAAGTTTTCCGGTATAACGAGCTTTCAAAGCTTGTTCGGTGTTCGATAGATAATTACCATCCGCCATGAGGTACCAGTCATGTTGCAGATAGTATTTATAGTTTAGCCCGCCTTCATTGCGTTCGGTGGGATTGATACTATCTTGTACAGACCGGAACAAGTTAAAGAAGAGATCTGTCGACCAATGGTCACCGAGATATCCGGCTCCCAAGTTCAATGTTCCTTGTTTGATATTATTCGCTTTCGTAAAACTGAAACCCAAGTCAACATTTGCATTCACCCGACTCCAGAATTCAGATTTAAGCCCGACAAGATTGACAAGGTCATCACTTGTGGTTTGGATGGTGTCTCCATTTTCCTCAAGTAGGATAATGCCACCATCCTCATCAGTAGCAAGGCTGCTATTAATTCTCCTACCATCCTGAAGTGTAATCAGGAATCGTGTGGTGGAGTATACTTCTTTGATTTCACCCCATTTGACATTAAAGTCCTTATCGGAATAAGGTGTTTCGATAAAAATAATTCCTTTATCCATTGACTTGATCTCACCAACAAGGACATCCCCGTTGGTCATCACCAGTGAATCTCGTTGGGATAAAAGCATGTTGCTCATTAACAACAAACACATTCCCAAAAAACTCTTAATGATAAAATGCTTCATAATGTAAAATCCTTTGTTTAAAGTAAGCTGTATTATCTCGGTCTTAAAATAGAAATAGCGCCTTTGCCAAAATTTTTCAAAAGCAGCATGGCTTCCTTGGTAGGTATGTTTAGTTTTTTTACGGAGGCCGAAGGTATTATAATTACTTCTCCTGATTCATTTGTAGGTGCCAATGGTAAATAGATCGTACTAAGTTCATCCACCTCTTCAATCAATAACCCTATTCTCCATGTTTGATTTTGTTCGACCATTACAGTAGCGAGGTAATAATCAATTTTCTCCCCAAAGGTATCCGAAGCCTTCGATTTCATTAAAGAATAGCCTGGCAAATGAGAAAGTACACGATCCTCCAGGTAACGAATCCCTCTTTTGATAAACCCAATTTTAAAGATCAAGCCAGCCAGGAAGCATAGCAGGACAAGTGCAAGGGCGGCCACAAGTCTTTTTGCATCCATCCCCAATAAATTATCCGGCAGAAAATGCGTGATCGGGGTGAAGATTTTTGTAGCTACCAAATGCAACTTGTATAGGAGCATGAAAATAAGGTAGATGGGAAGTAAGAAAAAAATACCTCCGATGAGTGTAGACCGGATAAAGGATAGAAGAGCTTTCATAGGTAAATACTTTGCTAAAAGATACAGCCTAGATTCTTTTTAACCAAACAACTGGCTATGCACTAAATCGCTTATGCTGCCAGGCAATTTACTTTTACAATATTCTATAAAAAAGAATTCCCCTCACATAGATGCAAGGGGAATTCTTTTATGATCCATCCAGGGTTGAAGACACCTGGATTACTGATTCACATTATTGTTTTACATCAAAAGCAACCCTTCTGTTCAGCGCTCTGCCTGAGGCTGTCTTGTTATCAGCAATCGGAATGGTTTCTCCGAATCCAACAGCCGTGATACGTGAAGAATCAACACCATTCTTGACTAATTCAGCCATAACTGAATTTGCCCTGTCTTGGCTGAGTTTCATATTCAACTCAGCACCTCCGGTATTATCCGTGTGTCCTCTAACTTCAACTTTAAGCATTTTGAAATCCGCGCTGTTGAGCAACTTCGCACCTTCCTTGATCATTTCCTTTGATTTTGCAGTGAGCTTAGCGCTTCCAGTTACAAACTGAATCCGTTGTGTATTGAATTTAGCGTTTTCAATTTTTGGACATCCACCATTATCTGCAGGTCCCTTGATATCCGGACACTTGTCATCTGGATCTAAAATACCATCCATATCCCTGTCAGGAATTGGGCAACCTTGATAAGCAGCAACACCAGCTACAGTTGGGCATTTATCCATATCATCTATGATGCCGTCACGATCTGTATCCGCACATCCGTTCAATTCTTTCAGACCAGCCTGGTTAGGACATTTGTCAAGTTCATCATTCAAACCATCGCCATCTGTATCAGGAACTGGGCAGCCCATATATTTAGCAGTACCGGCTTGGTTAGGACATTTGTCATTTTCATCATTCAAGCCATCACTATCCGTATCCGGAATAGGGCAGCCCATATATCTTTCAAAACCGGCTACTTGTGGACATTTATCAACCTCATCATTCATGGTATCACCATCAGTGTCAGGGATTGGACAACCGCTGTAGCGTTCAAATCCGGCTTCAACAGGACAATTATCATTTTCATCAGGGATACCATCTTCGTCTGTATCAGCAGGAATGAATTTGCCGAACAACCTTAGTTTGACACCAACCTGGATGTTTGAGTTTTTGTATTCTGTCACATCGCTGGCCGTTTCTGAATCGTCCATGTTGTCGAAGCCATAGATATAGCGACCGAATATGACAGCGCGGCCATGAGGAAAAATTTCGATACCCCCATTGATGCCTAGGCTTGTACTCCTAAAATTATCACTGATATCGTTGTCGGGTTGTTGCTCTTCTTCTGCATTCATAAGCAGGTCAAATTGAGGTCCTGCCGTAATTGCGAAAGCTTCGCCCAGGTGTAATTTCAATAAGAGCGGGATAGAAACAAAACTCATGTTTCCATTCTGCAGAATTGCATTTGTATTTTCTACTCTATAGGCCTGGTAGGAATACATGACCTCAGGTTCTATTGAAAATGCTTTCCCAAGTGGAAAATTAACCCATCCACCTGCCGCCCAGCCTGTTTTAGGATCATAGCTGAGGTTTGCTGGATTTTGGCCATCAATGACAAATTTGCTGAAATTAACAGCTCCTAATAAACCGCCTGATATCGTATACCGGTCATGTGCCATTTTTTGGGAAAAGGCAGATACTGTAATCATCATCATCAAAAGATGAAGCGTTAACTTTTTCATAGTTCTGGTTTTATGTTTTTAGAATGGTTGTGCGGATGTTTTGAAACCGACTTTAAATACTCCCACAATTTATTGGTAATATTTAGTTTCCACTACTTTCCTGCTATACTTTTTTAGGAACTTCATAAACCATTATCCATCATGATTGTCTTTTCCAATGGAAACTTGAATTTAGAAGGCCAATTCATACTATTTGTAGTTCCATAAGCATACCTGGTCTATTGGATTCATGTCATTTCACCAAACAGTCTATATGTAAAAGTCTGATCTTTGGCTGTTTATCTATATTGCCCTGAATCCAGCTGTTAAATGCCGGGTGACTATTTGAATCACATTATATTTTACCTTTGCATCCACAAACTCAAAATCCAATGAAATCATTTTTAAGCATTATTGCCTTTCTGGCGGTCATCACTGGAGTTAAAGCCCAAAACGGAATTACACTCCTCACTTTTGAAAGTTTTACGTTTGCCGATAAGTTCGATACTGAGTATGGATACGGCAAAATAGGAGACGGCTTCCAATGGGGTGCAGGCCTTGAATTTGAACTTCAACCAACCGCTGCGATCGAACTTATCTATCAACGTATGGATGCTACCGCCTACTATCAAGGTTTCGGAGGTTCAGACTATACCGGGCAAATTGGGATGAATTATGTGCTTCTTGGAGCAACCGGCTATCAGCCTTTCAATGAAGTGGTCAGTGGTTTTGGTACCGTTGATATGGGAATTGGCTTTACGTCGAATCTTGAAGAATCTCTTGCCAGTGAAAACGTATCCAAATTTGCTATCGGTGGTAGGGTTGGTGTAAGAGTAGCCCCAGTCAACAGTAAATTAAGTCTAAGGATTCATGCACAAATCCTTTCTCCTGTTCAATGGTTTGGAGGTGGTTTCTACTTCGGTACAGGTGGTGGTGGTGCCGGTGTAAGTACAGGATCAACTATCTGGCAGTTCAACCTTGGAGGTAGTGTCAATTACCGTTTCAGATAATCAACATGCCCTTGCATGAATGATTTGAATTAAAATGCTTTTAACCCATTACAACACAATATAAAAACAACGTAAAATGAAACATTTACTTTTTATCGCTGCTCTTTTCATTTCAAGCATCAGTTTTGCACAAAGCAATACCGAAGAAATTGATTTGGTCCAATCCCTCTGGGGCATGGAGAAGAAAGATATCGTATCTCAGTTTGTTAAAGTAGATCCAGCGGCTAAAGATGCTTTCTGGAAATTGTACGATGAGTACGAAATGGAGCGTAAGGCTCTTGGAAAAGAAAGGATCGCCCTCCTTAACAAATACGCTGAAAACTACATGACCCTGAGTGACGAAAAGACCGATGAAATCATTGGTGAAATGGTCACCCTTGGAGCTAAGACAGACAAATTAGCTGCTACCTATTATGGTAAGATCAAAAAAGCAGTAGCTATTAAACCAGCTGCCCAATTCTTCCAGATTGAATCCTATATCAACAGCTCACTTCGTGCTGCGATACTTGAGGAAATTCCTTTCATTGGTGAATTGGATAACTAAGAGAAATTGATTTCCAGATATAAAAAAGCCACTGTATTTATGCAGTGGCTTTTTTTATGATTGATCATACTGATGCTCCTAATTTTTCAATGGCCCGATTCGTTATCCATTAGCACATCGGCTAGGCTGGCTTTAACTTAGAATTTCAAAAATCATGAATAGAATTGCGTTTGGTTTCTTCCTGTTGGCTTCTGTGCTTTGGAGTCATGATCTATCTGCTCAATGGCCAATGGACCTGACCTCTCCAAAAGGAGTTTTTATCACGGTCTATCAACCTCAACTTGAATCTTTAGAAGGTAATCACCTCAAAGGAAGGTCTGCTTTTGCGGTTAGAGAGACACCCGAATCCGAAGTAATCTTTGGCGTATTCTGGTTTACCGCCACCATGATCACTGATAGAGACAATCGTATGCTAACCTTGGAAAGCATTGTTATTGACAATGTAAAATTCCCCGATGTCGAAGATCAAACCAAAATTGCCCAATTCAAACAATTGCTTGAAACTGAAATACCCAACTGGGAAATCACTGCTAGCTTGGAGGAAGTCACAGCCGGTATTGAAAGTCAAAAACAGATCGCCGCCAATGAAGAATTGAAAAACGATCCACCAGTCATCCATTATGTGGATAAACTCACCACACTTGTACTGATTGATGGTGAACCCAAGTTGCAAGATGATGCAAACTTAAAAATGAAAAGGGTGGTCAACACACCATTCCTTATCGTGCAGAATCCAGATGATAAGAAGCATTATCTCTATGGTGGAAAATTCTGGTATGCCTCAGCAACCTTGAAAGAAGGTTGGGAATCGATCACCTCACTACCAAAAAGAATTTCAACACTGAATGATGAAATCAAAAAACAGGAAAAAGCATCCGATGCAAACATCGAAGATGAAACAACGACACCAGCAACCATATTTGTGTCTGTGGTACCTGCTGAATTGATACAGTCTGAAGGCAAAGCCGAGTATGCCAGCATCTCTGGTACAAATCTGCTTTATGTATCCAATTCAGAAGATGACATTTTCAAAAGCGTAAACGACCAGAAGTATTACGTACTCATTTCAGGACGTTGGTATACATCTGCGGAGTTGACTGGCAAATGGGCATACATTGCTGCAGGCAACCTACCTGAAGATTTTAAAAAGATTCCAGAAGGATCTGATAAGGATAATGTCCTTGTGAGCGTGCCTGGTACAGCTGCAAGCAAAGAAGCCGTCATGGATGCACAAATCCCTCAGACAGCAGCCGTTGATCGCAAAACAGCCACTTGCACTGTAAAATATGATGGAGAACCAAAGTTTGAAAGTATAGAAGGTACATCACTAGACCTCGCCATGAATACAGCCAGCACTGTCATGCGGGAAGACAATAAATACTACAGCGTAGAAAATGGTGTTTGGTTTGAATCTGACAATGCAACTGGCCCATGGACCGTCAGCGAAGCAAGGCCTGAAGAAGTAGAAGATATTCCGGCTAGTTCGTCAGCTTACAATACTAAGTATGTATACGTCTATGATTCATCTCCTGATGTAGTTTATGTAGGCTATACTCCAGGTTATATGGGATGTTATGTCTACGGTCCAACCGTTGTTTATGGAACCGGGTATTACTATAATCCCTGGTATGAATCATATTATTATCCTCACCCATATACGTATGGATTTAATATGCATTACAACCCATGGACTGGATGGAGTATGGGTTTCCATTATAGTTCAGGTTACTTCTCCTATCATGGTTATGGATACGGAGGGTATGGTGGATACTGGGGACCACCGATGTATCGACCACCCTATTATCCACCTTACCATGGAGGCATGTATGGTGGAAATGGTCCGACCTATATACATCACAACAGGAACATCAATATTGACAACTCCAATAATATCTACAATCGTAGAAATGATGTGACTACTAATGATATCAATCGTGGTAATCGTGATGTAGCGGCAACGAGACCTGCTACCCAACCTTCAACAGGACAGAACCGGCCAGCTACACAACCCTCAACAGGACAAAGACCTGCCACACAACCTTCAACAGGACAAAACAGGCCTGCTACACAACCAACCGCGGGACAAAGACCTGCCACACAACCTTCTGCTCCACAACCGAGGCCTCCTATGAATCCTGCTGATGCCCCTACAAGACAAACACCCATTCAAAGTCCTTCACAAAACAATGTCTATGGGGATCAAAATGGAAATGTATATCAACGTCATGACAATGGCAGCTGGGATCAACGCAGCAATAACCAATGGCAGTCCGCACAACAGCCTATCAATATGAACAATGCGTATCAAAACCGTGAACGCAGTGCTTCAGCTAATCGCAGTTACCAGCAAATGAACCATGGAGGAAATATGGGAGGTGGTAGTAATTCTGGCGGTGGCGGTTCGAGAGGTGGAGGTGGAGGTGGTGGAGGAAGAAGAGGATAGCTTATTGATACTCCTTCTTTTTCTTTTCACCTTTTCCTAATTTCACAAATGGAGGTGTAAATAACATGGCCCCAATTTCGAAACCGGCACCATTGTTATCCGAAAATTCCTGACCATAGGTGAAAGCGAAAGTTGCATTAGGACTGACGTCATAACGCAAGCCCAATTTGTATTCAGGAAGTGTACCTGTCTCCCCTTCTGTTCCGAATACTTCTCCAACGAATGAAAATTTAGGACCCCAAGGATTATAAGCAACGCGTGTAGAATAAGTGAAAGCCCAGGCTGTTGTTTCTTCAGCTCCAAAATCCCTGGTCAAGCTGGCGCCAGGCATGATGTCCCATGAAAGCTTGTTGTCATAAAATGGAATCGTTATCGGAGCATTCATCCAATATGTCTTAAAGGCGTCTTTTTCACGTAGTTCTGGATCAATTGTTCCTGGAAATGTCCCTGTTCCGGCTTTAATCCCAACGCCACCGTTTTGCATCCTATTCTCATAAATCATGTACTTGGCATAGAAGGATGTGGAATAGCCATCATCTGTTGTATTATCCTTATCGGCATTATACAGGTATGCTGCCATCGTAAATTCCCATCTTGGCAAAAGCGAAAAAGTATTCATCAACATTGAACTCCGCTCACCAAATGTTGGAATAATGGTCATGACACCATGCGGTTTGGACAACCAACTATCTGAATTAAATTGTTGTGCATGCACCTGGCTCATCACGATGAACATAAGGGCAATCAAGCTCATTTTCATGAAGCCTGATTCGGTTGTTTTGATACGTCTTGAAGCTCTCATTTCACTGCGTGTTTTTCATTAAACAATCCTTCTGTCAATAAAAATAAGGCTTTTAAATAAAGCACATACATTTCTACCAATGAAATACATAAAAGTGAAGAGGGAAATGGCTTGCTTGCCAATTCCCTCTTCACTTTTCATTCTTCATTCTTCATTCTTCGTTCTTCGTTCTTCGTTCTTCATTTTCCTGGAAAGGTCTCAACGGTCACTTTGTTAATTTTTCCATTGAACTTTTCCTTTCCATGATATGGAGGGAATACCGGTGTGTTTTCATCTGTACCTACATCCGCTGATTCGTCAATACCAAATGTATTGCTATTGGTTTTTCCAATTTTTCCTTCGGCAAATTTTTTATCATCAACATAGATCGTTCCAGTACCTCCTGCGCCACGGCCTCCTCCATCATATGCGAAATCAAATTTGATAACATGTTTGCCCGGGACAACTTTCTGTGTTGATGAAATGGTATAAGACTCCAGTCCTACCCAATTGTATGTATAGGATGGTTTTCCATCCACCATATAAAATGTCCATCCTCCAAAATCTCCACCCTGGCATATGATGACACCTGTACCAGTCGTTGGTACTTCAACGTCAGCAGTAATTGTGAGGGAAGTGTTTTTAATATTGATGAATGCGTTTTCAGGGATCCCCTTGGCACCTTCATACAACTCCAATTTGGTGCGTCCATTCATTAGGTCTGGACGTCCTGCAATCACTGGATCGAAACGTTCAATAGAACGATCATCTATTGGAAGGACATGATACTTCACGGCTTCTTCCATGAATTTCTTTTTGAGCTCTTCCAGTTTTTCCGGATTCTTCTCTGCCAAATTATTGGCCTGGCTGAAATCTTCATTGACATTGTACAATTCCCAAACATCTTCCGCCAAAGGACGTCTGGGTGCAGCTTCCCAAGGTGCTTTATGAATAGTACCGGCAAACCAACCATCATGATAAATAGCCCTGTTCCCAATCATTTCAAAATACTGTGTCGTACGTGTATCAGGAGCTGTCGGGCTATCAAAGGAATAATTCATACTCACTCCTTCCATAGGTTTTTGTTCGATCCCATTGACCATTTTAGGAGCAGGCACACCAGTGGCCGTATAAATAGTTGGTGCGATATCAATCACGTGATGGAACTGTGAGCGTACTTCGTTTTTCGCTTTTATTCCTTTAGGCCAATGCATCACCATTCCGTTTCGTGTTCCGCCAAAATTGGATGCGACCTGTTTTGTCCAGGTGAAAGGTGTATTACCTGCAACGGCCCATCCAGCAGCAAAATGATTATATGTTTTCTCCGTGCCTAGTTCATCTATATGCTTCATTTGCATTTCGAGTGTTTCCTCTACGGCGTTGAAATAAGTATTCTCATTAAACAACCCGATCATTCCACCTTCTGCACTTGAACCGTTATCACCAACAATGTAGATAAACAATGTATTCTCCAATTCTCCCCTGGCTTCCAGCGCATCTACCAACCTGCCAACTTCATAATCTGTATGCTCAGCAAAACCTGCAAAAACTTCCATCTGGTGTTCAAACAATCGTTTTTCATCAGCAGAGAGTGATTCCCAATCTTTGATCGCTTCTGGTTTTGGTGCTAATACTGTGTTCTCAGGTACAACACCAAGTTTCTTTTGGCGCGCTAAAGTCTCTTCTCTGACTTTATCCCAACCTTGGGAAAACTTGCCCTTATATTTTTCGATGTATGATTTAGGCGCGTGATGCGGTGCATGCGTAGCTCCTGTGGCGAAATACACATAGAATGGTTTTTCAGGAGTGAGCGATTGCTGTGTATTGATCCAAGCAAGTGCCTGGTCAGTCATGTCAGTAGTAAAATGATAATTGGGATCCTCTATATTCGGATAAACCCTGGTAGTCCCATCATACACCATCGGGTGCCACTGGTTAGTTTCCCCACCAATAAAGCCATAAAACTTGTCAAAACCTGAGCTCGTTGGCCAACGATCATAAGGACCTGAAACAGATCCTTCCCAAGGTGGAGTTTCGTGATACTTACCGAAGGCAGCAGTACTATAGCCATTGAGACGCAAAACTTCTGAAACAGGTGTAATGCTTAATGGCCTGATACCGGTATTGCCTGGAAAGGCTGTTGCTACTTCCATAATGGCTCCGGCATTATTGGAGTGATGATTGTATCCAGTCAACAATGCAGTCCGTGTAGGTGAACACAAGGCGGTGGTATGAAAGCGATTATACTTCAACCCATTCGCTGCGAGCTTTTCAAGTGTAGGCATTTGTATCGGTCCACCAAATGCACTTGAATGACCGAAGCCAATATCATCGATAAGCACTACCACTACATTTGGAGCATTTTCTGGAGCGGTGACATTAAAACGCTTTGGTGCTGTTGCATTTCGCGCATCTAGTTCTGTGATGGATTCGACATCAGGTTCTTTGATAGGTAGTATGGAACGATCAAGTGAACCTGTTGTGGGACTGCTCACAGAAGTTTTCTCAGCCGAAGGCTGACAGCCAAAGGCAGCCAACAGCATAAAATAGAAAAGGACTTTTTTCATGGTGGAAAATTAAATTGAAGGGAAAGAATTTAAAAAACGATTTTAATGGTAGGGTTTATCAAGCAAAAGAGATGTTGTATCAAGCTAAACAAATGAGCGGCTTGATTTGGATGAACGAGGTCATTACAACCAAATGAAAGGGTCATGCAAAATAGATTTTCAATTTAATTAGGTCGATTCAGAGGAGCGTGGAGGTTGACCTGTTGAAGAGGGTTTATTTGATTTTGCCAAAGGCAAATTCATGTCAGTTAAGGGTACTACTTTTGGTGCTGCAGGATCACCTTCGTATGCCGGAGTCATGATCTGAACATTATTTTCATTGAATACATCGAGGATATTGCGATGTAAGTCTGTATAGTAGAAATACATTTGTTCCGGGTTATCGCAATACCCATTAATTTCATACTCAACAGCAAAGTCACCGAGTTTTTTATGAAATACATAAGGTGGTGGATCTTTCAATAGACCAGTTGTACGGGCAGCGGCTTCCCTCAACATATCCTCGACCAGGCGCCATGGGGTCTCATACCCAATACCAACACTCGTGTGCAGGATTATACCACGCTCCCGTGCAGCTTGTGAATAATTTTTAATGGTGCTGTTGAGTAATATAGAATTTGGAATGACCACTTCTTCATTCTTGACAGAACGCAATCTTGTTACCATCAGGCTTTGATCCAGCACAAACCCCATAAACTCGTTAACTTGAATCCGGTCCCCTTTTTTAAAAGCTCTCCTGTAAGTCATAGAGTAACCCGCAATGATGTTGGCGATAAAGGAGGAAGATCCTAGAGAAAACAATACACCAAGAAAAACGGATATCCCCTGGAAAGCACTGGATCCCGATCCGGGTATGTAAGGATAGGCAATAACCAGTGCAAATATGATGACGAGGAGTTTTACAATCTTAAAGGTGGGCATGGCCCATTCCGGGTCAAATTCTTTTATACTGATATCTCCCAGGTCGATACCAGTAAATAACAATCTGAAAAGTTTAATGATATAACTGGTAATGATGAAAATGACAAACAGGAATACAAGACTTGGCAACTGATTGATAAAACCCATTCCAAGTTTTTCTAAAGGGCTGATCAGTATACTGAAAATTTCACTGGAGGATTGTCTTGTCTGTGGAAAAAGGCTAAGAATTTTGTCCACGCAAAAGAGCACAATAAAAACAATAACCAGAAGCCTGACGAGTTGGTATACAAAGTGTAGAATACCCAGCATCTGTTTAGACTGGATAATCTTAAAAGAAACATTCTCAAGATTTTCGATCCTTCTCTTTATCCGTCGTTGGAACAAAGTATTAAGCCGTTTGAAAATCAGGATAAACAAGAATATGCTGAGGAAAAGAATTCCAATAAGGCCTAAAGCTTTAAAGAAATTAGCCTGGATGTATCTCGGGGTGCGTTCACTTCTATACTTGATAATACTCTGCCTGATTTTGGCAAGGACCAAAGTAGCCAATATGTCTTTGGAGACATTTTCCATTTCCGCATCTTCATTATAAATATTAATGAGCAATGTGGATCCGGCCAATAACTGGATATGATCAGGTTGAACTACTTTCTTAAGGGAGTCTACAGAAAACGTATGGCTTGCTGCTACTTTTCTGATCCGGGCCTCTACGGTTTTAGCCCTGGCTGCAGCAGGATAACTAGATACACCCCGGACGGAAAACAACTCATAACCATCTACAATCACCGGAGCCCTGAATTGCAAATCAGTCTGCTCCGGATCAACATCCGATTGCTGGCCGTAGGAGAGGTTGAAAGAAATACACAAGAGCAATACCCCTAGTGTCTTCAGGATTCTCTTCCTACTTAAGATGTTGAATACAGAAATCAAAATGCTAGCCATGATCCTCCCGGGTTTGAGATCAACAAATGTAAGATAAATCAACTGGTTAAGATTTCGGCAAGTCCTGGATATTTACAGCAGTAGACCGATGATTTTCTGAAAAACTTCAGCTGCGGAGAAATAGACAAATAGGATAGGGATAAACGGCAGCGCTACGGTTACACCAATACTGATAAGGTCACGCGCTGTCACAGGTATGACACGGAGTTGTTGCAACGTATCAAACATACTGGCATAATCATACGCCATCGAAGGATCGACAATGCGTTCCTCAACCCGTTGATCAAAAGGTTTGCTACTCAACCAGTCTTGCTCAAACCTACCGCTCATTTCAGCGCCAAGTTGACTTAGGTGAAGCAAGCCTTTTTGTTTCACCTTGACTAACCTTCCGATGAAAAACAGCAGTGGAAGGACCAGTACTACAATGGATAGGATGATGTAGCCAATCACTACACCCTGGATCATCATAATGGCCTCATGTGAACTCATGATATAAACCAACAGTTGCCCGGTGATCACCAGGCTACCAGCAACAAAAACGAAACTAAAACTGCGTTGCGCAAAAATCAGAATACTCAATCCTCCTGAACGATCGGCATGTGTGGGTAATAATTTTAATCCTGCTTTTGAAAACCTAAAGAGTAACATCATCCACACGATGTAGCGCCAAATCCATTGTAATAGCAGAAACTGAAAAAAGGGAACTGAAATAAAGAACGCCCATTTCCCGGCGAGGCTCATCATGTTCTGCTCAGGCATCCCCAAAAATTTCCAGGAGGTTGCGTCTTCTTGTAGGCCACCATAAGCTCCGCTCTGCACCAACCCCATGACAGAACCAACAACAATCAATAAAAGCACCGCTTCTGTGAAGGAACCACAAGCCAGTTTTCTCATCCATGGCAATGTCTTCTCTATCATCTTTTGCCGAGCTTCTCCTTCGAGCAACGAATTGGTCATGTAGTGTATGACCGCAGTTGTTTTAATATCAATCACATTCCTGATGATGATCAACACAGGTAATGCGATCAAGAGCCTTGCATGAAATGCGATATCCTTGAGGAAGGGAAGGGACACTCCTTCATACAAAGTTCCATCCAGGAAGGTAATGATCACCAATGGTATCCAGGCTAAACATATACCCGCTATCGCCAATGCACCCTGATGATTTTGGACACCAAGTTTCATCTGAACTTTTCGAAAAAGCCCACCTTCAATAAGCGAATATTCTTCTGATGTTTGCTCTTTCATATTTATTGGAATAGAACTCTTTTAAAGAACGAGCTAGCTCGTATAAAATCCTGTATTTATCGGATGCTTGCTTAGTAAGACGTTTTTACATCCTGAAACATCATGTAACTCAAGGCAAAATAGAAGATGTTCGATTTGAGTCCTGCATACGGTTTAATGCCTGCACTATCTGTAAAGTCCTGGTTGTGGAATTCACTAAAGTAATATTTAAACTTGAGATTAATGCCTTCTGGAAACTGAATTCCTGCCAGTAGTCCATGTTGAAAACTTTCCGGGCGATTACTGAACCAACCGGATATTTTATCGATTTTATCTCCATCATCAAAGGTCTTCTCTTTGTAGACGAAAGGAAATTCGATTTCATACCCTCCATAGAAAAACAGCTTAGACAAGTTGCCGACTTTAAAACCAAACGGTATGCCGAGGTTGTAGGTGCGGAATTTTTTCTTGTAAATGATCTCACTTGTTGGATCTCTATAATCATCATAGATATATCCCACATTTCGGATCGCTAATCCTGAAAAGAGTCCAAAACTCTTGTTCACGTCCTTGTTGGCAAAAGCCTGGATATTAAAAACGGGTGCCCAGCGCATGAGAGAATTAGCTTCTTGCCCATTATCCTCCATATCCGCCCAGGAAAAGATCATCTCTCCACTCGCGGAATAATAAATCGGTGAAGACTGACCTGAAGCATAAGTGACAAAGCAAACGAAACTTACAAGTAGGGAAAAAAGGTTTTTCATTAGAATCTATGTTTTGTTTTTTTACAAATTTAGCTAGAATCAATTTATTCATTTTTCTCTGACAAACTCAACATCATACGTGCTTTTCTCAACGGCTTGATAATACGTTCCTGCCAACTTATCCTGAGCTACAATATATTCGAGGCCATATGTTGACCCAGGATAATTGACATCCTGCAATTCAACCAGCACAAACTGTTTTCCATCTTTTACTACCCATTCTGCTTTATCTACATGTATCGGGTTTGGATTAAAATAGCTGACATCCAATTTGCCATCAGGAGTTGCACTCTTTATTTCCATGATGTAACCTCCGTCTGGACGAAGCCACCGGCCTACAAGGTGACCAGATTCGACCTTGACTGACTTTGTTGTATCCTGAACTGCAGCTGCGGGGTTCTGCGGCACAGGCACAGGCTTCTCCTTTGAAGAAGTACAAGCTTCATTCATCAACAAGATGAAAGTACAGAGGATGAATATTTTCATTAGGTGGTTATGAGGTATAGCGTGTTGAAGTATAGCGTGTTGAAGTTTAGCGTGTTGAAGTTTATAATACCATCAGAATCGATACCCTAAATGAACGGTATATCGGAATCCAATCCCTTTGGTGTTGGTCGTGCCGGATGTCTTAAAATCAACATCATCGAGTGCAAAGGTGTATCCTGGAAAACGTTCTGAAAGAGCCTCGCTGATCTTTTCAAATAACAAACTTTCGTCTTCTGGACTCAGGTCTGTGTCTAATTTTGCACTCAGCGAATAAAAGGCTACACTTGGCCCAATCAATACAAAATCAAGCGCTACTCTTTTCCAAAACACAAACTGATAACCCAATTGTGCTCCAACGGAGGTCATATATAATTTTAAATCCGAATTCACCGTTCCTGTAAAATTTGCTGTTTTCAAATCCCAGGTATTTTCACGTCCCATAAATGTATGAGAGAGAAATGGCCCGATATAAAGGCCCCGTGGAGCCCTGAATTTATTTTCTGATGCAAGATAAAATCTATAATCTCCGGTAACCAGAAACCCTTTTTCCTTTGAATCTCTATGCAATTCGATAACAGAATCAACCTTTGAGCCAAGAATGCTTAAACTTGGCAATGAAGCCAATCCTGCATTGACAGAAAAGCTTTGGTGCTCGCCAATGGTTCTTTCATAACCAAGAATAAGTGCCCTATCTCCAAAGATGATTGGATTGGTAAGGTTGAACCGAATAGTATTCTTACGTAAGCGGCCTTCTATGACAACACCCTCAAGTTCCAATGAATCTTGTGCATGCATAGAAATCGCTGCAAAAAAAGTTACAAGAAGCAATATGCGGCTGTATATATGTTTTTTCATAAGGGTGACATTTTATTGATCCAAAACTATCACTAATAATTGAGGTAAAGTCAATGGTTGTGATAAGAATAGTGAGGTAATATCTGGGAAAAAGGACATATGCAGATGCCGAAAACACATCGAAACTGTCTTTTATAGACTTAGGGCATGGAATAGCTCCTGGTAATCCGGATTATTTGGATCTAAAGCATACAAGGTTTCAGCATATTTCCTCGCTTTACCTGGTTGATTTTGCTGCACATAGAAAAAAGCCAATGCATAATTGATTTTGAAGGACTGCGGATTCAATCCATGTCCTTTTACCAAGATACTTTCAGCCTCCTTCTGTTTCCCTTGCTGTTGCAAAGCAAGGCCATAGTTATAAAACAAGCCCTCGTCAGTAAATCCCAACATCGCAGCTTTTTTAAAGTGTTTAATTGTTGATTCAACATCACCCAATTCATAATAAAGTAAACCAAGGTTGTAAAACGCATGGTCATTGAACGGATCAATGGCCACTACATCGAGGAGTGCTTCTAAGGCTTCCTGGTTTTGACCAATACTATTATAGGCAGATGCCATATTCAAACGGGCATAATTCATCAGGCTATCCATTCTTAATCCGCGCTTGTAATACATAATAGCATCTTGTATAGCACCACCTTGCATATGGTAATCACCTAACATGACATTGCCAACAGCGAAATCAGCCTGGTACTGTAGAAATGCAACATTCTCTTTATCTGCTGAAACAAAGGCCTCATTGTATTCCGAAGGAACACGCTCACCCGGTAGACGGTGATACAAATCTGCAGCTGCTATTCGGACAGAACGTACATCATCTGATAAAGCCGGATAAGCCTTGCTTTGCCAAACTTCTGGAGGATAGTTTTCCAATGATCTCAAAGCATGATATCGAACCAACGCTTTACGATCATCTTTCACATTCATCAAAGCTTGCGCGCTTCCCATAGTTTGAAGATTACTCATGTAATAAGCAGCTGTTGCGCGTGCAATTTCCGGTTGAGTTGTATCTGATAATAATTTCACGAGATGAAACTCACTTTTTTCATTCAGCAAACTCCCTGGAATCAAATCATCAGAAAAATGTGGCTTACGTTTCTCGCCATACCATTTTGTTACAGCCTCCGCTGTCCAGGTCGCAGGTCGATCTGTGTGACAACCGTTGCATGCGTTAGGTGTCCCATAGATCACAGATTGATCAGGACGCGGCACTCTGAAGCTGTGGTCCCTCCGAATGTCATTGCCCATATAGGTCCTGGTGGCCATGTGACAATTAACACATTCCGCTCCTTCCGTTTCTAGTTTATGAAAGTGATGTTCTTCCGAAGCATAAGCCGGTTTATGACAACTCAAACAAAGATTGTTTCCCTGCAATCTTAGTTTTCCGGAATGTGGATTATGACAATTGGAACACCTGACGTTGTGAGCAAACATCTTGCTTTGTGTAAATGATCCGTATTCATAATCCTCCGCTTTAATCTGGCCATCAGCAAAATAATGTTCATCCATGAGGACCTGTGGAATTAGGTCATCCATGATTTCATCAGAATGTATCAAATCAACTGAAACATCTGATTTACGCGCATGACAAGGAGCACAGGTATTCAATTGTAATTGTGAAATCGTATCACGGCTATAAAGTAGTCCGGCATTCTTAATGTGCTCTCCCTTTTGATATGAATTGGATTGGACAAAGGCAACATGACCACTACCTGGTCCATGACAGCTTTCGCAAGTCACATTTATTTCGTTCCAGGTTGTGTTGTAAGTATCTGTTTTGAAATCGTAATTCTTCTTCAGATCAGTCGAGTGACAGGATGCACACATCGTATTCCAATTCTGGCTGTTGCCAGTCCAGTGAAACCAATCTGCATGGTGTATCTTCTGACCGGTATATTGATGAAACCATTTCTTTTCTCTTGAATCCCAACTCACCCTGGTAGTTTGCATGCGGCCACCAGGGAATGCAATCAGATATTGCTGTAAAGGAAAGTATCCAAAAGTGTACAGGATCTCGTAATCATGATTCAGCCTATCATCCCCTTGTGTGTTGATATAAAATTTTCCTTCGCGTTTGAAAAAAGTATTGGTGACTCCGTCTGCAGTCAATGAAGAGTTATTAAAATCACCCAACACTGTTGAATCATTTGCTGGTTGCATAGCCAGGTAATGATCAGACAATTTCCAATCGCTGTAAGCATCAATGTGACAGGACTTACATGCATCGGAACCAACAAATGTATTTGGCTGTCCATTTAAGAAATCCTCTTTCTTCGAAGAAAGACATCCCCACGCCAGGACCAGTGCACAATAAATGCTGAAGCAAATGATTAACCCGGTTTTTAATTTAAGTTTCACGTTAACCAGGTTGTGATCAATTAGTTTGATTGTTCTAATTCACCTAGTACATGCTCCATAGGAAATTGGGAGACCGGGATCAGTTTAGTTTGAGGCCTGTCCAACACCTCGATCATGACAATGACAAGTGAAAACGAAACCGCCATGATGATCGTGGACCAGGAGCGTCTTGATCCAACAATGGAAGCCTGATAGCCAATGGAAAACATGGCCAATAGCATCAGGACAAACAATACATCCCAGACACCTTCTGGTATTCGGGTGTGAAGTCCTACCACTACTCTTGATGCATTGATATTCGCTAAATCATTGAGCGATTCGATATACAAAGCAGCAACATCAGAATTCATATCCTTCTTTGCTTCGGCAACAGCCATGCTCCAAAGTCTTTCGCGGATTGTTGAACATTTGGCTATGGCATTCTGGATCTCTTCAATTTCCAGACCGCGAACAGCTATGAGTCGAAGGCTTGTGTATTCTTTTAATAGATTTTTGGTTTCTATGCGTTGTGTATCAGGTAGAAAATCTGCACGCATCCATGCCGTACGGATGATGTTGGCTTCTTCGCGAACCAGGTCTTTACGTGCCTGATAGCGATCCGTAACAATGCCGAATGTAAACGCGATGATAAAGGCAAGCAAAGCGAGGACATAACCTGATATGGAAGAAACAGTTGATTCCGTTTCCACTTCCCGTCTCTTCCGGATTGCCTTGCCGATAATGTAACCAAACTCAATAGATAGAATGACCAACAAGAAAGTGGTCAACAAAAGCAATAGAACAGGCATGTCTTTTAAATCCATGGTAAGTTATTTTGGGTTGTGTATTTGTAGGAAAATATTTTGATGGAGGCTACTTAACAAATGTAGTAATTCTCTTGCACTAAGGATTATTCATTTCAATCAGATTTGGCACTCTTTCTGAACACAAAATATCGGCAACCCGCTTCCATGCCCCAATTATAGCGACCTAAAAAATCACCATACAATCCTGCGTTTACTTGTGCCCATAAATTGAGGCGAGGTTTTGGTGCAAAAGCCATACGTCCCTTCAACAACATAGATGTTCCACCATTGATGTAATCAATAAATAACTCTGGTGCAAATACAGTCCATGATCGTTTGTTCCAGTAATGAAGTAGTATGCCTTGGATTTTAGTGAAGCTCAGATCAGCCCTGTTTTCATCCCCCGAAAAAGAATTGGTCTGTTGAAATACCAAAGCTGCCAATGTCTCATAATCTTTAAGAAATGCGCTGTAGGTGATAACAGGAATGATCAAATTTTTGCCTGTGCCTTGAGCAGGTGTAGCTGCTGTATTCAAACTAATTTCAAGGGAAGCTGTTACTGCTGATCGTTTAGCCTGGTGGATGTTGTATCCAAGAAGACGGAATGAAATATCACCGATACCAAATTTGTCAAATCCCTGTGGATAAGGAAATGTGTTATTGACGAATGGAATATCGACCCTGGTAGTAAATCGTTTTCCGATTTTCACAATCGTCCTTACTACCGTCTGGTTGAGGGCAAAACCACCTGCCCGATCATAATGTTGAAATTCGTTAAAGACTTCTACCCTGCTCAGGAACTGTGAAGGATCGTCAGCTGATACAATACGTGGCACCGGTAGCGATGTCAATGTATCAGTATTGTTCTGA
>Ga0157380_10000466_pt1 | contig 24697 bp, 22 predicted proteins | sample S35metaG_FD_119757 | JGI IMG/M metagenome (GOLD analysis project Ga0157380, IMG submission 119757) | Switchgrass rhizosphere microbial communities from Kellogg Biological Station, Michigan, USA - S3-5 metaG | ecosystem: Host-associated > Plants > Roots > Rhizosphere > Soil | place: USA...
AGAAAAATAATTTAGAAGCTAAAAGAATCAAAGCCCCGGCGGGGCGACATTTTGGTAGCATGACAAGATAAAAAAATTAAGAGTCCCGTAGGGACGACATTTTAACTGCACATATCGAAAACAAAAAACAAATGGCAAACACGTATACACAGATTTCAATACAGGTAATATTTGCGGTTCAGGGCAGAGAAAATATTATTACCAAAGACTGGCGCGATGAATTGCACCGGTATATTACCGGTATAATCAAAGCGGAAGGTGCAAAACCGCTTGCTGTTGGAGGGTGGAAGGACCATGCACATATTTTTTTCGGACTTCAGCCGTCTTTAAGTATTTCAGATTTAGTGAAAACGGTAAAAGCAAACAGTTCAAGATGGATCAATGATAAAAGATTAGTCAAAGGAAAATTTAATTGGCAGGAAGGTTTTGGTGCATTTTCCTATTCAAAAGATCAAAGAGACAAGATCATCAATTACATTATGCAACAGGAGGAGCATCATAAAAAGTTATCATTCAGAAATGAATATCTAAGCCTGTTACAAGAATTTGAAATTGATTTTGAAGAAAAATATGTATTTGAATTTTATGAGTGAAAATGCCGTCCCTACGGGACTTCCTGCGCAATACCAAATGCACTTCTACCATAAAGCCGTCCCTACGGGATTCACTACGCAATACCAAATGCACTTCTACCATAAAGCCGTCCCTACGGGACTCAAAATTGGAATAATGAAAAAGCCCCGGCGGGGCGACATGATGGTAAATTATCTTAAAGGTACCGAAAGGGTTTAGAACTTTAAACTACTTTCCATAATTAGTATTAATCTCCTCATCAGTCGGAAACTCAATGGATTTATCACCGGTTTTCCGTACCCAGTACAGATATTTTCCGGCGCCGTTGCAGGCATAAGCGATCATGGAATCTTTGGGAGCGAGGCTGAGGTGGGTAAAGGTCCTCCAGCGTTTTTCCTTTTCCTGCACGGCGCATTTTACATCAACTACCTGGTCGCATTCATTTCTTAAAAAAACTGAATAGGTATTTCCATCCTGCTTGCATGCGCTGCAGGTGCGGCCCCATTCAGCCCGGTATTTCTTTACGCATTCATTGAGGTCCTCATCGGAATGTGACTTCCTGGCTGAAAAAGCATACAGGCAGCTTAAAGCAGCAAATAAAATTATTGCAGGCAAAATCTTTTTCATTTTCATTTACAATGATTGTTTTTCAGGATGATCTTTGCTTCTTCATTTCCCATTTTTTTTGATTTGTTCCAGTCGGCGCAGGCGCCGGCATCATCGCCAAGCCCTTTTTTGGAAAATCCGCGGTTGTTATATGCTTCTGCATTCTGCGGATCCAGCTCCAGCGCTTTATCGAAATCATCCATGGCATTATTAAAATCGCCAAGCCTGTTCCGCGCACTGCCACGGCTGATATAACCCCAGACATGCTTCGGATCATGCTGCAGCAGCTTCGTATAGTCGTCAACGGCGCCCTGGTAATCTTTCACCGCTACCTTGCAAAATCCACGCTGAAGATAAGCTTTGTAAAAACTGCTGTCAAGCTCCAGCACTTTGTTATAACAGGTAATCGCATCCTGGAATTCACCAGCCTGCTGCCGTTCCTGTCCTTTTTTAAATTGCTTGTTAACGTCGTCCTGTGCGTATACGGAAGCTGTAAGCATACAAAGTGCACACAACAGCATCGGTATAAATTTGAAACTGGCCGGGCGGTTATTCAAATGGTTCATTGTTTTTATAGTTGTGCTGGGTGCATAATTTAATCAGGTGAATGAATGCTTTTCTCAACCCTGCAGCGCTTTTACCGTTGAGGGTAACCATAAAGCTCATGCGCGAATATCCCCTGGAAATTTTATTGACATAAATATTCCTGTCTACGCACTTGTTCTTTCCTCCCTGGCAATTCAGGCAAAAAAGATTTTCGGCAGCATCGTAAAAGATCTTATTGGTGTCAATGTCCCTTGGATTCATATGGTCGTCGCGGTAAAGCTTTCCGTTTTCAAAATAAGAGCTGACTACGATGCCGCGGTCCACAGTCACTTTAATACTACCTCCGAGCTTGGAATTGATATAGCTGAGCGTTTCATCAAACCCAAGCTTTTGTGCATGTGTATCTGAGATCATACAGAATAAAAACGGTAACAGCGTGACAAGCCATGCTGCCATGAAATGACCTTTGTTCTTAACCTGTTTCATTCCAGCACCATAATTTTTCCGAAGGTCTGCCGATCACCATCACTGATCCTGTAAAAATACAATCCGGAAGCATTTATTTCAATGGGTAAACGATTCCTGTTTCCGTTTAAACGGCTGGTCGTCACCAAAGATCCGCAGGAATTAAAGATCGATAATTCATAATCACCGCCGGCAGGTATTGAAATGGTAATTGGTGTTGACACCTTCGCCGGATTCGGATAAATCAATGGCGCTAATGAGGAAGAGGTCTGTATGCCGGATGGAACGCTGTCGGCAAGGCCAACATAAACATCATCAATAAAATAGTAAGCGCCATAGCTTCCGATGGAGCCTACCTGGCTGATGGTGGTGGATGAATCATCATTAAAATTTCCAATGGTCACATAGGTTTCACCGCCGTTCGCAATTAAATAACCTGAAATTTTATTCCAGCCATACGACAGATAGCTGCCTGTATTTTTTACCTGCGGCGATGCATTGATATGCAGGGAATTGGGAAAGAAGCCCGGCATGGAATCGGTGAAATAGGCCCCGGCTTCGATAACAGCCTGGATGTATCCGGGGTTAAGGGCCAGGTAAAACTCCACGTAGTAACTGCTTCCTGCTACCAGCGGCTGGTTTAAGGTGGCCGTTACATATTCACGGTATTCAGTGCCAAAATTATAGAGGATGATTCCGCCCTCTCCGTGGCCGGTGTGGGGTGCTGCCCCTGGGGGAGGAAGGATGTTCGGACAGCTGTCATGATAAAAGTCAGAGCTACCGACGCTGGGCTTATCCCAGTCGTTAACCCAGGAATTTCCAAACTGACCAAAGCCGGGGCAGGTGATATAATTTTCAAGCCCGGGGTTTAACACCATGTTCTGGGCCTGAGCCTGGAAAACAATAAGTAATAAAGTGGCCGTGAGCAGGTAAGCCTTCTTATTCCATGCTTTAATCATAAGGTTAAAGTAAAGGAATTTAATCTGAACCCGGAAATTTCTAAACCCTGATCCGGAAAAAATTTTTGATCCGTGCAACTTTTCAGGGCATTCCTGCATCTTGTTGGTATAAGTCCTTTTCAAGAACTAGATTAGGGGTTAATTGGGTTCTTATAAAGTGCATTTTTTCAACCACCCTGCCGTCTTACCGGCAGGGTTTTTTCTTTTGTCGCCAACAGGTAAGAAATTAATGGTGTTGCAATTTATTTTTTTTATTTTTGCCGCGATTAAAAAAAGGAAAAAATGCGAAAATTCTTTCAGACATACTTTGCCAACGATGGAGCCGGGGTATTTGCCCTTTTATGGGTGATCACTGCCATGGGCTTTATAACTTATCTTTTTTTAACCAGCCAGCCCCACTGACCCTGATTAAACGCCTTCCAGCTTCTTTTCCCCTTCAATAACCTGCTGGTAATACCTTTCGTACAGCGGCAGTATCTTTACGATATCAAACTGTGACGCCTGTTTGAGGGCATTTTGTTTAAAAGCGGCAAGCTTCTGTTCGTCCGATAAAATTGAAATGGCATTTTGTGCCATGTCTTCCACATCGCCTACATTGCTCATAAAGCCTGTGACGCCGTGGATATTCAGCTCAGGCATGCCTCCTGAATTGGTGGAGATCACCGGCACCTGGCAGGCCATGGCTTCCAGCGCCGCAAGTCCGAAGCTTTCCGATTCGCTGGGCATGATGAACAGGTCACAAACCGAGAGGATCTCCTCAATGGCTTCCTGTTTTCCCAAAATCCGTGTCTGCTCGCTCAAACAGAGTTCCCGAACAAGCTGTTCAATATGGGTCCTTTCAGGTCCGTCGCCGATCAGCAGCAGCTTGGAAGGCACCTTTTTCCTGATCTTGGCAAAAACCTGAACAACATCCTGCACCCGTTTTACTTTCCTGAAATTGGAAGTATGCACAATCAGCTTTTCGCCGGCCGGTGAAATGGCCTTCTTAAAATGGTCCTTTGCCTTTTTTGAGAATCGCTTCAGGTCAATAAAATTGGGAATGACCTCTATGTGCTTGTTGATCTTAAAATTCGAATAGGTGTCGTTCTTGAGGCTTTCCGAAACGGCGGTGATGCCGTCGCTGTGATTGATGGCAAACTCAACTACAGGCTCATAGCTGGCGTTTTTCCCTACCAGCGTAATATCAGTACCGTGCAGGGTGGTAACAAACGGAATGTGGATCCCCTGCGAGGCCAGGATCTGTTTGGCCATATAGGCTACGGAAGCATGCGGGATGGCATAATGCACATGCAGGATATCGAGCTTTTCATATTTAACCACGTCCACCAGCTTACTGGTCAGTGCAGTTTCATAAGGTGCATATTCAAATAGCGGGTAATCGGCTACGGTAACTTCATGATAATAGATGTTTTCCGAAAAAAAATCAAGCCTGACAGGCTGGGTATACGTTATGAAATGGATGTGGTGGCCTTCTTCGGCCAGGGCTTTTCCAAGTTCAGTTGCAACTACACCGCTGCCTCCGAAGGTGGGGTAACAGACAATTCCGATTTTCATGGGATTTGAATGGGTAAAGGATTTAAGCATCAAAGTTAAAATAAAAGCTTCGTATATGTTTTAAAAGCGCATTGTCTTTTAATTTTGCATTCAAAACCTATAATAACAACGGCTGCGGTCAAAAGTTTTAACATGAAATTCAAACCAGGTGATCAGGTGAGCTTCCTCAATGCAGTGGGCGGGGGAGTGGTTGTTTCCATTGGCAAAAGCGGCAGCCTGAAAGTGGCCATGGAAGACGGTTTTGACATAACCTGCTTTGAACATGAGCTGGCATTGGTTAAATCAGCCGAAAAACCGGCAGCCGGTGCACCAGCCTCTTCCGGGTCTGTTGAACCACTGCCATTAAAGGAAAAGCTGACGGAGGCGCCACCCAATGTCATTGCATTCTTTGCCCTTCCGGCCCATGAAAACAGGGTGCTTACGGGTGACGTGGCATTTCAGCTTGCCAATACCACGCCCTATGCCATCAGCTTTGTGCTTACTTATGTTCAGGACAAAGAGCACCACCTGCTGCATGCAGGCATGCTTCAAAGCGGGGAAGAATTCCCGGCAGGAACATTTCCAAGGCCTGCTTTAACCGACTGGGATCATCTTCATATACAGGTACTGTTTTATGGCACCGTGCCCTTCCGTTTTTTGCCTGCCATTCAAAAGGACATCCCGGTGCTGCTTCCTGACCTGAGCGGTTCAGGCAAAGAAAAAGGCAGGCTGGCTTTTGCCAGGCAGTTTATTGTTTTCCGGTATGTTACTGATGACGAAATACCGGATACCTCATTGCTTAAAGACAAACTCTTTTCTCCGTCAGCCATAAAATCTCCGGCCAGGCAGGCAGCTAAGAAAGCGAAAAACCCATCAGTCGATGACGACGGCCGCTATGGAATTTACAGGAATACGAAAGAGGTGGACCTGCATATGGATGAAAAGGAAGCCGGGTCGGGTGATGAAATGCATCTGCTGGAGCTTCAGCTGAAAAGGTTTCATAAAGAAATGGATCTTGCAATCCTCCATCATTACCATTCCATTGTTTTTATTCACGGTGTAGGGGAAGGCGTGCTCCGCAAGGCAATTATTGAAGAGCTGGATCATTACAAAGGCATTTCCTGGCGAAATGGCGATTATCAGAAATACGGAGCGGGAGCGATCGAGATAATTTTCGTTTAGGATATTGGCCGGGTAGTTTAAGGTTTAAAGTTTAAAGTTACCTGCGTGTGGCTGTTGTTTTTAACCAACTACTGAATGCTAATATTCACTTCAGCCGTTATTGGAATCCTTTCCAACAACGTACCTGCGTGTGGTTGGTGTTTTTCACCAACCACTGAATGCGAATTTTCACTTCCGCCGTTGTTGGAATCCTTTCCAACAACATTTTGGATTCGATTTTTTTCGTGGAAAAATTCCGTATGTGGTTTTTGTTTCTTAAAGCCCAGGGTTTTAACCCCTGGGCTTTAAGCACGGCTTCGAATTTTGAATTAAGCAACAGCGATCACTGAAATTTCCACGCCGCGATCACCCGTGGCCTAAAGGGCTCAGCCACACCTGTTCCATAACTCCGATAACTTTAAGGGTATCTCTATAAACCTCTTATACTGCGTTGCGCGAAATTTTTAAAATCCTCATTTACGCATTAGTAAACTCCGGTTTTAAAAATTTCGCGCGCCTTGTCTAAGAAGGTTTCTAGAGGCACCCTTGGTTTTGTAAATAAAGTAAATTCCCTAAAATAAAACCACTTGAATCCACTAAAAATTATTGCAAGTAATAGGTTAATAGAGATACCCTTAAACTTTAAACCTTAAACATTAAACTGTTTTTATCCAACAGCGATCACTGAAATTTCCACGCCCACATCTTTTGGCAACCGCGAAACCTGTATCGTCTCCCTGGCCGGAAAATCCTTTTCAAAAAAAGTTCCGTAAGCTTCATTCACTTTGGAGAAGTTGTTCATGTCCATTAAGAAAATGCTGGTCTTGACAATGTTGGCATAAGACATTCCGGCCGCTTTTAAGATCGCTCCGATGTTTTGCATCACCACTTTTGTTTCATCCGTGATGTTGGTTGTTTCCACTTCGCCTGATTTCGGGTTGATGGCAACCTGTCCTGATACGAACAGCATGTTGTTAACGAGTACACCCTGGCTGTAGGGGCCGATGGGTTGTGGAGCCTGTGGCGTATGGATTGACTTTTTCATAGCATGTTATTTTTTGTCAAATATATTTTTTTTCAATGAACCGGCTTTGCTTTATTCGATCCGAAGTTGAACTTTGCAGCTTATTACTCCCCGATGAAACAGGTATTGCTCTTCGACAATTACGACTCCTTCACATACAACCTGCTGCATTATATCGAAGCGGTCAGCGACAGGCAGGTGGTGGTGTTCCGTAATGATGCCATCAGCCTGGAGGATGTGAACGCTTTTGAGGAGATCATTTTATCACCAGGACCAGGCCTGCCGGCTGAATCCGGCATCCTGCTGCCGCTGATTAAAAAATATGCACCGGTTAAAAAAATTTTAGGGATCTGCCTCGGAATGCAGGCCATGACTGAAGCCTATGGCGGCAGCCTGGTGCAGCTTGGTGAAGTGATGCATGGCGTTAGCAGGGAAGTGAAAGTGACTGACCGGAACGAAGCACTTTTTTCCGGCATTCCATCATCGTTTATGGCTGGCCGTTATCACTCGTGGGTTGCCGGAATACAAACGCTGCCTTCCTGCTTCAGAATCACTGCCACCGATGAAAACGGCAACATCATGGCTTTGCGTCATCAGGAATACGACCTGTGCGGCGTGCAGTTTCACCCGGAGTCGGTGCTGACCGACTATGGAAAAGAAATGCTAAAAAACTGGGTTGGTAGCTGATTACCGGTCGTGCCGGATGACTATCTTCCGGTTTATGACAGCATTTCCATCCACAATCTTTACAAAATAAATGCCCGGCGTCCACGTGCTGCAGCTGATTTCTGTTCTGGCCTTTACCAGCGGCACTGAAATAATTTCGCTTCCTGAAATATTGAAAATACTGATCCTGCCCTGAAGGTCCGAACCATTAAAAGCAATGAAAATTTTATCATTGGCAGGACTGGGATAAATCCCTGCATCCGGAGCGTCAGCCTGGTCAAGCCCGGTTGATACCGGAGGTATGCGTGTGTAAAATGTCATCCCGCCTGCATAATTCCCCGCCAGGATATCATCCAGCCCGTCGTTGTTGATGTCGGTGAGGTCAAATGTGATGCGTGCAGGTTCGTAAATGTTCTCATACATGGAATCAACCAGGTGAAAATTTCCGCTGAGGTTGTTATTGATGCTGTCATAGAGAAATATGGTTCCTCTTGCTGATCCAACAAGCATGGTCAGCTTCCCGGCCGAGTCAATGAGGTGTGGAACACTGTAGCCGTTGTTAACATTGAACGGATACTGCACCACATCAATTCCGCCAAAGGTGTCGGTTATAAAAGTAAACACCGGGCTTGCAGCAGTGCCTGTATTTTCATAGTAGCTGATTTTGCCTGCAGCATTACCGATCAGCAGGTCATTGTTTCCGTCCTGGTTCACATCAGCAAGCTGTGGCGCGCTGTAAGCGCCCACATCAATATTCTGGTAATTAGGTGTGCTGAATTGAAAATCGGCAACACTGCCTGACGGGTTGTTGGTAAAGAGCACCAGCGAACCGTCTTCAAGCCCAACGAGCATATCATCATCTCCATCACCGTCAAGGTCGCCGAAGCAGGGATAGATGGCGCTCAGGAAATAATTTCCAAGTGTAGCATAATCGGAGGTGATCAGCTGGAAGGCAGGGGAGGATGCAGTTCCCGTATTCCTGAAATAAGCAAGCCTGGATGAATAATAGCCGAATGGAGAGAAGTAGCCGTAATTACCGGCCAGGATATCCTGTAAGCCGTCACCATCGGCATCAAAGAAGCGGATGTTGGCTCCTGATCCCAGCTCAATCATTTCATCCGTAAAAAGGGTGTTCTTCAGATGGACAAACGAAGCGCTGTCGTTGGTTCCGAAGTTCTTATAGTACCATACATTGTCTACATTTTCAGTATTGTTGGCCGTGCAGGGCGAAACAACCAGGTCCCTGATGCTGTCGTTGTCCACATCAAAATAATGGGCATGCGGGAACGTGACGAGATTAACGGCATCATTATACGAAGGGAAAAGGCTGTCGTAAGAAACCATCATCGCGCTGTCGGGCGTTCCTTCATTTTCCAGGTACAGCAGGTTGTTGCCCAGGATGTCGCCATTTACCAGGTCCATCATGCTGTCGCCATCCCAGTTCACTGCCAGCATGCACGATCCGGAATGGGCCGACCTTGCTGATTCAAAAGCCATTTCAGCGGGCTCATTACCACCGCCACCGGCAGGCTTCATGATGTTCAGCAGGGCCGTATTGCTGAACGGGCTGAGTCCGAAGTGTCCCCAGGCCATTACTGGATCAATAAAAAAACTGTCGATGCCACAGGTGCCGTTGAGCTGCATGGCTGAATTGCGGTGAAATTCTACAAAGCTTCCTGAGTTTGAAATGGTCAGCACATCCAGGTCGCCGTCGCCATCAATGTCTTCAATAGCCGGCAAATTAACCGCACTTACGAAAATATTTCCATTGAACCAGGGGCTGTATTGGGTATGAAGGAGTGAATCGAAAACAGAAAAAGACAAACCGCCTCCAACAGTATAGTCGTTATGCCAGACCATAATTCCACCCTGTTCGCTGTAGGAAAAGATATCCGGGTTTCCGTCGCAGTCATAGTCTGCAAGCAGGGCCCAGTCGTGCAGGTGGGGAAATTTCGAAATGTACTCGGGTGCATATTCATAATCGAATTGACCGGCTGTTCCGTGGTTGATGTAGGTTGAAATCCTGTTGCCGTCCTTGTCGAAAGAAAACAAATCTGTAATTCCATCTTTGTTCAGGTCAATCTCGGAAAAGATGGGAGTGTTCAGACCGCCGGCCCAGGCCAGCTTAAGGGTGTTTCCGAAAACAACAGCAGGAATGGAGAGATCGCGCTCATAATGCTGGGCGGAAGAAATCTTCAATTGAAAAAAAATAATAAGGGGAAGGAAAAATAGTCTTTTAATCATGGAACCTGATTTAGTTATAACGTGGCAATTTAAATTTGAAAGCCCGGTTGGTCAAGCCTGCCGCACCCCGTGAGCCCCGCAATAAGCGGGGCAGGCCTGAAGGGTCCTTCCCACAAATTTCATTCGAAAGACTCTTCCATAAGTTTGGCAAACTTAGACATTGCAGATTTAATAACTCACTGTACGAAATATATATCAAAATGTTCAGGATTTACAACTTAAAAATTGAGTATTACAGCTGGAATTCCAAATGAGGAAACCTGTAATTCAAAATGGCATTCTGAAAAAGTCAACAAGAGCACAGGAGCAACTAAACTAAACCCGGCAGAATGACGGGCCTGAAGCAGCAACAAAGCGATGCAGGTTGTTTTCCAAAAAATAAAAGTAAAATGATTATTGCCTGATGAGTTTCCCTGCATCCACCATTCCTTTTGAATCCAATACCTGGTACAAATAAGCCCCTTTTGCCAGGTATGACAGGTCAATTTCAGCCGAAATCTCAAATGGTTTGACCAGGATCAACCCTGATACGATGTCGAATAGATAAAAATGCTTGGTTCCCGGATCATCGGATAGAACATAAACCATTCTTGTGACTGGATTGGGATAAAGCTTGATTTTATTATGTTTACTTACGTGTTCAATACCCAATGTATAATCAATGGTATTGATGACCTGGTTGGTCATGATAGCCGTATTGAAATCAAAAATGATGTAAGCTTTGTTTTTCAGGGTTTCTCCCTGTAAAAGTCCGGTTTTGGGCTTCACGCTGTAACGTATAAATCCGTGACTTGCCGGCTCGTTGGCTCCGGAATCAGGCAGCTGGATATAATCAAATCTGAAAGTTAATATATTGTTGTTGAGTTCAACCGTATATGGGTGACTGTAGCCATCTATGGTCAGTGTTGAAATGTCAGCATTTGCCGGCAAGGTGTCTTTTATTACTACAACAAATGCCGTATCATTCCCCGTATTCTGAAAATTAATCGTATAGGTAAGCCGTTGGTCCTGCTTGATATTACCGCCGATACCTGATCCTGTTGGTGAAACTTCCTTGGAGTTGGGATCAAAGCTGCCTGTTATGGAATTCAGACGGGTTGAATAATTATCTGCCGGCATTGCATCGGTTGATATGGGTCCGATTGATGCATAGCTGGTCAGTGTATCATTAAGTGCGATTGAATTGGAAGCCTGAACGGTGAACGAAATACTCCTGCTTTCAAATGGAACTAATGCTGAATAAAGCCACTTGATTTCATTTCCTGACTGGGATAACGGAAGCGGGGAGGAAGTGATAAAAGTGAGGTTGCTGTCCAGTTGCAAAGTGACGGTGTCAGATAAGATGGTGGTGCCTTTGTTACCATAGGATATAAAGCCTGAAGAGATGAATCCCGGAGTTATCCCGCATATAAACAAATCGATTTTTGCATCATCAATCATGGAAACAGGGTAAATCCCGAAATCAAGACTATCCGTAACTTCAAGCGGACTGAATTGTGTAACCTGGTAAGTTGCAGGTGTTGAAGTCAATTGCCAGAAGTTTGGGACTTGTAAGCTAATGTTGTAGGTTCCGATGGTATCAGGCAGGTTTTGATGGTATCCACTCACATTGCTCATGGTATTCATGTTTTGAGGCAAAGTGCTTAATACCTGGCCGGGAATAACCGCTTCACCTGCCTGATAAATCCCATCCTGGTTAAAATCATAAAAAACTTTTCCTTCCAGCGCATTGTAGCCGGATTCACGGAAAAGATAAATTTCGTTTTGCGCATTGATTCCTGTATTATCATAACCTGCCCAGATCGTTCCGTTTTCAGCGGCGAAAACACAGGTAGGATCACCGTTCATTGGGGTCATCATATAATAGCACGTTATACCAGTTGCATTAGCTTTTGCTACTGTACATGAACCCGAGGAAAATAAGATCCAGATATCACCATTCTTGTCAATATCAATATCAGCTATATCGTAAGGGATGGATAATGGTGTTATAATATCAGTTATTTTATTCCAGCTGGTACCATCAAACTGAAAAAGACATGTCTCATCATTGCCATTGATGCTGTCAACAACCAAATAGATATTTCCATAGTCATCTACATCAATTGCATTATTCGGATTTATTGAATAAGCCGAATTGATAGTATCGAATGATGTCCAGTTGACCCCGTCATATCTGTGAAGTCGCGAATTCTCCATGACCCAGAGCGTACCGTTTTTTGAACATTGAACAGGTCCACTAACTGTTTGCATGGGTGTATTGGTGCTGTCGAATAAAGCCCATGTATTTCCATCAAATTTCAACAGCCCGTTGTGATTGCCATCATTGCCAATAACCCAGATATTGCCAAGTGTATCACTCGAAATTCGTCCACCGGTATGCCAACCGGTTGGAAAGCCTGTGCCAGTTATTGTTGTCCAGATACCATTTGTATCCAGGATATTAATAGTATCGGAAGTTGCAACATAAGTTTCTCCATTTATTCCAAAACAAACATCAAAAACATTCTGATAATTAGTCGGAAAAACAATTTTTGGAAACAGGTGATAATCCCAGCTTGCTCCATTGTATTCTTGCAGCGTGAAATAAGTGCACACAAACAGATGATGATCTTTACGCTCACCGATATTGAATATCTGGGGAGTGGGACCAAAGCCAATTGAGTCATTCGCCATATGCAATTTCAGCCAGGATGAAAAAATTTGCCCTTTCAATGATGATGAAAAGCAAATAAGGAATGTAATTGCTACAAATCGGATATTCATTATTTTAAGTTTCTTTTTGTGTTAAGAGAGTTTAATTCAGAAAGAGATTCAATGATATATAAAAGTCTCAATCTAATCTTAATTAAAACTGATCTTTTATATAAACCGCTGATCTGCATTGATTTTCATACAGGATCATTTTCTTCCAGTTCATCCACGGCCCCCTTCAATTCTCCGAACGCATGCTTGTTTTGCTGAAGCGTTGCCAGCAGCATCCCGTTTCTGTATGTTTCGATCGCTTCATTGGTCCTGCCGGCAGCTTCATACAATTTCCCCAGCTGATAATACGTCGCCAGGTAACCGGGATGATGTTCCAGGAGCCATTCCATTTTGGAAAGACCTTCCTGCACATCATCTTTCAGCATTTCCAGCGCCAGGGCATAGTGTGTAAAGGGATCATCAGGGTCTTCGGCAAGAAACGCTTCAAGCTGTAGGTGGCGGGGTGATTTCATACAGCAAATATATCATTGAGGATGGGAAAATAGCTTTGCTCTGGTACATTTTCTCCACCTTTCAGGTATCAGGCCGTTTTCTTATTTTGTGCCCCTTATAAAATGTACATGATGATAAGGGTTGGATGGTTGTTTTGCCTGTTGATAACATGGTTTTATGCTGATGCCCAGGATATTGAGGATAAAGAAAATGCAGACAGGATTGGGAAAATTTATGCGAAGGAAGATTTTGCCATCACCCGGTCAGCAAATAGTTACACATTCGCCCTGGAAAAAGTGAATGGGAAGCAACAGGTTACAGCATTGCTGCAGGCAAGTGAACACTATATTTCACTTAAGGATGATGTAAAGCTTACCCGCGGGGTTTTCTTTGATGAACAAAGCAAAATTGACAAATTTCATGTTCTTACCAAGGAGGGAAATGAAACGGGCATCGTTCCTGAAATAAGCGATTATGAACATGACGGAATATTTTCTTCCGATGTAAGGGTATTGACATTTAAAGATAATGTATGGGGAAAGGGAATCGTCAAAAATATAACTTATCAAAAGAAAATATTCGATGTGAAATACCTGACCAGCGAATATTTCCATGATGTATTGCCTGTCATGAAAAAAACCATCACTTTTATTGTGCCCGAATGGCTTACAGTTGAATTTAAGGAAGTAAACTTTACCGGATATCAGGTTGTGAAAACGGTTAAGCCTGATCTTAAAAAAAGGACAACCAGCTACGAATTCAGCATTGAAAAACTGATTCCCTTAAAAAAGGAGGACCATGCTCCGGCAGTCGCAGCGAGTTATCCGCATATTGTCATTCTTTGTAAATCGTATGATGCCAAAGGAAGCCATAACCTGATCAGCAGCGTGGATGATTTATATGCCTGGTATGCTTCACTGATCAGCCAGGTGAATAATGATCCGGAAGTGATTAAACCGCTGGTAAAAAAGCTGACAGAGGGAAAAAGCGGTGATGAAGATAAAATCAAATCCATCTTTTACTGGCTTCAGGAGAATATCCGGTATCTGGCATTTGAAAACGGCATCATGGGATACAAGCCTGAAACGTGTCAGCAGGTTTATAGTAATAAATACGGCGATTGCAAAGGGATGGCGAACCTGGCCAAGGCCATGTATCAGCTGGCCGGTTATGATGCCCGGCTGACCTGGCTGGGCACCAATGACATCCCGTATGACTACAGCACGCCTTCACTGATCGTTGATAACCACATGATCTGTACTGTCCTGTTAAAGGATAAAAAGTACTTTATTGATCCTACTGAAAGCTGGATCGCATTTAATGATTATGCGCATCGCATACAGGGCCGTCAGGTTTTAATTGAAGACGGACAGAAATACATCCTGGATCACATTCCAGCATTCGGAATAGAAAGAAATAAGAATGAAACATTCAGAAAACTGGTTATTTCAGGAGAAAAAATTTCCGGCAATATCAAAAATGTTTTCAATGGAGAAGGAAAAGTCAATATTCTGAATGGATATGCAGGCGTACGTACCGACAGGCAGGAGGAAGCGCTGAAGAAATTTCTGATCAGGCAAAATCCGAATATTATTCTGAAGAACATCGTCACTTCCGATCTGAATGCCCGTGAACAACCTTTGACAATTTCATATGATATCGAATTAAACAATGCCGTAACCAGTACGAGCAACGAGTTGTATATCAATGTGGAGCTCGATAAAGACCTTTCATCGCTGATGCTGGATTCCTCAAGGGTTAATGATTATGAGCTTGATCACAAGCTCTTTGTTTCTGAGCATACAGAATTTATATTGCCCTCCGGTTATAAGGTTGACTATTTGCCCAAAGAGCTGAAGAGAAAGTATGAGAACTTTTCCTTCAACCTGACCTGCAGCCAGGTTGGCAACATGGTTGTATACGAAAAACAGATTACCATTGATAATGCCATTATCAGGAAGAATGATTTTAAAGACTGGAACAGCTGCATTAAGGAGCTGAGAAAATTTTATAATGACCAGATAGTACTTGTTCGGTAAATCAAAAGTTAGTAACCCGCCCAATCCAACTTATATATGAAGAGAATAATTTTTTTTCTTGGCTTCATGCTGTTTGCGATCAGCATGCATGCACAGAAAGGTGAAAAGCAGAAAGCCTACAGCAGCGATGAACTTAGAAGATTTAAGGAGCTGAAGAAAAAAAGCGACCTTGTTTTTAATGACAATGATCCTGATTTTAAAGTGACAGATGTTCCTGCCGGATGGAAAGGCGAATCTGCAGTGGTCCTTTGCCAGAAATATTATTACAATTACGATTATACCGCTTCCGGTGTAATGGGAGGTAAATTTATCGCTACCAAAGAGCTGATCAGGCGCAGGATAAAGCTTTTCGACAGGGCCGCCGTTGATGCTTTTTCTGAATTTTATTTTATGAAGTCGAATGCAACGGCATTCAGGATTATTAAACCGGATGGAAGTTCAATAGACGTGGACCCGAAAAAAGCGATTGATGTGCTTGCAGGAGTTACGGTACCCAGGTTTTACCGGTCACTTCATTATCATACTGCTTATAAAAAAATTGCCATACCCGATCTGGAGCCTGGTGATATTATCGATTATTTTTATGAATCCTCTGAAATGACCCTGCTTGAGGAACAAAAACATATCAATTATGTACCTGTGATATTTACGCTTTCAGGTACTTATCCGGTATTAAAGCAAAAATATGCATTTATTGTCGACAAGCATTTTTTTATCAATTTCAGATCATTCAACGGAGCCCCTGAGTTAAAGCAGTCTGAATCTGCATTGATCTCAGACGACAAGGTATCGAAAAAGGCAAAAGCTTATGTGCTGGAAGACGGAAACAGGGAAAAATCAAAGGAAGAAAGATGGACCAATGAATATTTGAATGACCCGATGATTAAGTTCCAGGTATATTATGTGGCTGATCAGAATGACAGTTATGACTTTTTAGGGAAAAGCACAGAGGTAAGATCAGAAATTGTTTCAGGTGAAGAAGTGCGAAACGTGGTGATGAAGTATGTGAAGAGCAATTCCGCCTATTCAGTAGTCAGCGATAAGGTCAGCAGCTGGATCAATGATCATAACGAAAAGGTAACGGGAGCAGTTGATAAAGCTTTGCTGAGCTACTATTACTGGCGGTATTATTACGAATACAAGGAATATGATAAGTTCACCGCAACGACTAAGCCGGTATCAGGTCCCGGCGACCGCGATTTCATCTGTACCATGGTTGAAATAATGAAAGAGCTTGATATTCTTAACAAGACTGAAATAGTGGCGCTGGTACCGCATAACATCGGCAACATTAATACTTTGTTGTTGTTGTCGGAACTGGAGCTTGGAATCCGGGTTGGAGGAGATAAAGGAGTTATTCTGTTTCCGTTTGAAAGGCACTCAAGACATGATGAAATTTCATATCTCTACCAGGGCCAGGAAGCTTATTGTTTTTCGGCAGATGTAAAAACGGACGCGGCACCGGTTCGTCGTATTACCATCCCGGCCTCCACTTACGAATCAAATTCAATGGTTGCTGATTTTAATATCAGGCTGAGTGAAGACATGGAACTGCTTGAAATAAAAAGAACCAGCTATTATAAAGGACTTTTGAAAGAGCCCTATTGTGAAATGACATTGATGGCATCGGATTATCATGATAGTGACAGGAAATTATTTGATCCCGATTACACTGAAATTCCAAAATGGGTCAATAAAGATGCTGCTGCTGAGTATAAAAACGAAAAAGAAGAAGAACGCGCTGAATTTGAAAAGGAGCAGAAAGAGAAACTTGAAAAAGTTTTAAAGAATGATTTTGAGGTGGAATCCTATGACCAGTTCAGGCTGATGAAGAAGGGCAGGGGCCAGACTGACTCCATACTTTCATATGAAGAAACTTTTAAGCTCAAAGGAATGGTCAATAAAGCAGGAAGGAATTATTCACTTGATGTAGGCAAACTGATCGGTTCCCAGATTAAAATCACTGATGATGAAATGAAACGCAGCCATGATATATATTATAATTTCCCCAAAAAGCTGGTGAATAATATTTCCATTGAATTGCCTAAAGGCTATGTGCCGGACAACATGCAGGTGCTGGAAGTAAATGTTGAAAACGAAGCCGGTACTTTTAATGCCGTGGCAGTTTATGAAAGCGGAACAATAACCATTACCACCACTAAAATCTATAAAACCAGCTTCGCCACAATGGATAAATGGCCGCTTTGGGTCAGCTTTCTGGATGCAGCTTACAATTTCTCACAGAAGAAACTGATACTCAAAAAAACCTGAACAGGCTGAATAGAGAACGGATCAGTTTAATATTTTACCCCAGGAGAACGCTGATTTGATGGAGAAGCCAAAACAGCTTCCAAAAGTGCCTTTTAACCCGGGATAATAGCCGGCCTCGGCCCCCATTTCAATGCCAAAGCGGGAGATATCATTTATGGAAGCCCCGAGGCATACACCAATATTCTGTCTTGGGCTGTTATCTATGTTATATTGAACATATTTTTGTTCCTCATAACCTTCCTGCTTGTAATTGATCGGATCCAGGGTAGAGTTAAGAAGAATGATCATATCAAGGTAAAAGCGTTTGAATCGTTCCGTCCTTCTGTGTCCATAATCTTTAATATCAGCTTCCCAGTAACCAATTGATCCGGTCGAAATTCCTATCTGAAGCGTCGTATAGTCCATCATGGTCCTGACCAGACGGGGTTCAGGACCCTCAAACCCGGCCGGTACATTCACTCCTTCAAAGGTGACCTGCTTATCCTTGCAATCAAGCCAGTTAAACCCTTTATTGATACCCGCATCGGCCATTAAGAAATACGATTTGGTGCTTGGTGCTTTCACATAATAGGTGGTTCTGCCTTCAGACTTCATTTTAAAGTTAATACTGGCAGGTACTTCTTTCCGGATGAACATATATCCTAAATTGATCCTGACCGACTTGGGCAGTTCATATTCATAAATGGAATTCCCGGTAATCTCATAGCCGTCATCGGATGATTGTTCAAGACCGTTCAGGTAACATAAACGGTAATCAGCTTCACCGTAAAACCGGCCGACTTTTCCTTTCAGACCAAAGTCTGCAAAGAAATTGAAATTAGTCGAATTGAAATCAATACAAAGAAATGGAATATGTCCCTGGATAAAAGTGGGATTTGGATTTTCTTTTGTAAATTCCATTTCCACTCCCTGGCTGTATGTAAGGCAGCTGCTTAAAACAAATATTCCACTTATGAAGAGGGCATTTTTCATCTGGGTTCTTTTTTTAAAAAGTAAGATTAATTTAACGGTGCATACAGGTTGACAGACTTGGGATTGCCGGAGATATAAAATTCCCCTCCGCAAAGCTGTACTGAATAATCAACCCCGTTGGTGTTCAGCATAGCGATTCCATCAGGATTTTTCGTCCCGTAATGCGCGTCGTTGATGGTGCAGTCAAATTCATCCTCGGCCGGACTTCCAAAGGAGACTGCATCCAGGTCATAATTCAAATATACATCCGTGCTAAAAGTAAGCTTGACGGTGCCGTCCTTATAATAAACTGTAAAGATCTGTTCTCCACCGGTTACTTTTTTTGTGCAGGAGTCAACGGCATATCTGTAAGATCCGATCAGTACGGAATCGCCGTCTACATTATGACAACTATTGTAAATATCCTGACCATTACTTCCGCATACGCCACCGCCATCGATAATGATCTCATCGAAATCTTTTATGCCGTTACAATGGGACGGTTTGGTTGCAATATCAACTTCATCGAGTTCTTTTTTTCTGCAGCCGGAAATTAATATGCCGATTAGCAAGCCAAAGCATAACCGGGCAAGTATTGCTTGTTTCATGGGTCAGGGTATTATATATATAATTAGTACGGAGCAAATATAAAACAATTAGTATATTCTCAAAGCCATATCACTGGGAGCTTTGACGCTGCAGCTTATATTTTATTGGAGTTCACCAATTTAAAATGATTATTAAATTCCCACGTCATATACTGACTATGCAGGTTGTGTTTCAGGTTGCCTGTTGGTTGCTGAGGTCCTGGTGATGATCCTAAATCATCGTTTAAACGGTACGTTAGTTTTTAACCACATAGGCACATAGGGCACATAGAAAGGCCCTGTATGATCTATTTGTGTATGTGGTTCAATTTGATTTCCCCAAAATACCTTCCCGGCACCACCTCACGGCGGTCAAAAACGGCGGGGTTTAACTTTTTTTTATCCGTTAAAACAATTACTTTTGCGACCCTGAAATCTGATCTCATGAAAATTCTTGTTTGCATCAGCAACGTTCCCGATACAACCACCAAAATCAACTTCACCGACGACCACAAGTCGCTGGTAACAACGGGTATTCAATACATTATCAATCCATACGATGAAATAGCCCTCACGCGGGCGCTGGAGCTCACCGAAGCCTCCGGCGGCAGCGTTACGGTGATCAATGTGGGCGATGCTGCCACCGAGCCAACCATACGCAAGGCGCTGGCTATTGGCGCAACGGATGCCGTACGGGTGAATGCAGCGCCAAGAGATGCTTACTTTGTTTCAAAGCAGATCGCTGATTACGCAAAGAAAAATGCATACGACCTCATCCTTACCGGGCGCGAATCAATCGACTACAACGGATCGCAGGTTGCATCCATGATAGGGGAGCTGCTGGAGATTCCATCGGTCAGCATTGTTAAATCGCTGAAGGTTGAAGGGAATAATGTGGTGCTCGAACGCGAAATTGAAGGGGGCAAGGAAGTGATCAGCTGCCCCACACCGCTGGTGGCAAGCGCAACCGAAGGAATGGCCGAACCGCGAATCCCCAACATGCGAGGCATCATGTCGGCCCGTACCAAGCCATTGACGGTGGTGGAACCCGTTGAAGTTCCCAAATGGAGCGAAGTGAAGTCATACGATAAGCCGAAGCCGAGGGGCCAGGTCACGCTGGTGCCCGCTGAAGAGGTGAACAAACTGGTCGATCTGCTGCACAGCGAAGCAAAGGTCATTTAATTACAAACCTAAAAGGAAAAAATATGTCAGTCTTAGTATACGCAGAACATGCCGGGGGGAAATTCAAAAAATCAACCTTCGAAGTGGTCTCTTATGGATATGAAATAGCAAAGCAGCTGCGCACCACGGTTACTGCCGTTTCCATTGGTGATGTGGCCGAAGCTGAACTTACAGGGTTATCAAAATATGGCGCATCCAAAATTCTGAATGTCGGAAACGAAAAGCTGAAGACCTTTGTCAACATGGCCTTTGCCGCCGTCATTGCCGAAGCGGCCAAAGCCGAAGATGCCAGGGTGATCATTCTTTCCGCCTCGTTTACCGGTAAGGGCCTTGCCCCCCGCGTGGCTGTAAAGCTCGATGCCGGGTTGGTGGACGGAGCCATTGCCCTGCCTGAGCTGAGCAACGGTTTTACCGTCCGCAAAACAGCCTATTCGGGCAAAGCCTTTGCCGACGTCATGCTTACTTCCGACCGCAAGGTCCTGACTTTAATACCCAACTCCTACAAGGTGGTTGAAAACCAGCAAACCGCCCAGGTAGTGGCGTTTGCACCCCCGGTTAAGGATACCGATTTCATCGCCATGGTGAAGGAAATCGTAAGGGCCGCAGATAAAGTTTCCCTGCCTGAAGCCGAGCTGGTGGTCAGTGCGGGACGCGGCTTAAAAGGACCTGAAAACTGGGGCATGGTGGAAGAGCTTGCCGGGTTGCTTGGCGCCGCCACGGCCTGTTCCAAACCGGTTTCCGATGCGCACTGGCGCCCGCACGAAGAACACGTGGGTCAAACCGGAATTTCCATCAGCCCGAACCTGTACATCGCCATCGGAATTTCAGGAGCCATCCAGCACCTGGCCGGTGTGAGTTCATCCAAAGTCATTGTGGTCATTAACAAGGACCCCGAAGCGCCCTTCTTCAAAGCGGCTGATTATGGCATTGTAGGCGACGCATTTGAAGTGGTTCCCCAGCTGATTGCAGCCATTAAAAAGTTTAAATCCGTGGCGGTGTAATTATTTTTATTTGTATTGTAAAATATTTATTTTTGAGTGCAATATCCGCTACTTTTTTGAAGGCCGGCTGCGAATGATAAACCCCCGTAGCTCCCCTCGTAAAAAATAATGCAATGATGAAACAATCAGCGTACAGCTTTAGTACAAATGCCTTGATGTTCATGCATGAAAACAGGCAGCACGACCAATCTTTTCCTTATGAAGAAAATTAAATTAGAAATTGTAGGGCTTTCCTTCAGTCAGACGCAATCGGGAGCCTATGCCCTTGTATTGGGAGAAGAGGTTGGACAAAGAAGATTACCGATTATTATTGGCGGATATGAAGCCCAGGCCATTGCCGTGGAGCTTGAAAACATGACACCCAGCCGGCCGCTTACGCACGACCTGTTTAAGAACTTCGCTTCAGCCTACGACATCCAGATCACCGAGATCATCATTTATAACCTCAAAGAAGGTATTTTCTATGCCAAGCTCATCTGCTCCAACGGCGACAAGATCCAGGAGATAGACGCCCGCACCTCCGACGCCATTGCCATGGCCGTGCGCTTTAACTGTCCCATTTACACCTATGAGTTCATCCTTTCCCAGGCCGGCATCATGCTCGACGAAAATGCCGTGCAAACCGATGAGCCCAAGATCATTGAACGCGCCCCGGCCGAGAAAGAAAAGAAAAAAGGCAAGGAAAGCGGCGAATACTCCAGCCAGACCATCGAAGAGCTGAAAGAAAACCTCATGCGCGCCATCGATGAGGAAGCCTACGAAAGGGCCTCCAAAATCAGGGATGAGATTTCAAAGCGCAAGAAAAGCTGAAAAAATCTGATTTAGTATTATTTGAAACGAACCGGCTGTTTTTCAATCCGGCGCCAGTCCTGCTTTCCGTTCGCGGGAGCTCACTGCAATCAGGGTTAGGTTGAAACGCTTGTGTTTCATGGCAACTTAAAAATCAGTTAAAAGTTAAAAGTTTAAAGTGCTCTGCGTGGTAAATGGCGTCATGCCAGCCCTTACCAGTGGCTCTTCCATGCCCGCAAAGGTTTACGTATGCCTGACTACAGTTACGCAGACAGGGCAGAGCGCCGGCGATCAACACCATCAGGTTTCAGGAACAAACAGATCAACTGAACCTGTGAGAATTAATTTTGGTTAAAGCGGATCAATTTTTATACATTTGCAGCCCGTTAAACGAAACGGATAAAGAAAAAGGGAGAGATGCCTGAGAGGCCGAAAGGAACAGTTTGCTAAACTGTCGTACGGGAAACCGTACCGAGGGTTCGAATCCCTCTCTCTCCGCAGATGCATCGAATAAAAACCCCGCAAAGCGGGTCGGATCTTCCGGAAAAAAATAAGCGAAGCAAAGCTTCAGATTATTTTTTTGCGGAAGAGACGAAAAAGCGAAGTTTTTGTTTTTATCAGATGTTCAAAATGGGAGAACGAGGGATCACGTAGTAATCCCTCCATGCGGAGAAAGAGGGATCATGTAATAATCCCTCGTTGAGGTTCTTTAAAAACTGTAGTAATTAATATTTCGGGGTGTAGCGTAGCCTGGTATCGCGCCTGCTTTGGGAGCAGGAGGTCGTCAGTTCAAATCTGGCCACCCCGACCATAAAAAACCAGCATTCATGCGGGTTTTGGAGGGCTTAAATAAAAAAAGCCATTTATGCCAGTTCAGTTTTGGTCATCTTGGTGGATGAACAAACCAAAAACAAACATGGCAAGAGAATTAGTAGCTACCCGGCCGCTCATATACAGCGGCAACGGGAATTTGAAAGTGCAGTGGTATGTGCACTATTCATTTAAAAACCCCTGGACCGGCAAAATGGACCGGTTTAAGTATAGTGATGGAATAAATTGCAATTCTACCATCCGCGAAAGGATGGATGCTGCAAAATCATTGCAGGCTCGCTGGTGGCGAAAGCTGAAAGCGGGATATAATCCTTTTGACAGCCCTGATCATATCTATTCTAGTGCTCAAAAGCAGCTCATTTTCAATAAGGATAGTATTCAGGAGATCCTGTTGGACACCATTCCAAAAGTCACCCAGAGCATTGAAAAAAAGACTTTAACAACCTACAAAAGGTATGTGTTGAATTTCTGTGAATGGTTAAAAACCAAAGGGAAAATCGACCTGGATATCAGCCTCATCACGGAGGATGATGCTGAAAATTTTCTAACCCATCTGCTTGAGGCCAAAGGGCATGGCACAAAACACAGGAACGAACATCTGTCATTGCTCCGTAAGCTGTTCGAATACCTCAAACGACGCAAAAAAATTACCGATAATCCATTCTTTTTCTGTGTCAATAAAAAAGTGGAGTCAAAGGGACGAAAATTTTACCGTGACGGGATCCGGAACCTGATCATTGACGAACTTGAAAAAAGGCCCCAGCTGCTCTTATTCTGCGAAATGATCTACTATACGCTGGCCCGGCCGAAAGAGCTCCGGTTTATGCAGTTATCTGAAATATTTCTTACTGATGCGAGGATTGAAATACCCGGCAATAAATCAAAAACCGACATGCAGCGCTGGATAACCATTCCCGAACAGCTGCTTAAAAAGCTGTATGAAATGAAGCTGCATGAATATCCAAAAGAATTTTATCTTTTTGGTAACAAGGGAGTGCCAGCTTCTAAACCTACAGGAGTTAATTATTTCAGGAAAAAATACATACCGATAAAATTAATGTTCAGTCTGGGACGGGATTATGGCATCTACAATTGGAAGCATACCGGGGCTATTAAGGCTGACAGGGCTAACATTCCACATAAAGATATTCAGCAGCAGGGTGGCTGGACCACAATGGCCATGCTCGATACATATCTGGGCGACATGGATACAATTGATTCGCCGTATATAAGAAACCAGTTTCCTGATATCCGGAGCACAACAGGCTCAACCCGCTCTGTATAATTCTTCCTTGGTAACATCAAGCCGGCTCATCTCTTCAAATTTTTTTGACGAAATACGCTTGATTTGAATTTGACTGGTAACATCTCGCAAAACCTTTAACCAGGTATACGTATACTGTAAATCTTCAACCTTTGTGCCTGACTGAGGATTGTAAGAAGTGATAAGCATATCCATAGTCTGCATAAAAGTATCACTGATCATTTCCGGTGTCATGTCAGGGAACTCTTCAAAAAACTGTTTAAAAGGAGATAATTCAAAAATTGCAATCGATCCGTTCTGAAATTTCAAAACAGATTTCGAAGCACAGGCCGTTTTGCAAAACGGGTGACAGTTCTCGTTTGATTTCATAGGGTTTTGTGGGTTAAGGTTAGAAATGTGTCGGCAAAAATGAAAAATTCAACGGCATTAACAGTGCCAAAATTGCCCGCCTGGTAACATTAATACAAAAGTATTACTAACTATATATAGGGATATTTATAACTGAATATGGAAAAAAATTAATAAACAAATGAAAAATCAGGCGACAAATGAAAAGTATCTGTTGTTAAAATTAAGGCACCCATTGAGTTTTTTGCTCTGTATGAATGCACCAGTTGAAATCCGATAAAAGAACCTTTATAATTGTTTTTAAGTGACTTGAGAGTTTCTCCAATTGCTATAGCGCTATCAAGCTGCCTTTGTGCTGTTACTTTCATAGTATGTGAGGCGGCCGTATATCCCCATTCAAGCAATTGTTTACCATCTTCAATCGAATTATTTGCAGAATCCATCCACACATCACCTAAT
>Ga0157380_10000467_pt1 | contig 24671 bp, 29 predicted proteins | sample S35metaG_FD_119757 | JGI IMG/M metagenome (GOLD analysis project Ga0157380, IMG submission 119757) | Switchgrass rhizosphere microbial communities from Kellogg Biological Station, Michigan, USA - S3-5 metaG | ecosystem: Host-associated > Plants > Roots > Rhizosphere > Soil | place: USA...
CCGGGTCGGAGCTGCCGCCCGGCGCCGACAAGCCGACGATCGCCGGCAGCCAGCCGGCGCCCTGTTCGAACGCGCGGATCATGTCGCAGAGCAGATCGCGATCGTCGCCGCCGTTTTGCCAGGCCTCATTGATCGCGAAGATCCCGGCGAGGACCTCGCGCCCGAACGGCAGCGAGGCGTAGAATTCCCCGTTCGTCACCATGTGCTCGATCTTCTGGTCCCGCGTCCAGCTATTCATGTCGCCGCGGTCGTCGAAGATCTTCAGGCCGCGCGCGTGCAGGAGCTCGAGGTATTCGCGCTTGCGGTCCCAGTAGTCGGGCGTCGGTTCGATGTAGGCTTCGCTGTTGGCAATGAAGCCAATCGGCGTCACCTCGCGCCCCTTCCATGCTTCCCATTCGTCGGCGTCGCCCGGGCGATTGGCGTCCCAGTAGCCCAGGACGTCGAGATTCCGGACGATGCCGTAATTTTCCGCGATGATGTCGAGCTGGGTCGGGACGTCGAGCCCGCCGATCGTCTTGCCGTGACAATAGGCGCTGAAGCCCTCCATGAAGTGACAGCCCATCAGGATCCGCGGCCCGGTCGCATCGTGAATCACGCGCGCGTCGCGATCGAGCTCGCCGTGCAAGAGATTGGGATTCGTGATCGGCGGCGTCCAGAAATCCGCGCTCGACACAAAGAATTCCCATTCGCCCGGCACGGTCGCCGGGTCCTGATCGGGCAGGGGGCGATCGCACGTGACCAGGCTCCCGCCGCCCTCGAGCGCGCAGAGGTAGGTCCCATGCGCGGATCGGAACGCGACGCCGACGTCGCGGACCTCGATCGTGAACCGCTCCCATTCGCCTGACTCGATCGCGCGCGCGCGGGCGCGGCCGTCGAGCTCCGCCGTCACATAGTGGCCGTCATGCGCCTGCAGGGAGACGCGCCCATCGTCCCAGGTCCGGACCGTCCAGATCTCCCAGGGCCCGACCTCGATCCGGTCCGCGACGATGGGGCCGCCGCCGCCGCCCTCGGCGCAGACGTAATACCGGCCACTGGTCTGCAAGGTGATTTGGATGGGATCGCGCGTCGTCATGGAAACCTCTTAGGTGATCTTGGTCGGGACGGTAATGAGGCGCTGCAGCGTGTCGGCGAGGGAGAAGCGCACGCTCGAGGCCGTCACCGTAAAGCGCGGCGCGAGGCCCGGGACGAGATCGATTTCGGTCATGGTGACGTCCTGGATCGTCAGGGTTTCGTGGATGCGCGGCGACGCCAGATCGACGTCGACGGTCTTGCCGCTCTGCGTCTTGAGATCGCGCGTCGCATAGGCGACGGTCACGATCGGACGCGCGAACAGCGCCAAGTCGGCATCACAGCGCGCGGTCAGCGACTCGACGCCGCGGCGCGCGTCGACGATCAGGAATTCAATGATGCCGGTCCCGCCGGCGCGCGCGCGCTGTTCGGCCTGGGCGCCGACGTCGTCGCGCTGGACCCAGATATGGATCGCGGATCCTTTCAGGACGGCGACGCCGAGCCCGGTCACGCCGACGAGCATCGGCGTGGGCAAGGCCTGACTGCCGTAGAGGACCGTCGTCGTGATCGCGCCCGACCCGCTCGCGGGAATCCCGGTCAGGGTCTGCCCGCTGATGCCGTGATAGCGGACGACCTGGCCGCCGGCGAGCGTGACCCAGCCGCCGGTGTCGCGGAAGGTCGCCGCCGCCGCGACCGGCAGCGCCGTCGCGCCGGGATTGACTTGCCCCTGCGGTTGCTGCAGGCCCGAGGTATCGGCGATCGGTTCGCCGGGCGCGGCGCCGAGCGTCGCATCCGAGGCCGTGATCATCGCGGTCGTCGCGGTGTTGTTCGGAATCACCAGGGCGCGCTTACGGACATTGGTCCCGCCCGGCGACATATAGAGCTCGCGCGCCGTGACGCCGGCGGCGCCGAGCGGGATCGACGAGACGGCGATCTGATTGCCGACGGCGGTCGGCGTCGACAGCGCCGCGGCGCCGAGGCCCGTATTCGGCACGGCATCGGTAAACGTCGTGGCGGTGTTGTTCGCGATCGTGGTGACGAGCCGGAACGAGCCGGTCCCATTGAAGCGCCGATAGAGTTTGCGCGCGATGACGCCGAGCGGGCCGATCGGGATATTCGACACGGGAATACGTTGCGCCGCCGTTCCCGTGGTGTTCGTGGTCGGCGCATCGGCGCCCAAGCTACTGTTGGGGGCCGTGTCGAGGTAGCTCGTCGTCGTATTGTCGTGGATCGTCGTGAGTAGTTTCCAGGTGCCGCCGGCCTGAAATCGCCGATAGAGGCGCCGGCCGGTCGTCCCCGCCGGGCCGGTGGGGACGATGAACAGATTGATCCGGTTGTTCGGGGCCTGGGCGAGGATCGAGACACTCTGGGTCCCCGGCGTGGTTTCTCCGTTCGCGTTGAGTAACGTCGCCTTGTAATCGTGGTACCCCTCATCGAGGCCCGCCCCCGCCTGGGCATTGTCGGCATAGACGGCGTCCGGTGGCGGGAGTTGGCCGACGGCGGCGGAGGTCGCGATCGCATTGCTGATCGGCGACGGCGTCGTTTCGCCGACGGCGGTCTGAAACGCGACGACGTAGTCGTGTGATCCCTGATCGGGTCCCGTGCCGACGAGCGCCGCGGCGGCGACGGGCGCGGTCGGCGGCGGCGGTTGCGTCGGCACGTCGATCGAGGCAAACGGGCCCGGCAGCGATTGGCCCGTCGCGGTCACGAAGACGACGGCGACATCATGGCGCCCGTTGTCGACGCCACTGCCGGCCGCGATCGCGAGCACCGGCGCGACCGTCGGGCCGGCGCCGGGACCGACCAGCGTGCCGCCGGCGGCGAGCGCGACGCCGGTAAACGCGACCCGTTCGGATTGCGCGCCGTCCGGTGTCGTCGCGGCGATCGCGTCGCCGCCCAGGGCCGGGAAGGTCGCGCCGTCTTGTATCGGGATCAGGGATTCGCCCGGCGCGAGATCCGCCTGGATCGATTCGCCGTAGCCCTTGCCATAGACGCGCGTTCTGAGCTGTGAACTATCAATGGTCGCGGTGATCGCCGGCCTGAACAGGAACCGATGCGCGGCGTCGATCGGATCGGGCGCCGCCGACTCGTCGACGATGAACAGGTAAATCGTCCCGTCTTCGATTTTCGTATACCCGCCGATGGCGGTCGCCAGGCGCGCCAATGCCGCGATGAAGGTATCCGACCCGTCGAAGACGATCGAGACGGGCGGGAGATTGGCGGCAATGCCGGCCGTGGAGAACGTCGGCGCAAAGCGTGTCGTGATGTCTCGCGCGATCGTCGTCGCGGAGGTGTCGACCCAGGTCCCGAACGGGCGGCGCTCGTTGGCCTTCGCCGTGTCGTCGATCGCGGTGACGTGCCAGGCGACATGTGCCGGGCGCGCGTCAAACGATTGATCGACCGTCTGCACGGCGCCAGCAAAGAGCACGCGGGATCCCTCGTTCATCGTGATGCGCAAGGACTGCCCGACGGCGGGCCCGTCGCCTTCGATCGTCAGGCTGCACGTATTCGGCGCATCGTTCAGGATGTCGTGAATCGTCAGGCCGGCCAGCCGGACGCGCCCCTTGACGTCGACGCCGCCGATCGTGATGTCGGCCGACGTCGCGCGCGGCGACGGCGTGATCGTCGCGACCGTGCCAAACCGAAGCCCGGCGGCGGCGAGCATCGTCGCCGGGAGAAACGACGCCGTCGCACTGACCCGAAACCCCGCCGCCGTAGTCAGGCGGGCGGTCGTCGACAGGGATCCCGTCGTGGACAGCTGGAGGCCGGACGTCGTCGCCAGCGCGCTTTCGGGCGCGGTGAGATTCGCGGCGGCCCCGACACGGACCCCGCTCGTCGTCGCCAGCGGCGCCGCCAGCGACAGCGTCGCGGAGGTAGACACCGCGATCGCCGCCGACCCGACGATCGCGCCTGGGGGACTGGGGCTCCCAAAGAGGAGAAGGAGCGACCACATTGCTAGATCGGCTGGACCTCGCCGCCGAGCTCACGCGCCGAGGCGAGCGTCCCCGAGCTCGTAAACGTGTGAATCGTGTTCCCGCCGACCTGGGTGATCGTGCCGCCGACGGCGCGCGGGGTCCCGGCGTAGCGAATGATCACGATGCCCGACCCGCCGATCGAGCCCGCCAGACCTGAATTGTTCCCGCCGTGCCCCTTCGCGCCGTTCCCGGTATTGGGTGTGCCGGGACTCCCGGCCGCGCCCGCCGCCGCGCCGCCGCCGCCGCCCGCGCAATAGACGACGCTGGCCCCGGAGATATTCCCGTTCAGGCCGCCGCCGCCCGCCGTCGCCGCGCCGCCCGACGCGCCCGCGGTCCCGCCCGTCCCGGCGCCGCCGCCGCCGCCGCCCGAGCCGCCATTCCCCGCCGACGTGCCATTGTTGCCGCCGGCACCGTGGGCCGGGGCCGTGGGAGCCCCACCCGCCCCAAAGACGCCGTTATTGTCGCCCGCGCCGCCGCCGCAGGCCCCATTGGCGCCGCCGCCGCCGCCATCCCCGCCGCCGCCGCCGCCGCCGCCCAGCGCCGTGACATTGACCGCTGGGAATCCGCCCGCGACGGTCGTCGATCCGCCGGGCCCGCCCGGCAGGCTCGAGGATCCGCTACTCGCCCCGCCGGCGCCGATCGTGATCGTGAGCGGCGTGAAGAGCGCCAGGGAGGCCGAGCCGCTGACGAATTGGCCGGCGCCGCCGCCGCCGCCGCCGCGCGCAATCGCCGAGGCGTTGGCCGTGCCGCCGCCGCCGCCGACGATCAGATAGTCGATCGCGAGCGGGCTCACGGGCGGCGGCGCGGAGGTGAGAAACTGGCTCACGCGATCTACTCCTGCGTAAACATCACAATCCCCGTCACGGGGACCGCGGCCGACAGCGTCAGCCCGAAATTCCCGCCCGCGGTCGTAATGAAATACGGTTGGCCGATCAGGTCCTGGATCCAGCCGTCCCCGTTATTGGCATACGGCATCGACGGGGTGTGATCGATGCCGCCGGCGTCGTTGCGGAGTTTCACGGCGACCGCGCCGCCGACCTTGAACGCCCAGCCCAGGATCTTGATCGTCGTCGTGCCGCTGGTCGGAATGACGGCGGTGAACCCGGCCGCGCTGACGTTGATCGACGCCACGGAGAAATCGCGCGTCAGGGACACGCCCAGGCGCGACGGCAGGGGATTGGTCTTCGCGACATCGCCGTCGTTGACGCCGTCGGCGCCGTGAATCAATTTCCCGCGCTGGTAATGCGTGCCCGCGATGTCGTCGGTCGCGATCGGCGCCCCGGCGCCCGGTGTGATCGGTACGTTGTCCGGCATGATGTCCCCTTACCCGATCGTGATCGTCATCGCGTCGACGGCAAACGACGGCGCCGGATCCCCAGAGAGGATCGTCCGCGGCGCCGTGAGCGCGTCCCAGATCAGCAAGTTCCCGCCGCTCGACGCATCGAAGATCCCGAAGTGCGTCACCGTGCCCCAGTTGGCGGTGGGCGCCGGGTAGGTGATCGCGACGGCGTTGGAGGTCAGGCCGCCCGTCCCCGCGCTCGCGCCAGAGACGCCGCCCTGCGTCGCTTTCCAGTTGGTGTCAAGTGGCGCCAGGCCGGCGCGCGCGTAGGACCCGCCGGCGACCTCGGTCCCGCCGCCGGCATCACTGGGCGCCGCGGTCAGCAGGCCGACAAACAGCCCGGTCGGCTTCGCAAACGTCGCCGTGCGGAAAATGTGATCAATCAGTTTGTTTTCGAGATAGTCGGAAGCTTGCGCGACGCCCATCGTGATCCCCTTTATGCCGTGCCTAGCTGTGTGCCGGCGCGGACCGTCTGCATGATCTGTTCGCTGACCCGGCGCGCGAGGTTGGATTCCGTGTCGACGAGGTTAAACACGTTCGAAATATTGAGGCCGCCGGCGCCCGCCGGAATGACCGACGCGCCGCGGGGGAGATTCGTGACGAGCTCGCCTTCATGCACCCGGGCGAGCCCGCCCGAGAAATTCTGGACGCCGCGCGCAAACCCCGGGATCGGCGAGAAGGCGCCGCCGAGCCGCGCTTGATTCTCCAATGTGCTCGAGGTCGTGAATAGTGAGTTCTGATTCAGCAGCGCGTTCGCGGCATTGGTCGCGCGCATCAGCTCGAGCCAGCCCTTGACCCCGTCCGAGGTGATCTCGACCTGTTGCGCGACCGCCTGGTAGCCGGCGACGGTTTGCGCGGTCCCGTCCTGGGCGGCCTCGCCGGCCTCGACGTGCGCGGTCGTCATCGCCCCAAAGGACGCGATCAGCGCCTCGTTCGACTGTTCGACGTTCGCCTGTTCGGCGACGTAGGCCTGCTCAAATTTCGCCGCCGCATTCGACGCCTCGGCGGATTTCAGGATCGCGTCGCGGACCTTGATCGTCGATTCCCATTTTTTCTGGTCCGTCTCGATCTTCAGCTTCGCGGCATCGGCTTCCATGATCGCGAGTTGGTTCGCGTTCTTCGTATCGGACATCAGCTTGTCGTAGGCCTTACTGAGCGCCTCCTGTTCGCGGCGATGTTCGGCCGTCGCGGCGGCGGCGTCCTTCTGCTTTTGGGCGAGGATCTCGAGCGCGCCGGCGCTGATGCCGTACTTGTTCGTGAGTTGTTCGGTCGTCGCGCCGGCCTCCTGCGCGATGGCGATCGATTCCTTCTGCGCGTCCGTGAGGTGCCGCACTTCGGCATGGGCCGCGGCGAGCTTGTCGCGCCAGTTGATCCCCGCGTCGGCGTTTTTCTTGGTTTGCTCTTCGATGAATTTGATCGCGTCGGCGTATTTGATCCCGGCCGCGGCGCCCATGTCGATCGCTTTGTTGATCGTGAGTTGTTGCCCTTCGGCTTTCGTCATCGCGGGCTCGAGGCCGATGAACGAGCGCGCCAGGTTTTCGACCGCGGTACTGGCGCCCGTCATCTCGTCGATGAACTGGCCGATCTTCCAGCCGGTCATAAAGGCGCCGGCGGCGAGGCCCGCGGTCCCGAGGAGCCCGAGTTCCTTCGACGTCTTGCCGGCGGCGTTGGCGATGTCCTCGAGGCCCTTGACCTGCGGGCCGATGTTCACGCCGGCCGCCTGCAGCAGCCCGTCGAATTGCCGGTAACTCTGCGAGAGGGTGTTGACGTCGCCGCTCGTCTCGGCGGCGGTCGTGCCGAGCTCCTGGATCTTGCCCCCGGAGGCGCCGATCTGATCGAGCATCTGTTCTTGCGATCGCGTCATTAGGCGCAGCGACGATTCGACCTTGCCGCCGGCGGCCTCGAGCCCTTGCAAGCGCGCTTCGGAGGCCTGGACGGCACTGTCGAATTTTGAGAAGTCCGCCGCGAAGACGCCCGTAACAGCCATTACGTCAGCCTCTCGCGCTCGTCAGCTTCGCGGACGAGTTCCTCGACGAGGACCTGATGGACGTCGACGTCCATGTCGCGGACCCATTCATAGCGCCAGCCGAAGCGCCGGGCGATCATCAGGTCCGAGATCACGGCGTCCCGCCATCCGTTTTTTTTTGCGCGTCGCGCTCGGCGGCCATCGCGTCGACGTGCGTGTCGATCGCCGCGCGGATCTCGCCGAAGGATTCCGGATCGAGCGCATCGATCACGTGCTGGAGGTCGTCGGTGGAGAGGTCGCGGATCGGGACCGCCTGGCCGGCGTCGTCCTTCAGATTCCAGTCGAGCAGATACGCGACGATGACCCCGACGCCCAGGCGCAAGCGGTCCGGCAGGAGCTGGCCGTCGTCGAGGACGCGATAGATGCGCGCGAAGTGGGCCCGCTGTTCGCCGGCGGTGAGGCGCGCGCGTACGGTCAGCTGATCCCCGTTGGCGAGGGTCAGCGTGCGCGTCTCCGGTCGAACAAATCTCGACATCAATAATCCTCTCGAGGCCCAAGCGTCGCGATCAGGCGGTCCCCCTCCATCCGAAATTCCTCAATCGGCCAGAGCCAGCGCCCCCGATCGACCGGCGCGACAAAGAGCAAGGGCCGTTGTGCCATCTTGAATTTGTCCGCGCCGACGATGCGCGCCGACAGGGTCCACTTAGGTCGCACGCCGCGCGGCGCCGGGTGTTGCAGCGCGGTATAGCCTTCGACGCCGGCGGCGACGTAATACGCCCAGCGGATCTGCCCGACGACGCCGGTGATACTGCGCGCCTGCAGCGTCACGATTCAGGGGATGATCGCTGGTTCCATGACCCAGTTGCCCGCCGCGTCGAATTTCGACGACCAGGTCACGGCGCCTTTTGCGGACACGCTGATCGCCCCGTCGATGTTCGCCAGGCCCTTAAACAGGAAGGTCGGCTCGAGCGTGTTCGGGACGAGGTGCAGCATCGCGGCGACATCGCCGAAGATCACGGCGAAGAGCTGCTCGGGGGTCGTCGCCGAATCCCAGCAGCCGGTCATCGACCCGGAGTAGGACGGCAGGCCGAGGACGCTCTGTTTGTTGGTGTCCTGGAAACACGTGACGTCGACCCGGTCCTTGGCCAGGTCGAGATCCCAGGAGTCCGTCGAGGCGAGGGAGGTCGGGGTCGCGCCGCCCGTCGGGTCGATGAGGACGTCGCCTTTCTTGCCGTGAATACGAGACATGGTCTGAATCCTTTCGACTCGTCGGGTTAGATCGGGCTCACAAAGATTTCGTAATCGCCGCCGGCGAGCTGCCAGCGAATGTCGTTATCGACCTGGTCGACTTCGGTCAGCTTGATCCGATCGACCCTGAGCGTCGTCATATGCGCGTAGCCGGCCGCGGCCAGGGCCGCGTCCTGCAACAGCTGATGGATCCGAAACGCCGCCGCGTTGGCGTCGACGCCGGTCGTCTCGAGGACCCGCGCCGTCACGCGGTACCGAAAGGTTTCATAGAGCGGCGCGCGAAAGCCTTCGGTGTCCTCATGCGTCTGCTGTTGCACGATCGCAAACCGGGTCTTATCCGCCGGCGCAACGTCGAGATAGACGCCGTCGGGCAGGAGCGCCGCCAGCGCCGCGTCGCCGGCGAGGACCGCGACGAGGGCGGCGTCGACCGCGGCGACATCAGCGACGGACATCAATCCCCGCTTGCTCGACGACCGCGATCAGGTCTTCTTCCATGTCGCGCCGGCGTCGCGTGACGACGGGGACGAAAATATTCGCGCCCGGCATGAACCCGCGGTTGTAGCCGAGCGTCGTTTGCCGGGTCTGCGTCCCCGACTCGAACAGATGCGCATGGGGCGCCGTCGACCGGACGACGCGCGCGACGCTGAAGTCCCGCTGGCCGCGCGCGGTCCCGACCCGGACGCCTTTGCGCAGGTTGCCCGTGTCGCCTTCCGGATAGGCGGCGCGGATTTCCTCTGCGGCGCCGTCGGCGGCCTGGCTCACAATCGCCGCCGCCAGCTCGGTCAGGTCCGCCGGCAAGCGCAAGAGCGCCGCCCGTAATTCGTCGAGGCCGATCCAGGTGACGGTTGCACTCACGGCGTCACCGGCCTCACCTGTTCGACTGCGGCGAGTTCCATCGCCGGCGGGCGCGCGTCGACGTAGCGCGTCCCGGTGATCGCGAAGGTCTTGCCGTTGTAGAGCATCCGGGTTTGCGTCGAGACGCCCGGGTGATAGTGGCCGCGGACGATCGAGGTCGCCTGGGTGAGGACGGTCCCGGCGGCGACGCGCTCGAGGTCGGCGGCGGCAGCGGGGACGATCTGCACCTTCCACGTCGCCGGCGTGAGGTTGTTCCACGCTTGCGTAAAGCCGCCGACGCCGTCGGGGACCGTCGGCCCGGGGTCCTGAAACGTGACGAGGTGTATGTAGTCGCCGATCATGCGATCGCCGGGTTGTGATAGCGCGCCAGGAGTAGATCAATCCGCGCCCAGAATTTCTCGCCGTCGGCGTCGTCGTCGCCGCGATGTTGATAGAGCTGGCCCAGCATCAACTTGATCGCCTGGACGACCGGCCCGGGCGCGGTCGTCGGATCGATCCAGTCGGCGGCGCCCTTCGCATCCTTCAGGTAATTAAGGATGATGTCCTCGGCCGCGTCGAGTTGATCCTGAATCTCGGCATCCCCCGGATCGCCGGGGGGCAGCGTGATATTGAGATGCGCCTTCGCTTGCGTCAGCGTGACGAGTTTCGCGGGCGCCGGCATTACCGTCCCCCGTCCTTCCCGTCTTTGCCGCGCTTCACGATCAGGCGCCAGGCCGCCGAGCGGCCCGGGCGATCAGTCGTCGTCCCGGCCTTGCAGAGCCACAAGGATCCGTCATCGGTGACGAGGTCGCCGTGCGTGTAGGTCGTGCCGTGGTCGTAGACGTCTTTGTAACTGTCGCTGAATTTCCCGATCGCCCCCGGCGGCCCAGGCGGCCCGGCGGGACCCGGCGCGCCGGCCTGGCCATCCTGACCATTCGCGCCGGCCGCGCCGGGCGGGCCGGGGATGGGCGGGCGCGCCTGGAGGGCCTCGAGGTCGGCGCGGGCGCGCGCCAGGTCGCCTTTGAGCGTCCCGAGCTCGGCGACGACCGGCCCGAGCGCCGCTTTCATCGACAGCCCGACGATGGTCGCGACGTCGTCAAGCCGCGGCATAGTAGACATCCAAGGCTTTTTGTTGCGCGCTCATCAGGGCCTCCGGGGTCGCGGGCGTGTCGGCCTCCGCCGGCGCCGCGGGCAATTCGGGGATGGGCCGCGTCGCCAATTGCGAGATCGGCCAGTACTGCTGCTGCATGTAGGGCGTTTCCCCGCCCGGGACCGGGCCGAGGTCGAAATACTTGAAGCGCGCCTCGTTGATCGTCATCCCGCCCGAGCTGATCGCCGTCGACGCCGCTTGATTCTTTGACACGGAATCCATCCGCATCAGGTCATCGAGATCGAATTCCGTGCCGTAGGGTTTCGGGAGCTCGAGCCCCTCGTCCAGGCAGATCTCGAGGTTCTCAATTTTTTCCTGCAGGCATTGCGAGTAGTACTGAATCGTTAAGGGTTCGATGTTCGCGTAGGGCGGCGGGTCGCCAATCGAGATCATGTAGGGCTGAATATGAAAACAGCTACAGACCGTCGTCGCGGACCATTGCAATTGCTCGATTAGTTGTGCGTCCGCGGCATTGACGGTGACCTGTTCGTAGGTGAAGCCGTGCGTGATCATCGCGACCTTGCCCGCGTTGGGGCCGGTCGTCCCCGCAATCCACTTCGCGACGGCGTCGTCGGCCTGCTCCTGGGTGAGGGCCTGCGGGCTCGTTAGGATGCCGCTGGGTTGGGATCCGTTTTGAAAAAAGGCCGCGGCGTTGTTCTGAATCGCGAGCCCCTGCAGCGCGGCGACGCCGCAGGCATGGATCGGACTGACGCCAACAAGCGGGTGATACAGCGGGACCATCTTGTCGTGGATCATTTCGCGCGCCGGGACGACGAGGGATTCGCCGGCGAGGCCGACCAGGTCGTCGCGCTTCAGCTCGTAAAACACCTCCCCATTCGGCGCGACGAGCGGCGTGACCTTCGTCGGGTCGAGGACATACAGCGCGACGACGACGCCGCGATCGTCGCGTTCCTTCAGCACATAGGTATTGCCGTGGATCAGTTTCGACATCATCCACTGCGTGATGAACTGGATCCGGTTCTGGTAGCGGTTGGGTTTCCGCAGGACGGGCGAAAAGGCGGGGGAGGTCGTTTCCGTCCAGATCCCATGCTCGTCGATTTGCACCAGGCGGAGCGCCAGTTTCGCGATGTCACTGGCGATGAGCGTCGCGCACGCGAACACGGCGGAGTAGGTGAGGGAGGTCGACGCCGTCACTTCCTGGTTCTGTTGCCAGGCGCCCATGAAGGGCTCGCGGACGACGGGCCACCAGCCGCCGCCGCGCGTGAGGGATCGGACCGGCGTCGCCAGCCGGCCCAGCGCCTTCGTGATTCCCTCGAGCACGCCGCGGACGCCGATCATCATCCTCCCAGTCGGTCAGGGCGCCCCCGGCATCCCGGCGAGCGCGCGCGCGGTCCAATGGCCACAAGCCCCGGACGCACTCAGCGGCCAGGGGCGCCCTGATCCGATCAGTGTTTCGCCGCGCGCCCGTTCGCCTCGGCCCGCTCGCCCGCGACGCCCGTCGGCGCCGGCCAGGCCGTCGCGGTCAGGTACTTGACGGCGTTGGTCGAGACGCGCTTCCAGTTGATGAACCGTTCCGCCCTGAGCGCGACAGAGTTGGTCTGGAATAGCGACACGTAGACCGTCGTCGCATCGGCCGGCGACATCGGCGCCGAATCCATTTGCAGCGACGCTTCGCGCGAGGCGTCGATCGTCACGCCGCCGTCGTCGGCATAGAGCACCAGCGCCGGTTGCAAGGCGACGACGTTGGTCCCGGCGACGTTCGACGTGATGAACGTCAGGCCGCGATAGCTGCCGCCATTCAAGCCGACGCCGGGGAATTCCGGCGACCCGTCGAGGTTCTGGCGGAACGACAACGAGAGGGCATTCGACGGCGAGAGAATGAACGTCACGCCATCGACCGAAATGTTATTCGTCGCGAAGTGATTGATCAGTCCCATGATGTCGGCGACCGGGTTGGTCGTCGCGGCGGCGGTCGGCGCGCCGTTGGTGATCGACCCCGGATTGACGCCGGCGACGGCGGCGACCGCCGGATCGATGAACTGGGAATCCAGGAATTGCGCGATACCGGCGACCATGTCGGCGCGGACCAGGGCCTCGGCCGACGGGTTCGACAGCCGGACGAGTTCCTCGGTGAGGACGATGATCCCGGCGACCTTCGTGATCCCGAGCGTGTCAGAGGCAAAGGCCAGCGCGGTCAGGGGCTTCGGTTTGCCTTCCCCGACCCAGCCATACGTGCCGCCGGCGGTCTGCATCGGGATCTTGCAATTGAACGGGACGTTTCGCAGGCCCGGGATCTTCCCGAGGATCGTCGCCGGCCGCAGGAGTTCGATAAAGTCGTTGAGGATCGTCTGGTTGACCAGCGGCGCCGCCCAGGTCGCGCCGGTCGTCGTGCCGGGCGCAATGGCCGCCTTGAGGGCGAGCGCCACTTCCGGCGTCGAATCGTTCCAGCGTTCGGCGTAGATCGCCGCTTCGTGTTTATTGCCGTGACAGGCGAGCTCCGCCAGGGCCATCCGGACGAATTGCATCCCGAGCGGGACGTTGGGTTTCACGGAGACCGGGCTATAGCCCTTGACGACGCCCGGGGTCGCCGGGACCGGCGCCGCGGCGGCGATATTCATCTTCTCGTGATCGCGCCAGCGTTGCAGGTCGGCGTCGAGACTCTTGACCTGGCCGGCGAGGTCGTCATGTTCGGTCGCGGCCTCGGCCTCGAGCGTCGTGCCGTCGGCGGCGGCGCCTTCCATGATTTCGGTCATGCGCGCGGCCAGCGCGGCGCGCTTGTTCTCGAGGTTCTGAATGTGTTCACCAGCGGTTACTTTGCCCATGCGGGGCCTCATCTTCGGCAGGCCCGAGACGCCGGGCAGGTTCGGGCCGGACGCGGCCAGATCGAGCGATTTGATCACGGCGAAGGTCGCGGCCTGATGGGCCGGGACCGTGACCAGGGACAGCTCGAGGATTTCGGATTTCAGAAACCGCATCGCGCCATTTTTCAAGGGCTCGACTTCGATCGGCTTGAACCCGATCGAGACGCCGCGGATCAACTTGTGGAGGATCGAGGTCCAGGCGCGATCGACTTCATCCTTAAGCGCGCCCGGGGTGTCGATGCACGGCAGTTCCGCGTCGAACGTGATCCCCGCCGCCGACGGCGTTAGCCGGGCAATGCCGACGGGCGTGTCGCGCTTGTGATGCAGGAGTAAGGGGAGCTCCGCGGCGCAGGTCGCGCCGAGCGGGTCGACGATGTCGCCTAAGCGGTCGGGCGCCGGCGTCGAGGCCGTCCCGCGGATCCGCCGGCGCGGTTCGTCGACCGACTTGATCTCGAGGATCGCATATGCCCGGTTGAGCACGCCGGGCAGTATTCACGTACCGCTTATGCTTTCGAATTTTTCCGTGTTTTATTTTGGTACAGTTCCCGGCGAATACACTCCGGCAGACTGATGTCGTAACGACGGGCCTTGTGACAGAGCTCGTCAAACTGTTTGCCGGGCAGACTAATCGACACCGGGACCAGTCGCTCCGTCGGGTCCAGGCGCGGACGGCCGCGGCGTTTCGGTTGGTGCATCATGGGCCCCCCAAAAAAACCATTTGCACGCGCGGCGGCGTGTTGCGGACGCCGGCCGCGATCGCATCGGTCCGCGCTTCCCAACTGAGGACGGCGGCCATCGCCAGGTCAATCTTATGCGGGGAGTCGGGACGTTCTTTTTTGATCAACCAGAGGGGCTCGCCCTGCTCGTCGCGCGCCCCGGGGAGATCATGCCGGCGACTGTGGCCCAGGTGCCGCGTTAAGCGCGGGTCGCCGTCGTGCGTGACGTCGCCACTGCGGATCGCGGTCTGGTAATTCTTGAGGGCATAGGTCATGGGCCGGCGGCGATTCGTCCACCAGGCGATCACTTTTTCCGCGCCGAGCGCGGGATCGCCGGCCCACTGCGCAATCCAGGATCCCCAATACGGCGGATCGGCATAGAGCCGCCACACGCGGTACTCCTTGAACAGGCCGCGGATCGTGGCGTCGACCTCGTCGGTCGGGACCTGCCAGTCGACGCGGCCCAAGGGACATTCCCACACATTCGGGACCCACTGGAACCCGCTCGCGACGTGCGTCGCGACAATCCCGGTCGAGTCGTGAAACATCGCGCCGTCAAAGCCGAGGGTGATCGTGTCGCCCGGCGCGACCGGCGAGGCGCGCGCGAGCTCGGTCCAGCGCGTGACGTCGAAGGCCTGGGTCCCGCCCTTGACCAGGCGATTCAACCAGACGCGCTCGAGATAGGCGCGATCGGTTTCGGGATCCTGCCAGGCGGCGGCGATCGCGTCAATGTCGGACCAGGCACTCGCCGGCCCGGAGGCCTCGACAATCGCCGCGCGCAGCCCCTCGGGGGTGCTGAGATCGTGATCGTCCGAGGCGTCGCGATGAAAGTAGAAGAGGCGCGCATCCGGCACGCGCCCGGCCTCGACCGCCTGGGCGTAGTCCATCGTCGCCTCCGCGACCGACCCCATCCCGGGTTCCGGCGCGGTGGTCGTCTCGAGCGTCCAGGCATCGGCCGCGCGGCGTTTCGGAATGTTGGCGAGCATCGTCCGATGCGCGCGGACCAGGCGCGGCAGCGTGAAGCGATGCGTTTCGTCGAAGTGTTGAAACGTCGTGCGGGCGCCATCGCGCGCGTCGGGCGCCGCGGCCAGCGCGACGGCCTTGCCCCCGCCGCTCTTGCGCAAGATGCGCTCGAGGCCGATGTCGAAATCGTCGCGCAGCGTCGACAGCTCGAGGATCACGCGGAGCGCCGTGTACGCCAGGTCCTCGGATTGTTCTTCGGTGTAGGCAACGAGCGGGATATACGGATCGGTGACTGGGCCGCCGATCGGCTCGCCGGCCTCGGTCCAGCCGATACCCCGGACCGGCGCCGCCGGATGCAATTCGCACGCAGCGATCCAGGCGGCGAGCTCCGTTTTCGCCAGGCCTTTCCGCAGTGAGATCCCGACGCGCTTAAAGCGCCGCCGCAGCGCCATCGGATGATCCCGCGGGTAGACCTCATACATGCGATAGATCAGCGCGACCTTTTCGGCATCCAGCCGCGCCGGCTGACCGCGGAGGTCGCCCGGCCCGAAGACTAAATGTTGTTCGATGAAATCGCACACGCCCGGGCCCAGCGTCGGCCAGAGCGCCCGATCGTGCGGGACCGTGAGGATCATTGAATCGTCGGATTCAGGAGCGCCCGCGGATCCGCGCGCGCCGTCGACGCCGCCCGGTTGTGGTCCGGCGCCGCGGGCTGCTCGTCGGCCGTCGGCCGGATGCGGGTCGCCAGATGTTTGACGAGGGATTGAAAGCGCCCGGCCGCGGCCAGGCGGATCGAGGTGAGCTCACTCGCGTTCTGCGTCACGCTCAGCGCGAAGTCCGCCAGGCCGACGAGCTCGGCGTCGGTCGCGTCGAGCGCATAGGCGGCGCGAATGGCCGCGGCCCATTGGACCGCCGGCAGGTCGGCGACCAGCGGGCCGGCCGGACCCGCTCGAGATACGCGCGTGTCCTCGATTTGACCCGCGGCCATCCACCGTTGCACCGTCGATCGATTCACGCCTAACTGGTTCGCGATGGCCGTCGGCGACAACCCGAGCGCGGCGAGCCGTTTCGCCTCCGGCGCGACGTGCGCGAATTTCCGCGTGCGTTGCATAAAGTTCTCCGGTGCAAATTCTGATGCAAATTGAAAAATCAGCCTACCTGAAGGTTTGGAAACAGGCCGGTTTCAAACATCTGATCATCCCCCCCGGGTCTTCGTCGCGTGACAGGATTTGCAAAGCGGTTGCAAATTTTTTGGATCGAGGCGTCGCGGATCATCGCGCGATCGAAACGGAATCACGTGATCGACGTCGGTCGCGAGCCTGATCACATTCCGATCGAGACAGGCTCGACACAATTGATGATCGGGTCGGGACATGAACCATGATCGCAAGCGTTGCCAGTCTTCATCGTACCCGCGCGCCGTGCGACTCGAGCGCGCGCGCGCGTGCGCGGGACAGCGGGACAGGCCTGCCCCTACCAGGGCGCCGCACCCCGGTTCGAGACACGCGCGCAGCGGGGAATGCGGCCTCACCCCGCCCCCCTGCCGACGCCCGCCCCCCCCTGATTACTCACCATGCGCCCCCTCACCCCTTCGTCGCCGGGGTTGTCCGCACGGTGTACTTGTGGAGGATCGGGTAACAGTAGCCGCTGACGACCTCCCCGCAATACTGCGACACGTAGATCGACCCCGTCGCCGGATCGACCGTCATCCCGCCGGCGATCTTGCTGCTCTGATCAATGGGGAGCGTCACGTTCCAATGGGCATAGGGAATGGGCTCGTAATACTGTTTGGTTCCCGCTTTCACCGCCGCCAGGTCGTCCAGGTCGTAGGCCCAAAACTGATAGAGCATCGGATACCCGTGGACGCCTTCGCTATCGACGCCGTTGGGGTCGTAGCAATACTGGAACGTCTCATTGAATGGCTTACCATCCAGGGCGGGGTCGTTCGTGCCGACGCCGTAGCAGGGATCCGAGGCGTGCGTCCCCCAGATCAAGAGCGTGCGCGAGCTGGGGATAATCGCAAAACCGCCGTAGGACGTCGCCTGCGTATAGACGCTGTTGGGCTCGAGCGCACTCCAGGACCCGAGCGTTTCGTGGGCGTTGTCGTAGTAAAAGAGCGCCTGCGCGGCGACGACCGTGCCGGCCGTGCCGCCGATGGCGGACGGCGTAAACGCCCAGGCGGCGGGCCCGTGCGAGGTCGTCGCAATGACCGACAGGTTCCCCGCGCCGCTGATCGCGGACCCGCCGAGCGCCGCTTGCCACACCGCCGGCACGTTCGCCATCCAGCGGGCCGTGAAGCGCAGCATGGTCGTACTGACCAGCGTGTCGAACCCGCCGAGCCCGCCACTCGAGAGGGTCCGCGCGTGCTGGCCGTGACTGGTCTGCTGATACGGACCGCTGTCGTACATGTGGTAGATCGTGAAGTAGAGGTTGGCGCCGTCGACGAGCAGGCCGCCGAGCTTCGTGTACTGGCCGCCGGCCGGGATGTCGTAGGCCGCAATCTGCCCATGTGACACGTCGACAAAATTCTGCAGGACGGCCGCCGTCTGCAGGGCGGTCGCCGTCGCGGAATTGATCCACGTGTCGCAGAGCGTGATTTCCGCGACGGACCCTTGCACGCCGCCGTCGCCGCCGCGGAAATTGCCCGAGATAAACAGCGACCCCGCGCCATTGTGGCCGGCCGGATCGAACGCAATCCCGCCGCCGATGCTGCCATCGCCGCCGCCGCTCCAGCCAAAGTTCGAGACGCCGAACTGGCCCGCCGGCACGCGGCAGCCGCCGACATAGGTCAGATCCGCGGCCTCGATCCGCGGGAGCGATGTCACCGGCGGTTCGGGCGGGATGACCGCGGTGTGATACGCGCGCGCCTGGTAGAGGACCAGCAGGACGAGCACGATCACGACGAGGACGAGGACGTTGGTCGTATTGATGAGGAATCGCATTGATCACATCCTTGCGGCATCTTCTCGCCACCGTCTGACGACTTCATCGGCTTCCTGGATAACAGCGCACGCGGCCGCCGTGATCCGACCACCGCGACTACCACCTGTTCTTGCTGGCGTCAGGAAACCCCGCTGACGAGTGATCCGAATCCACTTCCCAATCGCCGCCATGGATACGCTGTACTCCCGAGCGAGAACGGCGAGCGTACTTTGATCGGGTCGAGGTCGAGAATAGTTCTCGATTTGGTGATATCGCCACGCGAGCCGTGCGTAATGGACTTGCGTGTAGACGAGGGGACGACCCCGGCGTCTCTCTGTCATCGCCGTCATCGCCTCATCCAGGTCGATCGAAAGCGCAGCGCCGGCGGGACGTGCCAGCCTGGCGTCGTGTGTCCGCAGAGCACACAGCACTGATAGACCCGATCGGCGGACCGGACCGTATAGAGCTCATGCCCGCCAAAAAACGCGACGCAGATCCACGATCGCCAGCGCCGAATCATCGTGTGTCCTCGACCAGCCCGACCAACAGCGGCGCCGGCGTCGGGAAATTGATCCCGTTCTGACGCCACAAGTGCAGGCAATAGGGATGTTGGTTGACGTAGTTCGATTCGGCCGGATGAAACTGGACGACGACATCGTCGGCCGACCAGAACAGGTTTTTGACGAAACACATTTCGGCCCAGTTCGGGACGCGCGACGGTGTCGAGACGCTGACGTGTTCCCAGCCCAGGCCGTCACTAAAGATGATCTTGAGCTCGCGAAACGGTCCCGCGACGGCGGCGTAGCCGTTCGTCATCCCGTCGCCGGCCTTGATCGACGCGCGATCGCCGCGGTAGCAAAAACTCATGACGGCTCGCCCATGACGATCACGCGCGCGCGGACGGTGTCGGCGTAGATCTTCCGGACCGACAGCGCGACGACCTGGCCGTCGTCGTCGTAGGCAATCCCGGTCAGCGCGTCCAGCAGCGCGCGAGAGAGCTTATCGACGTCGGGCCGGACGCACGGATCGACGCGCAAGCGATCGCGGCCCTTGGGACGCGCGAAGCCGTAGACGACCGACACGGTCACGCCGCGGCCCTTGGGGATGCGCGTCATACCGGCGCGCTTCGCCGCCCAGCGGACCGCGGTCAGGAAGGATTTGCCGTGCTTGCTGTCGGTCTTCGTCCGGATCTTCCCGTTGCGGCGATCGCGAAACGACACGGTCGAGCCTTTCACGCCGAACGGCCCAGGCACTTCGAAGTAAAACGATTCATCCATACGATCACGTTCCGGTTTTTCGGGCGTTTGCCTTGTCGCGCGCGCGCGCGATTTGATTGGTACTAGCTCTTGACGGATCCCTGACGGATCGGGTGACACCGGTGTCACCCATGACCGTCACCGGTGTCACCCATGCCTGTGGAAACCTGTGGAAATCTGTGGATAACGGACCGCGATCGTCGGCATTGCGCCGGATTTGGATTAGCTCGGCCTGTGGAAATAGCGGCAGCTGATCCGGCTCGCCGTCTTGCGGCAGCGCGACGACGCGAAAGCGATAGCGCGCCGCGCGGTGATGGCCTGGGCCGAGCTCGAGCGCGAGCACGCCGCGATCGCGCAGCGCGTGGAGGGCGCGCTGGGTCGACCGTTCCGACTTGCCGACCATGCGCGCAATGCGTGCGACCGTCGGAAACACCCGGGTCCCATCGTCCGCGGCAAACGTCGCGCACGCCGCGGCGTAGGGTTTCAGCCAGGCCGGCAGGGCGGAGTTAAAGACGATTGAGACCAGGCGTCCGGACATCGTCGCGCCTTACTTACTGACGACTTTCTCCTCGGCCGCCTGTTTCGCTTTCGTCGCGGCGAAACCATGCCGGCGCGATTTCAGTTTCACATGGCGCGTTTGCAGATCGCGGACGACGTCGTCGCGAAGCCAGCGATAGGGATATTTTTCGAACGGGAGCGGGCGGAAGGCGTTGGTCTGCAGGCCGCGACGGATCGTGAGCGGAGAGACGCGATAGACGGCCGCGATTTCCGACAGCGTCAGAATGACCGGCAATTGTTTCAGGTCCACAATCACGGCTTTTGCGGGCGTGGGTTTTGGAATGCGCTTAAGTACGGCCTTGGCAGGTTTCGGTTTCACCGTAGGGGTCCTCCTCTGTTCAAATCGAACGCGCCGGGGAGGGGCGGCCGGCGGGCGAGCGCGACATCCTATCCGACGCGCCGGTCACAATTCCATAGGACGATCGGCGTATACCTTGCGAATAAAACTATTGAACCCTGTTCTCATCACGGGATATTGTCTGCCGGGATACCGCCGTGGAATCATCGCGGCACATGGCAAAACAGATTCCCATCACCAAAATGGGATGGCGCTGTGTCCGATGCGGCCACACCTGGATCCCGAAAGTCGACGGTTTTGCGCCGGCCGTCTGCCCGAAATGCAAAAGCCCGTACTGGAATCGCCCGCGACGCCGCACGTCTGGATCTACGGCGGCGCGCGCGACGGCGTCAAGCCAAAAGCGACAAAAGTAGTCCAGAATTAGGCTAAAATAAGAGCGATGGCCCGCTCGAATTCCCGCACTCGTACCACCCTCGCCGAAGGCATCTATCAGGACGCGCACGGGATCAGCGTGATCGCCCGCATCGGATCCGGCGCGAACCTGCTCACGGCAAAACCCGTACGCTTCCCACTCGTCGACGACGACGACATCCCCTACTCAAAAAAGAATTGTGCCGAGCTGATCAAGTGTCGGCTGCAATTACTCGAGGACTTGCGCCGCACGCGCGCCGCGACCGGCGGCGAGGCCGGCACGCTCGGCGCGGCGATCGATCGCTGGCGAGTGGCGTTTCCGATTCCCGACGAGGCCGGCCCACTCCGAGAGAAACGTAAGGACGATCACATTCTCGTCACGCACTGGCGCACGTCCCCAATCGCCGCGGTCCTCGTCGACGAGCTGAAACGATCGCAGGTCCGCGAACAGTTGACGGCCTGGACCGATGAGGGCCGCGCGCCGACGACCGTCAATCATCGCAAGCGCGCCCTGGGCGATGTCCTGCGGTGGGTCCGCGGCGCCGACGACGACGAGGATGTCTTCATCGCGACCGACGGGATCGAATACCTGGCGCCGCGCGAGGCCCAGCCGCGCGGCGTGCCGATGCCGATCGTGTCGCGGATCCTCGCGACGATGCCGGACCGCGGCCGGCCGACGGGCGAGGGGAAGGGGACCCGGCCGATGGTCAGCCACACGAAGATCCGGCTACGGGTGATGCAGTGGACCGGCCTCGCCCACAAGTCCCTCGAGCGCCTCGAGCGCCGCCGCGTCAATTTCCGCGAGGGCAAGCTATGGCTGCCGGCCCGCAAGAAAGGGAAGGGCGCCGACGGCAAGTGGGTCGACCTCCTGCCGGCGGCGATCGACGCGCTCACGGACTACGACCGCGCCGGCCTGTGGGGCAAGACGTTTTCCCGATCATCCATGCACGGCAGTTACAAGCGCGCCGTCGCCAATACCCGCAAGGCCCTGATCGCCGAGGCCGACCAGACGGGCGATCGGACCATGCTCGAGCAGTTCCTAGCCGCGGTCCCCGAGAACCCGTATCCCTACGACATGCGGCACTCCTTCCTGACCGACGTCGTCGAGTCGAGCGGGGGCGATCTGCTCGCCGCGAAGGAGCTCGGCCAACATGCCGACATCGCGACGACCGAACGCTACACGAAGGCCGCGGTCCCGGCGCGCGTCGCCCGGGCGATCGATCAGATGCGCGCCAAGTGGTTCCCCGAGGCGCCGAAACCCGGCGCGACCGTGCGCGAGTTTCATGTCGTGCCAAAGTAAGCGCAATGTTGGGCCATTACCTGCTTGACGCCGACGGGAACCCGCAGCCCTGCGATGATCTCCTGGCGTGGTGTCGGTGGTATGAGCGCGCGTCCAAGGACCGATCGCGCGTCGTCGCGGCCGACAAGGACGAGGGTCCCGACGGCGGCGAGATCCTGATCTCCACGGTCTTTCTCGGCCTCGATCACAATTTCGACGCGAGCGGCCCGCCGGTCCTGTGGGAAACGATGGTCTTCGGCGGCGCGCTCGACGGCGAGACGGTCCGCTACGCCTCGCGCGCGGCCGCGTTGGCCGGCCATCAGACGATGTCCGCGCTCGTCCGCGAGGCGCTCAAGAATGAGCAGAAATGAGGGGTAAAACCCCCGAGTGTGTGTGCGTCGTGTGTGTGCGACATCGACAAAACCCCTAGAAACAAGCACTTACGATCTCACGCACTGGCTTCCTAAGCCGGGGGTCGCAGGTTCAATTCCTGCCAGGCGCACCATTAGAATCAACAACTTGCACGGATCTCAGGCGGGCTGTCACACACACAGCCCGCTTTTTTCATGTTCAAATTTAGGCGCAAATACGCAAATCAGAAATCGGTGTGTGTGCGTGGTGTGTGTGCGTACTTCGGGGTGCTCAGATCCGACAGACGCGACACTGCAAGGACGCGAATAAATTGCCTTCGGTCCCGCGTGGAATCTGTCCCTGCTCGAATGCCCGGCGGAGGTCTTTGAGCGGCGCCGGCCAAGCATCGCGGCCGGGCGATCGAAACGTGTGGCCGGTTAACGCTTCGAGCCGTTCGCCCTCGGCCCAGGCGGCCTTATCGTCGCGCCAGAGCGCATACCATTCGTTGAGCCGTTGAAAGAAACACAAGGCGCAATCGGTCCGTTCAGGGATGTCGACGCCGCGGTCGGCGAGGTAGGTCATAACATCGCCGAGGCCCCAGCCCCACTCACGGAGCGGAAAGCGCGAGACGACGCCGGGGAGCTCGAGATAGTCGCCGCCCTCCCGGTCGGGCTCGTCGGCGCGCAGGCCAACGTAGGACGTGCAGGCGCCCTGCTGGCTCAGCCAGGCGGCATACGGTTCGATCTTGAGCATCCGCGTACACCAGCGTTGCCGCCAGTTGGGAAGGGCGTGTTGCTTGGTGATCAGGCCGACGAGTGTGTCGGACACGATCGCGGTCAGCGGCGTCCCGAGCATCTTCGACAATCGTTGCCAATGCTCGAACATTGCGGCCGGTTCGTTGCCGGTCGGCGTACAGACATAGACATACGCGCGCGGTTCGACCTCCGCTAAGCGGAGCGCCATCGCGGTACTGTCCTTGCCGCCCGAGAGTGCGACGACGTGTGTCATTGGTGTGTGTTGTCCGTCAAGGCCCGGGGACGGCGGCCTCGCTTCGTCTACCAGTCCGTGTTGAGTAACGCGCCCCCGGGCCTTTACGGTTGCACGCGATGCGTCACGACCATGCAGCGCGTCGGCAGGGTCACGATGGTCGACGTCGCGGTGGACACTTCGATCCGACAGTCGCGCCCGGCGTGATAGATCCGGACCCGCGCGGCCGGGTATTCGTCGAGCGCCGGCTGGGCGGTCACCCAGATCGCGGCACTCGCGCAGCCGGCCAGCGCGCCCGCCAGGACGACGATCGGCAGGACCCGCCTCACAACAGCAGGGACAAGATCCAGAGCGCCAGGCCGGCCCCAATCAGGTTCAGGCGCGGGCTGGGGATGTTCGCCGCCGCCGCGAGAAAACAGACGAGCGCGAGGACGAGCAGGATGAGATCGATCGTCATCATGGCGGCCCTTTCCAGGTGAACTGCGTTCCGCAACAGACACAGACATACTGATCGCCGCCGCCATGTTCGGGCGGCGTCGTCGTGTCGCAATGCTTCGGGCACGTCGGCGCCGGCGACGGTGTGTGTGCGTGTGTGTGCGCGGGCGCGGGCGGCGCCCAGGTCGCGACCCGTTGCCCGTTGACGCGGCGCGGCCTCATGCCGTCCATCCCCGGTTGCCGAGCAGTCGACGCAGCCGACGCAGCCGCCCGCCGCGCCGGCGCCCGGTCGCGATGGCCGTGTTCCACGTGGACATCGTCGAGGCGGCGACACTCGGCTCGAGCCGGCCGACGACCAGGCGCGCGACGCCGCCATGCTGGAAACTCGCGCCGGCGGCGAGCGGGCCCGAGCGTTCGACCAGGCCCGTCAGCATGTTGATCACCGTGAAGTCCGCACACGCGCGCTCGCACGGCAAGGCGTTCCCGGCCTGCTCTTGCGTATGGACGACGATCACAAACCGCCCATCCTCGGCGATCGCATGTTCGGCGCGGGTCGGGTCGACGGCGGCCAGGATGCGGACGCCTTGAAAGCGCGTCCCGGCGTGACAGACGACCGGGAAGGTCGCGATGTCGGTCGGCAGGAAGGTCGGCAGCCGCGCGACCTCGAGGTAGCCGGGCATGGCGTGGATCGGCCCGTTCCAGAACACGCCATTCCCCGACATGAAGATCCAGCCCTGCCCGCCCAGCAGCGCCGCCGCCGTCAGGCCGCACAGGAGCTCCGGGTCGTTGACCTGGCCGACGCTGACGCCGTCGCCGCCGCCGACCGGCTCGGTGTTCTGGACCGGCTTGCCGGTGTCGCGCATCTGCTCGTCATAGGCATACCCGAAGTAGTGCTCGACGATATGCGTGTGGTCGCCGCGGTTGCCGTGACAGGTCAGGACCGTCGCCGGGTCCGTCGACCAGTAGTCGAACGAGTCCGGCATTTCCGGCTCCCAGGACGTCATCGGCGGATCGGTCTCGGCGAGCGCGGCCGGGTCGGAGCTGCCGCCCGGCGCCGACAAGCCGACGATCGCCGGCAGCCAGCCGGCGCCCTGTTCGAACGCGCGGATCATGTCGCAGAGCAGATCGCGATCGTCGCCGCCGTTTTGCCAGG
>Ga0157380_10000468_pt1 | contig 24634 bp, 21 predicted proteins | sample S35metaG_FD_119757 | JGI IMG/M metagenome (GOLD analysis project Ga0157380, IMG submission 119757) | Switchgrass rhizosphere microbial communities from Kellogg Biological Station, Michigan, USA - S3-5 metaG | ecosystem: Host-associated > Plants > Roots > Rhizosphere > Soil | place: USA...
GCGGCGGTGGATCGCTCCTTCCGCATGGGCATGATGTGGTTCATCTTCTCCGAGGTCATGTTCTTCGCGGCGTTCTTCGGCGCCCTGTGGTACGCGCGTAATTTCTCGATTCCCTGGCTCGGCGGCGAAGGCGTCAAGGTCTTCACCAAGTTCCTGCTGTGGAAGAACTACGAAAGCGCCTGGCCGAGCAACGGTCCGGCAGCCGTCGGCGGCGACTTCGAAGTCATCCCGGCCTTCAGCCTGCCCGCGATCAACACTGCGATCCTGCTCACTTCCGGCGTCACCATCACGATCGCGCACCACGCGCTGCGTGCCGGCAATCGCACGGTGCTGAATATCTTCCTGGCGCTGACCTGGTTGCTCGGTTTCCTGTTCGTCGGCCTGCAGGCCGAGGAATATCACCACGCTTACACCGAGCTGAACCTGAAAATGTCGAGCGGCGTATACGGCTCGACGTTCTTCATGCTGACCGGCTTCCACGGCTTCCACGTGACCATGGGCGCCATCATGTTGACCGTGATCTGGTTCCGCTGCCTCAAGGGCCATTTCACCCCGACGCATCATTTCGCGTTCGAAGGCGTGGCCTGGTACTGGCACTTCGTCGACGTGGTGTGGTTGGGACTGTTCGTCTTCGTCTACTGGCTGTAATTTTCTACCGGCTGATTGGCTACCGGCTGATCGAGACGCTGCGGGAACGATCGGGAGCATGTGCCCCGATCGTACCGGATGTTTCGCTGCAGGCTCTCAGCCGAGAGAATGTGGCTGAAGCATCCCCAGACGCCAGCCGATGAACAGCAGGATGAACAGGGCGACGGACAGCACGATTCGCAGGGTCAATGAATTGAGCATCCGGTTCGACTGACCCTTGTCGTTGACCAGGTGGAACAGGCCCGAGAACAGGCTCGCGACGATGCCGAGCAGACAGGCCACGATGAGAACTTTGATGAGGGGCATAGGCTCAACCCGCCGGCGATTCCACAGTATATCGTGCCGATCTTCTCTCAGAACCGCAGGTTTAAGAACCGGCGCTTTCAGCCCACGCTGTTCGGCACTTTGCTGACACTCGCGGGAGTGATAGGTGGCATCTACCTGGGCCGGTGGCAATTGCACCGGGCCGACGAGAAGCAGGCGCTGCTGGACCAGTTCGCTCGCGGCCAATTGCAGACGCTCACCTATCGAGCGAGCGATGCGAACGAGCCAGGCCGCTACCAGCATGTGCGGGTGGAGGGTGAATACGACGGCGAGCACCAGGTGCTGCTGGATAACATGCCATCTTCCACGGGCCGTGCCGGATTTCGCGTTCTCACGCCGCTGCGCATCGTAGACAATCGTGGGGACAATCGCCGGGACAGTGGCGACGCCGACGCCCGCTGGCTGTTGGTGGATCGAGGCTGGGTGCCGTTGGGATCGACACGGACCGACTTGCCGGATGTACATGTCGATTCGCAGGCGGGCAGCGTTCGCGGCCGCCTGGACGACCTGCCGCAACCGGGCATGCGACTGGGAGAAAATCCGCAAGCTCCCGGCGATGCGCCGTGGCCGCGAATGCTCACTTATCCGCGGCATGCGGAACTCGAGCAACTGCTGGGACGCAAACTGGAACCGTGGATCCTGTTGCTGGATGCGGCCGAACCGCAAGGGTACGAGCGGGCCTGGGGCGCGGATTTCGGGATCGGGCCGCCGCGGCACCTTGCCTATGCAGTGCAATGGTTCGCCATGGCGTTCGCCATGGCGTGTGTGTATCTGATAGTGAGTTGCAAGCGTAACGATGAACCAGGCAGCAGTCGGCCCCATGTCTGAGCCCACCGTACAGCCCAATCGGAAGCCGATCTGGGTGCTGATCGCGATGTTTTTCGTGCCGCTGGCGATCGCGTTCGTTCTGTATTACGGCGTGGACGGATGGCGTCCTGCCGGCAGCACGAATCACGGCGACCTGGTCACGCCGGCGCGCCCGTTGCCCGATGTGACGTTGCCACTGGCGCAGGGCGGCGCCGCCGATCCGAAGCTGCTGCACGGCAAATGGACACTGATCTACATCGGTTCCGGTCAATGCGATGCGCGTTGCCGTGAAGCTCTCACGCTGATCCGCCAGTCGCGACTCGCGCTCGGCGACGAAATGAGCAGGGTGCAGCGGGTGTTCCTGTCCACGGGAGAGTGTTGCGACCGGCCCTACCTGGAACAGGAACACGCTGGTTTGATCACTTTGAAGGCCCACGGTGACTCCGCCAGTGGCTTACTGCGCGAATTCTCGGAAGCGGTCGGTGCACCGTCCGGGCAAATCGGGCAGGCAGGCCGCATTTATATCGTCGATCCGCTGGGCAACCTGATGATGAGCTATGCGCCCACGGCGGCGCCGAGAGGACTGCTCGAAGACCTGAAGAAACTGCTGAAGCTCTCGCACATCGGTTGAGGCGCTCGCCATCTCCATGAACTCCGCACAACGTCTGCATCGTTTTCGACGCGTCGCCCTGGCAGCCACGCTGCTGGCGTTCGTGGTCGTCGTGCTGGGCGCATGGGTTCGACTGAGCGCCGCCGGCCTGGGCTGCCCCGATTGGCCTGGCTGTTACGGCCATTTGAATATCGAAAACGCCGCGCAGAATGCGGCCGCGATCAACGAGGCCTTTCCGCACAAGCCGTTCGAGTATCACAAAGCCGTCAAGGAGATGGTGCACCGGTATTTCGCTTCGACGCTGGGCCTCGTGATCGTCGTGCTCGCCGGGATGGCGATCTGGAATCACAAAGATCCCGACCAGCCCGTCGCCTTGCCCATCGCGCTGATCGGACTGGTGATATTCCAAGGCCTGCTCGGGATGTGGACGGTGACGCTGCTGCTGAAGCCGCTGGTCGTCGTGTTCCATCTGCTCGGCGGCCTGATGACCTTGTCCCTGCTCGCATGGCTTGCCATCCCGCCGCAGCGGCGTGCGGTCGGTCCTGACAACCAGCGACTGCGGCGAATCGCCGCGACCGGTTTGGCGGTGCTGACTCTGCAGATCGCGCTCGGTGGCTGGACGAGCAGCAACTATGCGGCGTTCGCCTGTCCGGATTTTCCGACCTGCCAGAACTCGATGTGGCCGGCAATGGACGTCAAGGATGCCTTCATTCTGTGGCGCGGCCTGGGCATCGACTATGAAGGCGGCGTGCTCGATCATCCGGCGCGAGTCGCGATTCATTTCGCGCATCGGCTGGGAGCGTTGCTGGCTGCATTCACACTCGGCTTCCTGTGCTTCACGACCTGGCGCCTGACGACGAGTGCCAAAGCGCGCCGTACGGCGCAGATCCTGGGATTGATCCTGGTGGTCCAGTTGATCCTGGGGCCCGTCATGGTGATCCACGCGCTGCCGCTGCCCCTCGCGACAGCCCATAATGCAGTCGCGGCGTTGTTATTGTTGTGCGTGGTCCGGTTATACCGATTGCTCAATGCCTGGCCGGTACTACCGTCGCCCGTCAGGGTGGAATAAGGTCGGTCGGACCTGCCGTTGGCGCGCCCCTCGAAGCGACGTCGCCTGTACAATCGTCCGCCCGAATCGTCCCCGAATCGTCCAGGGGGCGCCAGCACACGCCAGCTATCCGAGATTTACCTTTGTCCGTGGAAACCGCCACTTCTCCATCCGTAGCCAGCTGGCGCGATTACTACGAGCTGGGCAAGCCGCGCGTGGTGCTATTGATCATGTTCACGGCAGTAGTCGGCATGCTGCTGGCTGCGCCCGGCATGCCGCCGCTGAATGCGCTGATCTTCGGCACTGTAGGCATTGCACTCGCGGCGTCGTCGGCGGCAGCCGTCAATCACGTGCTCGACCGCCGGTTCGACATCCAGATGGCGCGTACTCGCAATCGTCCGCTACCCACGGGACACCTCAGCGGTGCGCAGGCTCTCGGATACGCGGCCATGCTGGCAGTCATCTCGATGCTGTTGCTGTGGGGATGGGTCAACCCGCTCACGGCCATCCTGACCTTCTGCTCGTTGATCGGTTACGCCGTGGTCTATACGGTCTGGCTGAAGCATGCGACTCCACAGAACATCGTGATCGGCGGCGCGGCCGGAGCGGCACCTCCGGTGCTTGGCTGGGTGGCCGTGACGGGACACGTCGATGCCTATGCGCTGCTGCTGTTCCTGATCATTTTCACCTGGACGCCGCCGCATTTCTGGGCGCTGGCCATTGCACGGCGCGATGAATACGCGAAGGCAGGCATTCCCATGCTGCCGGTGGCTTATGGCAACGAATTCACCCGGCTCCACATCCTGCTGTACACCATCCTGCTGGTGATCGTGACGCTCCTGCCTTACCTCACCGGCATGAGTGGCCTGATCTACCTGGCCGCCGCGGTGATCCTGGGTGCGATGTTCACTACGCGCGTCCTGCAATTGAAAACGCAGACCGACGTGCGGCTACCGATGCGAACGTTCCGCTTCTCGATCACCTACCTTGCGCTGCTGTTCGCCGCGCTGATGCTCGATCACTATGTCAGGTTTTGACAGGCGCACCACGACGCGTCAGCGCTGCCAATGCGTGATCGCTGAACGGCGCCGTTGCCGATACGAACCGGCCGTGTAGCGCTGCGAATGTCAGCGCCGCGTCCCAGCAAACTCGTTCTGTGGCTGACTGCGGGCATGGTCGTGCTGATCGTGTACGGCTCGCTCTACCCATTTCACTTCAAGCCCGAATCCATGGGGCTGAGCTTCGTTCAAGCACTCGACCAGTTGTCGTGGGCGCGGGCCGATCGCGGCGATCGTCTTTCGAATGTGCTGCTGTACCTGCCGCTCGGCTTCTGCATGTATCTCTCGGTGCACCGGCGCTTCGGGCGGCGACTGTCGGCATTGGCAGCGATTTTTCTCGGTGCGTTGTTATCGCTCTCGATGGAATTTTCGCAGGTCTATGTGTCGGTGCGCGTGCCTAGCCTGATGGATCTCTCTCTCAACACGACCGGCACCGTGCTCGGAGTCGCCGCCGGTTTGGGTTGGGGCGCGATCGCAGGCTGGATGCATTTCCCGTCGCGCCAGGATCAGCCTCCCGGCGATGGCACCGCGATCCTGCTGTTGGGATTGTGGCTGGCCTGGCGGCTGGCGCCGTTCATTCCCCATTTCGATTTTGCGAAATTGAAGGCGGCTGTGCGTCCGCTGCTGCATCCACAAATCGATATCACCGCGACATTCGTCTACCTGGCGTACTGGATGATCGTCAGCGAAGCGGTAGCGAAGCTGGTGAGCAAGGCGAACGCGCTGGAAGCGCTGCTGGTGCTGATCGCCACAGTTTTAGCGGGCCGGCTGATCGTTGCCAACCAGACATTCGTTCCCAACGAGTTGCTTGCATTGGTGCTGCTGTTGCCCGTGCTGGTGCTGCTGATGCGGCTGCCCCCGCAACCCAAGCGCGTGATGATGATGGTAATCCTGATCGCCGCTTTCGCCATCGAACGGCTGGCGCCGTTTCAACTCTCGGCGGCGACCACGCTCGAGTTCTGGCCGCGCGCGTTGTCCATGCTGGACACCTTGTTGCACGACACGACGCACGCGCTCGCCGCCATCGATATCGTCAGTCTGTTCGGCAAGCTGTTCGTTTTCGGCGCACTGGCCTGGTCGATTCGCGAAGTGGGCGTGTCGATGACGGTCGCCGCGGTGGCGATGGTGCTGCTCGTGCTCGTCATGGAAGGGCTGCGCAGGTGGCTAGGCGGCCAATCAGCGTCGCTCACCGATCCGCTGTTAGCTGTCCTGGTAGGCGCTGCTTTCGATTACGTGCATCGGCACCACGATCGTACGCTGCTGGCGCGGGTCAACTCCCGACGCGAGCGCATCCATTGAATTCCTTGCGGTTGAGGCTGGCGCGTGCCGAATAAGCAAAGTATTCGCCGGTAGCGGGATCGCGGCACGGCGTGCCTTCGATTTCCATTTCCAGTTCGTAGCCTTCGGCCACGCCGCGATAACTCACCGTACCCTCGGCATCGGCGGCAGCGGGAATCTGCAGCAGCACTTCGGCCGCCGGTTCCTTCTGGCGCCACATGATCTCCTGCTCCCGGATTTCCGCCGACCAGGAAGGGTCGCCACCGCGTGCGGCGACGACATAAGCAGGAGCCTCGGCGCTGCAGCTTTCGCCGTCCTTGGTCTCGGCTGCATACAGCACTTCCTCGAGAATCAGTGCGCCCGGGTAGCCGCGGGCGGTAGCGATATCGGTCGGCGTCTGCGTGCGCTCACCATAAGCTTCCACGTAGATCAGCGTCTGTTCGTTTGCGTTCGGGAAGATCTGGCGCAAGGCGCCGTCCGTCTGGTCGAGCAGCCACAGATCGGCCTTTTCATCGCAGGGACGGTAGGTGGTTTTCCCAGCCGTCAGGGTCACGATGCCGCGTTTGATGGCCAGGCTGGACTCGGCGGCCTTGTCGCCTCCGGAGGCAACGGCGGAAGGCGAAGACGGGATCGCACCCGCCGCGGGCGCAACCGATGAAGAAGAGCTCGACGACGCAGCCGCCACCGGCTGTTCACCGGACGTGGGTGGCTGCGGGTCACGCGAGCAACTCACCAAAGCGAAGCACGCAATCAGCCACCACGGACAGCGCAACATCTCTCTCGTTCTCCATGCCAAGGCATACAGAATATCGCGGATTGTGCGGTCGCGCTGGACGGTCCTCGCCCGCACCTCGTGATTCGCCACCTCGGCACGGTACAATTACGGCTTCTCATGGACGTCTCCCACCTTCTCGACGGTCTCAACGACGCGCAACGCGCGGCCGTTTCTGCGCCTCTCGCTCCTACACTGGTGTTGGCAGGCGCCGGCAGCGGCAAAACGCGTGTCCTGACCCATCGTGTCGGCTGGCTGGTGCAGGTGGAGAACGTGTCCGCCCACGGCATCCTCGCGGTCACCTTCACCAACAAGGCCGCCGGCGAAATGCGCGCCCGCATCGAGAAGATGCTGGGCGTGCCGAGCGCCCCGTTGTGGGTGGGTACCTTTCACGGTATCGCTCACCGGCTGCTCCGCCGCCATTGGCGTGACGTCAACCTGCCGCAGGCCTTCCAGATCATCGACTCGGAAGATCAGCTGCGGTCGCTGCGCAAGCTGGTCAAGTCGCTGAACCTCGACGAGGCGCGCTGGGTACCGAAAGAGATCATGTGGTTCATTAATGCGCGCAAGGACGAAGGGTTGCGCGCGAAGCATCTCAAAGACGACGGCGATCCCACCAAGCGGCAGTTCATCGAACTGTACCGGCTCTACCAGGAACAGTGCGATCGCAGCGGAGTCATCGACTTCGCCGAATTGCTGCTGCGGGCGTACGAGTTGTTGCGCGATCGTCCGGATGTCCTCGCGCACTATCGAACGCGCTTTCAGCATGTTCTGGTGGATGAGTTCCAGGACACCAACGTCATCCAGTACGCCTGGCTCAAGCTGCTCGCCGGACCGCAGGGCCTGCCGTTCGCGGTGGGCGACGACGACCAGTCGATCTACCGCTGGCGTGGCGCTAAAGTCGAAAATCTGCACCAGTACCGCCGCGACTTTCCCAATGTGCAGATGTTCCGCCTGGAGCAGAACTATCGCTCGACCGGCAACATCCTGGCCGCGGCGAATGCGCTGATCGCCAACAACACCGGCCGCCTGGGTAAGAACCTGTGGACCAGCGGTGCGAGCGGCGAAGCGATCAAGCTGTATGCGGCGTTCAACGAGCGCGACGAAGCGGACTTCGTCGTCAATCGTATCCGCGACTGGATCAACAAGGGTGGCCGCCGCAGCGACTGCGCCATCCTGTACCGCTCGAACGCACAGTCGCGCACATTTGAAGAAACGCTGCTCGCCGCCCGCATTCCTTATCGTGTCTACGGTGGACTGCGGTTCTTCGAACGAGCTGAAATCAAGGATGCGCTCGCTTACCTGCGCCTGATCTTCAGCCGCATCGACGACGCCTCCTTCGAACGCATCGTCAACCTGCCCACTCGCGGCATCGGCACCAAGACTCTCGATGCGATTCGCGACTATGCGCGCGCGAACGCTTGCTCCATGTGGCAAGCCGCGGCAGCGTGCGTCAGCGAACTGGGCGGTCGCACCGGGCAGAATCTGAATGCCTTCCTGGTGCTGATCGAACAGATGGATCAGCAGACCCGGAACCTGCCGTTGCACGAACAGGTCGATCACGTCATCAACATCAGCGGACTGATCGCCTATTACCAGCAGGACAAGGGCGATCGCGGTGAAGCGCGCATCGACAACTTGAACGAACTCGTGACCGCGGCCCGCGGTTACGAGCCCGACGAAGCCAACGACATGACCGCGCTCGCGGATTTCCTGTCGCACGCGGTGCTCGAGTCCGGCGAAGACCAGGCGAGCGAATGGGAAGACGGCGTGCAGATGATGACGCTGCACTCGGCGAAGGGTCTGGAATTTCCCGTCGTGTTTCTGAGCGGCATGGAAGACGGTCTGTTTCCGAGCCAGCGCTCGCTCAACGATGCCGGCGGACTCGAAGAGGAGCGGCGCCTGTGCTACGTCGGCACGACGCGGGCGATGCAACAGTTGTATCTCACGTATGCGGAACAACGCCGCATCCACGGGATGGACAACTATGGCGCGCCGTCGCGTTTCATCAAGGAGATCCCGGCGGCGCTGGTCGAGGAAGTGCGTCCACGCATGCATGTTTCGCGTCCCCTGTACACGCCAAGACAGGGAATCGTGCACGAAGAATCGCCGGTCACCGGCATGCGCCTCGGTCAGCGCGTACGGCATGGCAAATTCGGCGAAGGCATCATTCTGGATATCGAAGGCCAGGGCACGCACGCACGCGTGCAGGTGAACTTCGAACAGCAGGGCCCTCCAAAGTGGCTCATGCTCGCTTACGCGAACCTGGAGCCGGTCTGAGTCCTGTGGAACCCACGCGGTGAAAATAATCATTCTCGGCGCCGGCCAGGTCGGTCGCACTGCCGCCTATAGTCTCGCTCGCGAAGAAGACAACCAGGTGACGGTCGTCGACATCAACGACGACCTGTTGCGCGACCTGCAGGATCGCATCGACATCCGCACCCTGGTCGGTAATGGCGCCTATCCATCGACGCTCGAGGCGGCGGGTGCCAAGGACTGCGACATTTTCATTGCGCTCACCAACAGCGATGAAGTGAACATGGTGGCGTGCCAGGTGATGCGCAACATGTTCAACAAGGATGCGACGCGCATCGCCCGTATTCGCGCAGCCGAGTATACGCGTCACGACAAGCTCTTCAGGGATGAAGACCGCGCCTTCGCCGTCGACGTGACCATCAGCCCCGAGCAACTGGTCACCGACCATGTGGTGAGACTCATCGAATATCCCGGAGCATTGCAGGTACTCGACTTTGCCGACGGCCGCGTCCGCCTGGTCGGCGTGAAAGCACTGCAAGGCGGCGCACTGGTTGGACAGCAGCTCAAGCAGCTCCCGACGCACATCGAAGGCCGCGACGCACGCGTAGCGGCGATTTATCGGAACGGCCGCAGCGTCAAACCGCACGGCGAAACGGTGATCGAACACGGCGACGAAGTATTTTTCGTTGCCGCACGCGAAGACATCCGCTTGGTGATGAACGAGATGCAGCGGTTGGAGGATCCGGTACGCCGCATCGTGATCGCCGGTGGCGGCAACATCGGCTTCCAGCTGGCGCAGCAACTCGAAATCAAACACCAGGTGAAGCTGATCGAACGCGACCAGCGCCGCGCGCGGCGTATCAGCGAGCAGCTCAACAACACGATCGTACTCAACGGCGATGCTGCCGATGAGGAACTGCTGCTCGAGGAAAACATCGACAGCGCCGATGTGTTCATCGCCATGACCAATGCCGAGGAAGCCAACATCCTGTCGGCGATGCTGGCGAAGCGGCTGGGCTGCCACAAGGTGATGGCGCTGATCAATCGGCCTGCTTATGCCGAGCTGATGGAGAGCGGCACGATCGACGTCGCGCTGTCACCGCAACAGGTCACTATCGGTTCGTTGCTGGCGCACGTGCGTCGGGGCGATGTAGTACGAGTGCATTCGTTGCGGCGAGGCGCTGCCGAAGCCATCGAAGCCATTGCCCATGGCATCCAGGGCGAAGGCCGCGTCATCGGCAAGCGCGTCGAAGACATTCCGCTGCCGGAAGGAACCACGATCGGCGCCGTCGTCCGCGGCGACGAAGTACTGATCGCCCATCACGACACTCTAATCCAGCGTGACGATCACGTGATCCTGTTCCTGACCGACCGCCGCCACATCGAGATCGTCGAGAAGCTCTTCGACGTGCCGCGCAGGACGGGAAGATGAGGACGCGGCCAGCCAGTCAACTGGTGAACATCCCGTGAATCTTCTCATCGTCCAACGCATTCTCGGTCTGCTGCTGATGCTGTTCAGCCTGACCATGCTGCCTCCCGTCGGCGTATCGCTCTATTTCCAGGACGGCAACTGGCAACCGTTCGCGGATGCCTTCCTGGCGTTGCTGGCGATCGGCGCCCTGGTCTGGTGGCCGGTGCGCAAACGGATTCGCGAATTGCGGGTGCGGGACGGATTCCTGGTCGTGGCCCTGTTCTGGGCCGTTCTAGGAGCCGCCGGGGCCGTGCCTCTGTTGCTTTCTCAAGAGGTCGAAATGAGCGTTACCGATGCGGTGTTCGAAGCCGTTTCGGGTTTCACCACGACCGGCGCAACCGTGCTCACCGGCCTCGACGACATGCCGCCTTCGCTGCTGTACTACCGCAACCAGATCGAATGGTTCGGCGGCATCGGCATCGTCGTGCTGGCCGTGGCGCTGCTGCCGATGCTCGGCGTCGGCGGCATGCAGCTGCTCCGAGCCGAGACGCCGGGACCGGTCAAGGATACGAAGCTGACGCCGCGCATCACCGAAACGGCGAAAGTGTTGTGGCTGATCTATGTGGGGCTCACTGCCGCCTGCGCCGCTGCGTTCTGGCTGGCTGGGATGACGCCGTTCGATGCAATCACGCACAGCTTCTCGACAGTCTCCACCGGCGGCCACTCGACACACGACGCCAGCATCGGCTATTTCAACAATATCGCCATCGAGTTGATTGCCGTGATCTTCATGTTCGTCGGCGGCGTCAATTTCTCGCTGCATTTCCTGGCGTGGCGCCAGCGACATTTCATCAACTACTTCCGCGATCCCGAATTCAAAGCGTACGTATGGCTGCTGGTGGTCAGCACGGTGCTGTATGCCACGGTGCTGTGCCTGACGAAGAAGTTCGAAGATCCGGGTACGGCGCTGCGGATCTCGTTGTTCCAGGCGGTGTCGATGCAGACCAGTTCGGGCTTCGTCACCGACAACTTCTCGCATTGGCCGGGAGCGCTGCCGGTGCTGATGATGCTGTCGACGTTCATCGGCGGCTGCGCGGGATCGACATCGGGCGGCATGAAAGTCGTGCGCTGGTTGCTGATGTGGAAACAGGGACAGCGGGAAGTGACGCAACTCGTGCACCCAAGTGCCGAAGTCCCGGTGAAGCTGGGACGCAAAGCCATCGACAAGCGGGTCATCGACGCCGTGTGGGGCTTCTTCGCTGTCTATGTTGCATCGTTCGGTGCGCTGATGGTGCTGCTGATCGCGGTGGGCGAAGACCAGATCACGGCGTTCTCGGCGATTGCGGCCTGTATCAACAACACCGGCACCGGCCTGGGCGAAGTGGCGTCGAACTTCAAGACGCTCAACGAACCGGGCAAATGGATCTGCGTGCTGGCGATGCTGCTCGGCCGTCTCGAAGTGTTTCCCCTGCTGGTCCTGATCTCGCCGACGTTCTGGCGCCGTTGACGGCCTTCATCCAGAAGGCCGTCAACCTCGTGACCAACGGGAATCCCGCGGGACGAAGGCGAGGATCCCGTTCTGAATAGAGTGCGCGCTTCGCGCTCCCTGAATAATCTGAATGCAACTACCGCGGCATTCCCAGCATATCGAGCGCTCCCTGCAGCAAGGCGGTCGCGCCGGCGAGTTCCGGCACGATGACCAGGTGAGCACCGGCGGTACGCAGGTCTTCTTCATTGACTGATTGTTCGGCACGCGCGGCGATGATGATCGTCGGATTCAATGCCCGCAGCTGCCTGATTGCCGCTCGCGCCGGCCCGTAGTCTGGAAGCGCGACCACTGCCAATCGTGCGGTTTCCACATGGGCCGCTGCCAGCACGGTCGTTGCGAATGCGTTGCCGTAGATCGCAGGCAGCCCGTCGGCGATGCCATCCCTCACCCGCGATAGGCGCGAATCGATCACTGCGACTTTCATTCCTGCGTCGCGCAGTCCCCTCGCCACGCTTTGGCCGACGCGGCCATAACCGATGACGATCGCATGCGCTTCCAGCAACGACGCTGCTCCGACCACCGATGCACCGTCGAAAGCGTGCCGCAGGCCAGGCACTCGCAACAGCATTTCGCCAATGCGCGGCGCGACGCCGAACGCCAGCGGTGTCAGCACGATGGTCGCTAGCGAAGAGGTCAGGATCAGATTGTAGATATCCGAGGACAGTGCATTCTGTTGCAGGCCCACCTGCGCGATCACGAAATTCAGCTCACCGATCGAGATCATGCCCACCGTGGTGAACGCCGCTGTCCGGGCGGAAATGTTGAACGGCACCACGCCGATGAATGTCGCCAGGGCCTTCAGCGCCAGCGTGAATGCCGCGGTCGCAAGCACCATCGGCCAGTGCTCGAGGATGAAGTGAATGTCGATCAGCATGCCGACCGAGACGAAGAACAAGGTAGCGAACAGGTCGCGCACCGGCACTACCTCGGCGATGACGCGATGGTCGAATTCGCTTTCGGACAACACCAGGCCGGCCATGAATGCACCGAGCGCGGCGGACAATCCCAGGAGCGTGCTGACGCTGGCTGCGCCGAGTGCCAACACGGCGGCGCTCACGATGAACAGCTCCGATGAGCGCATGCGGGACACATGCCCCATGATCCAGGGCACGAGCTTCAGGCCAATGGCCAGCGACGTACCGATGAAGGCCGCCGCCTTGGCGAGCACGATGCCCACGTCCGCCGCCACTGCAGTTGCGCTCAGACCGACCTGCAGGGCCAGGAGCATGGGCAGAACGACGATCAGCACCACCACGATCAGGTCCTGAACGATCGACATGGATAGCAGCAGGCGTCCGTGGCCCGACGCGATTTCGCCGCGATCCAGCAGAGTTTTCAGGATCACCATCGAGCTGCTGGCAGCGAGCGCCGCGCCGAAGAACACACCTTGGATCTCGCTCCAGCCCAATATCGCGCCGGCGAGCATGCCGCCGCCGATCGTGAGCAAAACCTGCACGAGCGTGCCGATGGTGGCGATGTTGCGCACGCGGGCAAGGTCCTTGAGCGAGAACGCGACGCCGAGTGCGAACATCAGGAAGATCACACCGACATCCGCGAGCGCCGCGATCTGCTCGCGGTTACCGACGAATCCGGGAGTGAAGGGGCCGATCAGTACGCCCGCGAGCAGGTAGCCCAGAATGGGGGATTGCCGCAGCCAGCTGGCGGCGAATCCTCCCGCCACGGCGATCGCGAGGGCGACGGCGACGTTGAGTACGACTGGAATACTGTGATTCATCGAACGCGACGCTGTCCGTATGGCGCGACAATGTAGCACGCGCCTTGCCAGCGTCGATCCGCATCCACCAGAATCCGCCACCGCTTTGCCAGAATGGATCGTCATCATCGCACCTGCCCAGGCTCGCCGCTGCGAACCTTAGCGGACCACGCACTGGTCCATTGGCGATCCGATGACGCTCCACTGACCAGAGCCAGCGACGAATCGATCATTGAAGAAACTCAGCAAACTCACTAAACGCATCCTCATCGGCGCCTCGCTGGCGTTCGGCGTCGGCCTCATCGCCCTACTCGCGTGGATCTGGCATCTCGACGGCATCGTGACGAAGCAATTCGAGGGCCGGCGCTGGACCCTGCCGGCACAGGTGTATGCGGAACCGCTGGAACTCTACGTCGGACAGACCTTCGGCGCCGATACGCTGGAACTGGAGCTGCGCCGACTGGGTTATGGGCGCGTCGACAATCCCACTCACCCGGGCAGTTACCGGCGGCGCGGCACACGCATCGACCTGGTCAGCCGTAAATTCCAGTTCTGGGATTCGCTGCAGGAATCGCAGCAGCTCACCATCACGACCGGCAGCTCCGCCATTGCCTCGATGAGCGACGCGCAGAATGCGGAGGTTCCGGTCTTCCGGCTCGATCCGCTGCTGATCGGCAGCATTTTCCCGCTGCACGGCGAGGACCGCGTCGTGGTCGCTCCCGATGAGGTGCCGGCATTGCTGCCTGCGGCGCTCAAGGTGGTCGAGGATCGAAAATTCGATACGCATCACGGCGTCGACCTCGTCGCTATCCTGCGCGCCATTGTCGCCAATGCACGCGCCGGCCAGATCGAGCAGGGCGGCTCGACGCTCACGCAGCAACTGGTGAAGAGCTATTTCCTGGACAACCGGCGCACCATCGGCCGCAAGATCGAAGAAGCCCTCATGGCCATGCTGCTCGAAATCCATTTCGAGAAGCCCGACCTGATGAACGCCTATATTAACGAGATCTATCTCGGCCAGGACGGCGCCCGGGCGGTGCACGGCTTCGGCCTCGCCAGCCAGTTCTATTTCGGCAAACCGCTCGCGGAATTGCAGCTGCATGAAGTCGCGTTGCTGGTGGCGATGGTGCGCGGTCCTTCGTACTACGATCCGCGCCGTCATGCGGACCGCGCTCGCGCTCGCCGCGATCGCATTCTCAAGCTGATGGCGGAATTTGGCATCGTCGAGGCTAGAGCAGCCACCGTCGCAGCGGCGAAGCCTCTGGGCACGGTGATGAGCGGATCGAGCAGCGGCAGCTACTATCCGGCGTTTCTCGACCTGGTACGTCGCACGTTGCAGCGCGACTATCGCGAAGAGGACCTGACGGAAGCGGGATTGAAGATTTTCTCGACGCTCAATCCGCTGGTCCAGAATCGGGCCGAGACGGCGCTGACGCAGGAACTCGATCGGCTCGAAAAGGCACGCAAGAAGCCGGCGCCGCAGAAGCTCGAGGGAGTGGTCGTCGTGACGGCGCCGCAGAACGGTGAAGTCATTGCGATGGTGGGCGGGCGGCAGGCCGGTTTCGCAGGATTCAACCGTGCGCTGGATTCCAGGCGGTCGATCGGCTCGCTGGTCAAACCAGTGGTGTATCTCGCGGCGGTGCAGAGCGGCAAGTTCAACGCCGCTTCCATCGTCGACGATGCCCCGATGGAAGTGAAGCTCGCGAACGGCCAGCTCTGGAAACCGAAGAATTACACGGAGGATTTCGCGGGGCCCGTGCCGCTGGTTCGCGCCCTGGCGCAATCGTTGAATCTCGCCACGGTGAATCTCGGTCTGGCCGTCGGACTTCCCGAGGTCACCAAGGAGTTCAAGGCGCTCGGGCTGAAAGAAGAGCCGCCGCAGTTGCCCTCGGTGCTGCTCGGTGCTGTGGATGTGGCGCCCATCGATGTCGCACAGTTGTACAACGCATTCGCCAATGGCGGCTTCAATACGCCGTTGCGTGCCGTGCGTTCCGTGCTCGATGGCGACGGCAAACCGCTCAAGTCGTTTGCGCTCGAGGTCACGCCGGTGGCTGACTCCGCGGCTGTCTACCAAGTGAACCAGATGATGGTCCAGGTGATGGAACGCGGCACTGGGCGAGGGACACGTGCATTGCTGCCTTCCGGCCTGGTCGTGGCCGGCAAGAGCGGGACCTCATCGGACTATCGCGACAGCTGGTTCGCCGGGTTTTCAGGCACGCACCTGGGCGTGGTCTGGATCGGCTACGACAACAACACTCCCACCGGGTTGACCGGCTCGTCTGGCTCGCTGCAGGTGTGGGCTCGACTGATGTCCGCCCTCGGCACGACGTCGTGGAACGCGGCACAACCCGAAACGTTGCAACCAGTCACCGTTGAGTTTGGGACTGGCCTCGTAGCGCGCCCCGACTGTGGGCAGGAGGTGCTGACCATCGTCGTACCGCAAGGTACGGAGCTGCCACAGAAGCCGGGGTGCGAATTGGACGGACCGGGCCGCAGCTGGTGGGACCGCCTCATTCATTGATTGCTATAAAGGCGCCGGTATCGCCAACGATGCCGGCAGCCACGAGTTGCCCGGAATCAGGATTCGACCATGTCCGTAAAACGTCTTTCCGTTGTCGCAGTACTGCTAGGCCACTTGGTATTGGGCGCCTGCGCCGTGCCTCAACCTTATCGAGTGCCTTCGCCGACGACGGTGCCTCCTACGTCGCCATCGGGCGGCTCACCCACCACCACGACACCTGCTCCGACGCCGGAATCGATTCCCGAACCGACGCCCTTGCCGGCTCCGGTGGTGAAGGAACCGACGCTTTCGTCTGCTTCGCGCGCGTTGGTCGCTCAGGCGCAAAGCCAGGCAGCCGCGAAGAACTTTCCGGTGGCGGCGGCTTCGATCGAGCGGGCATTGCGGATCGAGCCCGACAATCCGTTGCTATGGATCGAACTCGGGAAGGTGCGCCAGGAAGAGGGCAACTATGTCCAGGCCGAGAACATGGCCCGCAAAGCATTGTCGATGTCGATCAATGCGCCGCGTACGCAGTCGACCGCATGGAAGCTGATTGCCGATTCATATCGCGCGCGGGGCAAGAATGTCGAGGCACAGGACGCCCAGCGGCGCTCCGAAGGTCTCAGCCGCTAGGCTCCTGGTTCAGATCCGTTGATCTATCCATCGACCGTCGACGCTTGCTGGTTCCTTGGCCTGCTCCTTTGAACCCGCAGCGACCGGCGAGGTAGCGCGGGCTATGCAGAGATTGCCGAGGAACTGCTGTGTGGCAGTCTGCCAGGTGTGCCGAAGCGCATAGTTCCTGCAGTCGGCGCGACTCAGCTGCAACGCGCCGGCAATCGCCACATGCAAGTCCTCGTCGAGTACTCCCGTAACGCCCTGCTGGACCACGTCGATCGGCCCGGTGACGGGATAGGCAGCCACCGGTACGCCACTCGCCATCGCTTCGAGCAGCACCAGTCCGAACGTATCGGTGCGGCTGGGAAACACGAACACATCCGCCGCGGCAACGTGGCGGGCTAGCATTTCGCCGCGCTGGTAACCGACGAATACTGCGGCTGGATATTTTTTCTGCAGCTCCGCGCGAGCCGGTCCGTCTCCAACGATGACCTTGGTTCCGGGCAGTGCCAGCGCGAGAAAGGCTTCGACGTTTTTTTCGATGGCGACGCGGCCGAGGTACATGCAGATCGGCTGCGGCAAATCCAGAAAACGGTCGGAGTACGGCCTGAACAGATCTACATCCACCCCGCGTGTCCAACGGACGATATTGCGAAAGCCGCGTTGCTCCAATTGCGCTTGCATCGTCGGCGTCGCGACCATCGTGCGAGTCGCCGCTGAATGGAAGCGGCGAAGGTGGGCATACGACAGCCCGAGTGGAATCGGCATGCGCGCGCGCAAATACTCGGGAAACTGTGTGTGATAAGACGTCGTGAAGCACATGCCGCGACGCAGGCACCATCGCCGCGACGCGCCACCAAAAGGTCCTTCGGTAGCGATATGGATCGCGTCCGGTGCGAACACATCGAGCTTGCGCGCCAGCGACGGATAAGGAAGCAGCGACAAGCGGATTTCCGGATACGTCGGGCAGGGAAAAGTCCGGAACAGTCCCGGCTCGATGACGCACACATCATGGTGCAAGTCACGCAAGGCATCGACTGTCTTGCCCAGTGTCTGTACGACACCGTTGGTCTGCGGCCTCCAGGCGTCGGTAACGATTGCGATTTTCAAGCAGCTTGGTCGAGCGGTTGAGCTGCCGCACCGGGGCGGCGGGCGCATTGTTCCTGATCCGACCAGCGCCATAGCGACAAGCGGCCGTTGAAGTCTTCGGTCAGCGTGGTGCAACTCTCTACCCAGTCGCCATCGTTGCAATAGAGAACGCCATCCATTGTCGAGACCTGCGCGCGATGAATGTGCCCGCAGATGGTTCCATCGAGACCGCGCCGTTTCGCTTCCTGCGCCAATGCCCGTTCGAAGTTGGCGATATAGGTGGTCGCCTTCTTGACCTTGTGCTTTAGATAGTTCGCCAGCGACCAATAGGGAAAGCCCATGCGGCGACGTAGAAAGTTGACGCCACGATTGAGAAACAGCGCCAGCGTGTAGGCGCTATCGCCCAGCGATGCTATCAGCGGACTGACCTGCACCACCGGATCGAATTCATCGCCATGCAATACCAGGAAACGGCGGCCGTCGGCGGTTTCGTGGACGATGTCGCGATGAACTTCGACATTGCCGAATACCATGCCGGCATACTCGCGGAAGTCGCAGTCATGGTTGCCTGGCACATAGATCACGCGGGTGCCGCGCTTGGCTTTGCCGAGAATGGTGCGGATGACGTTATTGTGAGCCTGTGGCCAGTAGAAGGACTTCTTCAAACTCCACAGGTCGACGATATCGCCCACCAGGTAGAGATTCTCGGTTTCGATCGACTCCAGGAATTCGAGCAGGAACTCGGCGCGGCAGCCGCGGAAGCCCAGATGCACGTCGGAAATGAAGACACTGCGGTAGCGAGCCGGGGACGTCGATGACAGTCCACTCATGCGCCAACCTCTGCGTGGCCTTGGATGGCCGACACGGTTACAGCCGAGGGTTAACGCGTCGTGACAACGAGTCGAAGGTTTTCTGACAAGATGCTGAGCAGTGATGGAATTTTCCGCAACGACGCCATGCCAGCCTGTGCTTTACATGGTCTCCCCCCGAATAATTGCGGTGGCGATTGCGGTTTCATGACTCCGCGGCGCGCATGATCGGGTTGTTGCAACGAGTCACTCACGCGTCGGTGTCGGTCGATGGCAAGTGCATCGGCGCGATCGGCCAGGGCCTGCTCGTCCTGGTCGGCGTCGAACGCGGCGACGAGGAGCTCCAGGCGGAACGACTGCTGGAAAGGCTGCTGACGTATAGGGTGTTTGCGGACGAAGAGGGGCGCATGAATCGCAGCCTGCGCGATATCGGAGGCGGCCTGCTGCTCGTGTCGCAATTTACCCTTGCCGCGGACACGCGCTCAGGTACGCGGCCGGGCTTCAGTCCGGCGGCAGAGCCCACAACGGCGCAAAGATTATTCGAATTCATGGTAGCTACGGCACGCAGCCGCCATTCCGTGGTCGAAACAGGCGAGTTCGGCGCCAACATGCAGGTCAGCCTGGTCAATGACGGACCTGTCACGTTCCGGTTGCAGGTTCCGCCTGCCACCAGCTAGGGACCGGAGGACTATTCGGCCAGACTGTTCGGTATGTCCGGCAGGGCAGCCCCGGCTAATTCGTCTTAAGCGTGCGATATTCCGATTGGCGTATCATCCAGCGGCTTTTTCAGCGGGAGAGCGATTATGGGTATCGGGTTTCGTGAACTACTGGTCATTCTAGTGATCGCCCTCGTGATTTTCGGCGCCAAGCGCCTGAAGACCATCGGCTCGGACTTGGGCGGCGCGGTGAAAGGATTCAAGAAAGCCATGAGCGAGGGCGAGGATGAAGAGAGCAAGCAGCTCTCCGCACCCGAGAAAGATGCCGATTTCGATTCGACTCCGGCCAAGGCGCGCGACAAGTCGACTCACGCCTGATTTCGACCCGGCGGCGCTGCAATGTTCGAAATCGGCTTCAGTGAGATCGTCCTGATTCTCGGCCTGGCGCTGCTCGTGCTGGGTCCGGAAAAGCTACCTGGCCTCGCGCAGAAGGTCGGCCGCTGGACGGGCCGCGCACGCGCCATGGCGCGCCAGTTGCGAACGCAGCTGGAACAGGAAGTCACGATAGAGGAAATGGCGAAGTCGAAGCCGATGCAGGCTCCGAAACAGGAGACGCCGCCTCCGGTCGCTCCTGAGAGCAGCGATCCTTATTCCGGAGGTGGAGGGCTCCATCCCGATGCTCCCCTGCCAGTCCATGAAATGTCGGGACACGACACCTCGGCGCCGGCTGCGATGCAATCGCCGCATTCCGAAGCGACCCATGAACCTGTCCCTGGGTCGGGGCATCATGAGCCCCATCACGAACCCCATGGCGGCGGGCTTGCGCATGCCGAGCCTGCCCCCCATACCAAAACCGCGCAATGAGCGATCCGGGCGATTCCGCAGAGACGCTGGCTGAAGGCTCGCTGATTTCCCATCTCATCGAGCTGCGCAACCGGCTGTTGCGAGCGGTAATCGCCGTCGCCATAGCTTTCGTTCCGTGCGCTTACTTCTCGAACGAATTGTTCGCAGTAGTAGCGCAGCCGCTGATCGACAAGATGCCCGAAGGCACCTCCATGATCGCTACCAGCCTGGTGTCGCCCTTCATGGCGCCCCTGAAGTTGTCGCTGATCGTGGCTCTGTTTCTGGCCATGCCGGTTGTCCTCTACCAGGCATGGGCCTTCGTCGCGCCCGGCCTATACCGACATGAAAAGCGTTTCGCCGTGCCGTTGGTGATTTCCAGCATCGTGCTGTTCTATGCGGGCGTCGCGTTCGCGTACTTCGTCGTGTTCCCGCTCATGTTCGCCTTCCTGACCACCATGGCCCCACCGGGCGTCAAGGTCATGACCGACATGTCGAACTACCTGGATTTCGTGCTGCTGCTGTTTTTCGCGTTCGGTGTGGCTTTCGAAATTCCCATCGCCACGGTACTGCTGGTGGCAACGGGGATGGTGAAGATCGAGACCATGCGCAAGAACCGCGGCTATGTGATCCTCGGCATCTTTATCGTCGCAGCGTTTCTCACCCCGCCCGACGCTGTGTCGCAGTGTTTCATGGCGGTACCCATGTGGATCCTGTACGAGGGCGGCATCGTCATGTCCCGCATCCTTCTGAGGCAACGCCTTGCCGCCCAGCAGGCCGAGTCGACCAGCAGCAACTAGTCCTGCGTCGCCCAGCCGCAGTGGGATGCTGCCGTGGAAAGCTCCAGATCAAGAACTGGCATTGTCCGACAACCCAGTTGACAGATTCCCTTGTATACAGCGGTTGAGACCCCGCTGACTCCTTGCCCACGGTATCCAGTTCGGTGAGACTCCCCGCCACCGTGTCATTCTCATTACACCCCGTCGCCGCAAAGCGCCTGAGGCGCTGACGTCACAAGCCGCACCGACGGCGGAGCCACAGACTGTATGAATCAATCGCTCGAGTCAGCTACTGCCACCACCACTGTACTTGCCCCCACCGAACTGCAGCTATTCGGCCATCCCCGCGGACTCGCCACCCTGTTCCTGACCGAGATGTGGGAACGCGCCACCTACTACGGCATGCGCGCGATCCTGATGTTGTTCATGACCTCGATGGTCGCCACTGGCGGCCTGGGAATCGATGACAAGAACGCCGGATCGATCTACGGACTCTATATCGCCGCGACCTACCTGCTGTCGCTGTGGGGCGGGTGGGTCGCAGACCGACTGATCGGCCAACAACGCGCAGTCATGGCGGGCGGCATCTTGATCATGCTCGGCAACGCACTGCTCGTGGTCAGCGATACCCGGTTCTTTTTCGTAGGCCTCACTGTCATCGTCTTTGGCACTGGCCTGCTGAAGCCGAACATCAGTGCCATCGTCGCGCAGCTCTATCCGGAAGGCGGCGCCCGACGCGATGCCGGATTCTCCATCTTTTACATGGGTATCAACACCGGCGCCTTCTTCGGCCAGATGCTGGTGCCCATCGTCGCCGCCAGCGCGGGCTGGAAACTCGGCTTCGCCGTTCCGGCGGCCGGCATGCTGCTCGGACTGGTGCAGTTCTACTACGGACGCAAATATCTCGGTGCTGCCGGAGCGGAGATCACCGTTGGCCAGCGCAAAGGGAAATGGTGGCCGGTGTATGGATTGATCGCCATCGTCGCCGCCATCATCGTCCTGGCGTTCCAGGGCATCATCCAATTCGAACCGACCACCATCGCGGCTAGCGCCAACTGGGCGATGATCAGCCTGGCCACGCTGTATTTCATCTACATGCTGTTCTTCGCCGGACTCGATTCGATCGAACGCGGCAAGGTCATCGTCATGATTGCGCTGTTCGTTGCCTGTGCCATGTTCTGGGCCGGCTACGAACAGGCAGGTGCTTCGTTCACGCTCTTCGCCGAGCGCTACACCGATCGCAATATTTTCGGTTGGGAAATTCCCGGTGGCGCCGTGCAGAGTGCGAACGCGATTTTCATCATCCTCTTCGCGCCGGCTTTCGCTGCGCTGTGGGTCTGGCTGGGCAAGCGCAATCTCGACCCGGCGGCGCCGGCGAAATTCGCGCTCGGCCTGATCCTGATGGGCCTCGGCTTCGCCGTAATGGTAGCTGCATCGAAATACGTGCTCGCGGGCCAGACCGTGTTGCCTACCTGGCTGGTGCTGACCTACCTGCTGCACACCTTCGGCGAACTCTGCCTGAGTCCGGTGGGCTTGAGCTCGATGACCAAGCTCGCTCCGGCCCGCTTCGTCGGCCAGGTCATGGGTGTCTGGTTCCTCGCGACCGCCATCGGCAACAATCTCGCCGGCCAATTCTCCGGCGAGATCGATCCGAACAATCTGGCCACCATGCCCGAGCTCTACACTCGCCTGTTCTGGTGGGGCGCCATCGCCGGCGCTGTGATGCTCGCCATCACGCCATGGATCAAACGCCTGATCCGCGATTCGAAGTAGAACGTAATCGACGCAGCAGCGATGTGCGGGCATGTCGTTCGGCATGCCGCTCACTGTATCGTCGGGAGAGGAGCATTCATGACACTAGCTCGAGCCGGGTCGGTATTGATTGCAGCGATGGCGCTGGCCTGCGGAGGATGCGAGAAGCCGCAACCTTTCGTTGCCACGACGCCGCAGACCGCGGAGACGGCGGATGCCTTCGTCGCCCGCGTCAATACCGAAATGACGGACCTGGGCCGCGAATCGAGCGCAGCCGGTTGGGCTTATGCGACCTACATCATTCCCGATACCGAATTCCTCAACGCACGCGCCAACGAACGCTACCTGAGTTACTTCAGCAAGGCTGTCGGCGAAGCCGCTGCCTATGAAAAACAGACGCTCAGCCTGGCCACGGCGCGCTCCATGCAGTTGCTGAAACTAGGTGTCGCGGCGCCAGCGCCGAACGATCCAGTCAAACGCGCCGAACTCGCCGCGACCGCATCGAAGATGGAAGGCATGTACGGCTCGGCGAAGTTCTGCCCGTCCGGTCCCGACTCGTGCAAGGACCAGACGCAACTGACGAATATCATGGGAACGAGCCGCAACTACGATGAGCTGACCGCCGCGTGGGCCGGCTGGCACTCCACTGCTCGTCCGATGCGCAAGGACTACATTCGCTTCGTCGAACTGGCGAACGAAGGTGCACGCGAAATGGGCTTCACGGACCTGGGCGCGATGTGGCGTTCGGGTTACGACATGACGCCCGAAGAATTCACGCGAGAGGCCGCCAAGCTGTGGGATGAGGTCAAACCGCTCTACAGCCAGCTGCATTGCTACGTCCGCAGCTCGCTGCAGAAGACTTATGGAGCGAATCGGGTGCCGGAGGGCAAACCGATTCCGGCCCAATTGCTCGGCAACATGTGGGCACAGCAGTGGGGCGAAATCTATCCGCTGGTCGAACCGTATCCGGGCACCAACGATCTGGACATCACCGCGGCACTGGTGAAGCAGAAATACGATCCGGTGAAGATCACGCAGTCGGCCGAAAATTTCTATGTCTCGCTGGGCTTTCCCAAGCTGCCCGAGACGTTCTGGCAGCGATCGCTACTGAAAAAACCGAGCGATCGCGACGTGCAATGCCACGCGAGCGCATGGCACATGGATTCGCGTGAAGACGTCCGCATCAAGCTATGCATCGAACCGCAGCAGGAATCGCTGATGACCGTCTATCATGAGCTCGGTCACGTGTTCTATTACCTGAGCTACAGCCGGCAGCCGTACCTGTTCCAGAGCGGCGCCAACGATGGCTTCCACGAAGCTATCGGCGATACCATCAACCTGTCGATGACGCCGTCCTACCTGCACGACATCGGTTTGATCGGGGAGGTGCAGCGCAGCCAGGAGGCGACCATCAATCAGCAGATGAAAATGGCGCTCGACAAGATCGCCTTCCTGCCCTTCGGCAAGCTCATCGATGAATGGCGCTGGAAAGTATTCGCCGGCAAAGTGAAACCGGAAAACTATAACTCGGCATGGTGGCAGCTGCGGCAACAGTATCAAGGCATCGCCGCTCCGGTGCCGCGCACCGAAGAGGATTTCGATCCCGGCGCGAAATATCACATTCCCGCCAACACGCCGTACACGCGCTACTTCCTGTCATACATCCTGCAGTTCCAATTCCATAAGGCGTTGTGCGAAGCCGCTGGTTTCAAGGGGCCGCTCAACGAATGTTCGGTGTACGGCAATGCGGCCGCCGGTAAGAAGTTTCGCGAGATGCTCGCGCTCGGGCAGAGCCAGCCGTGGCAGGACACGCTCGAGAAACTGACCGGCACGCGGCAAATGGATGCGTCCGCCATCACCGAATACTTCGCGCCGCTGATGGGCTGGCTGGAAGACAAGAACAAGGGCAGGACCTGCGGTTGGGACGGATGACACAACATGAGCAACTCACCGCCTCCTCAACTGACGTTTCGCGCGATCGTCCTTTCGGTGATTCTCGCGATGACGCTCGCCGCAGCGAATACCTATCTCGGATTGTTCGCGGGACTGACGATTGCGTCCGCGATTCCCGCGGCAGTGGTATCGATGGCGGTACTGCGTGTCCTCGGTGGCGGCGGCA
>Ga0157380_10000469_pt1 | contig 24611 bp, 23 predicted proteins | sample S35metaG_FD_119757 | JGI IMG/M metagenome (GOLD analysis project Ga0157380, IMG submission 119757) | Switchgrass rhizosphere microbial communities from Kellogg Biological Station, Michigan, USA - S3-5 metaG | ecosystem: Host-associated > Plants > Roots > Rhizosphere > Soil | place: USA...
GCCGAAGAACGCCGCGAAGAACATGACCTCGGAGAAGATGAACCACATCATGCCCATGCGGAAGGAGCGATCCACCGCCGCATTGAACATGTGGTTTTCGCTTTCGTTGATCACGTTGCCGAACCAGCCGGCGAACATGAAGATCAGCAGCAGGATGCCCGCGCTGAGCACCCAGGGACCGGCGGTTACATGGTTGAACCACAGAGCAGCGCCGCTGACCGCGGTGAACAGGGAGACCGAACCGATGATCGGCCACGGGCTGCTGTGCGGCACGTAGTACTTGTCGGACGGCGCGTGTGAGGTAGTTGCGTGAGCCATGCGTTCGTTCTCTATCTATTAAACTGTTCTATCCAATCTCTTCCGTGCGATGCCGCAGCCGCCTGCAATCACTTCACGGGTGCCAGGGCCGCCGTCTGAGTCGCTTTCGCCGGCGAGTCGTACATCGAGTAGGCCAGGGTCAGGCGGTCGACGTTCGCAGGCAACGCCGGGTCTACGCTGAAACGCACGGTCAACTCGCGTTCCTGATTCGCCTCGAAAGGCTGCGGCGTAAAACAGAAGCATTCGGTCTTGTGAAAATACGGCGTCGCCTGGCCTGGCGCGATGCTGGGCACTGCCTGCGCCACCATCGGTTGCGAGCGCAGGTTCTTGGCGTAGAACTTCACGGTGTAGAGCTTGCCCGGCTGCACCTTGATTTCGGGGTCGACCGGGCGGAACTCCCAGTCGCCTGCCATCGGCGCGGCGGACATCAGCTCCAGGGTCACCAGGCGATCGCTCGGCCCGGTTTCGATCACCGCGGCCGAGGCCCTTTCGAGCTTGGAGCGGTCGCCGTAACCGGTGATGTCGCAGATCACGCTGTACAGCGGGATCAACGCAAAGCCGAACGCAAAGCTGCCCGCAGCGAAAACCCAGAGCTGCCGGGTCAGGCTGCGGTTCGCTCGGTCGAGCTTGACCTTGTCGGTGACGGTCGTCATCGCTACGCCGTCAGCTCGACCGCAGCACGGCCATCAGGATGAACCCGGCATAGATTGCAAACGCGAGCAGCGACATCCAGATGGTGGAACGTCGCACACCGCGTTTGCGATCGCTCGGGCTCACCGCAGGCCATGTCCTTTCAGAAATGGGAGCGCTCACTTGACCTCGGGCGCGACTTCGAAGCTGTGATACGGAGGCGGCGAGCTCAACGTCCATTCGAGACCCTGCGGGGTGCCGCCGTCCCAAACCTTGTCGGTCGCTTTCACGCCGCTGCGCATCGTCGAAATCACGATGTACGCGAACAGCAGCTGTGACAGGCCGAAACCGAAACCGCCGATCGACGACACCATGTTCCAGTCCGCGAACTGGGTGGAGTAGTCGGGAATACGGCGAGGCATGCCGGCGAGTCCGAGGAAGTGCTGCGGGAAGAACAGGACGTTCACGAAGACGGTCGACAGCCAGAAGTGCCAGGTCGCCAGCTTCATGTTGTACATGTGGCCGGTCCACTTCGGCAGCCAGTAGTACACCGCGGCCATGATGGAGAAGATGGCACCCGGCACCAGTACGTAGTGGAAGTGCGCCACCACGAAATAGGTGTCGTGATACTGGAAGTCAGCCGGCACCATCGCGAGCATCAGGCCCGAGAAGCCGCCGATCGTGAACAGGAACAGGAACGAGATCGCGAACAGCATCGGCGGTTCGAAGCTGATCGAGCCCTTGAACATGGTCGCGGTCCAGTTGAACACCTTCACGCCGGTGGGCACCGAGATCAGCATGGTCGCGAGCATGAAGAACATCTGTCCCGCGAGCGGCATGCCGACGGTGAACATGTGGTGCGCCCACACGATGAACGACAGGAACGCGATCGAAGCCGTCGCGTACACCATCGCGTCGTAGCCGAAGAGCGGCTTGCGCGAGAAGGTCGGGATGATCTCCGACACGATCCCGAACGCCGGCAGGATCATGATGTAGACCTCGGGATGGCCGAAGAACCAGAAGATGTGCTGGAACATCACCGGGTCGCCGCCACCTGCAGCCTGGAAGAAGCTGGTGCCGAAGTAGTGATCGGTCAGCAGCATGGTCACTGCGCCGGCGAGCACGGGCATCACGGCCACTAGCAGGTACGCGGTGATCAGCCAGGTCCACACGAACAGCGGCATCTTGAGTAGCGACATGCCAGGCGCGCGCATGTTCATGATGGTCACGACCACGTTGATCGCGCCCATGATCGACGACGCGCCCATCAAGTGGACGGCGAAGATCAGCATCGGAAACGAGGTACCGTTCTGCAGCGACAGCGGCGGATACATCGTCCAACCGCCGGCGGGAGAGCCGCCCGGAACGAACAGCGTTGCCAGCAACATGGTGAAGGCGAACGGCAGGATCCAGAAGCTGAAGTTGTTCATGCGCGGCAGCGCCATGTCCGGCGCGCCGACCTGCAACGGGATCATCCAGTTCGCCAGGCCCACGAACGCCGGCATGACGGCGCCGAAGATCATGATCAGCGCGTGCATGGTGGTCATCGAGTTGAAGAACATCGGATCGACCAGCTGCATGCCGGGTTTGAACAGTTCCGCGCGGATCACCATCGCCATCGCGCCGCCGATGAAGAACATGGTCATGCTGAACAGCATGTACAGCGTGCCGATGTCTTTGTGGTTGGTCGCGAAGACCCAGCGGCGCCAGCCTTTCTCCGGGCCGTGATGATCGTGAGCGTCGTGATGGTCGGCTGCGTGCCCAGCCGGGTGAGTGTGTGCTGTGCTCATGAACTTACTCCGCTTTGGCAACCGTGGTGGCTGCCGACTCGACATTCGTATTGGCTGCAGCTGCGGCCGGTGGCTGCTGATGTTCTTTCAGCCACGCATCGAACTGCTCCTGCGGCAGGACTTCCACCACGACCGGCATGAAGCCATGGTCGCGGCCGCACAGCTCGGCGCATTGTCCGCGATAAGTGCCGGGCACTTCTGCGTTAAACCAAAGTTCATTGACGAAGCCGGGCAGCGCGTCCTTCTTCATGCCGAAGGCCGGCACCCACCACGCGTGGATGACGTCGCTCGAAGTGAGCAGGATGCGGACCTTGGTATTCATCGGCACGACCAGCGGGTGGTCCACTTCCAGCAGGTAGTTGGGGACGCTATTGGGATCGACGCCGGAGTGCAGCTGGCGCGCGGCGTCGTGATCGCGACGGAGCGTCGAGAAGAAGTTGACGTTCTTGTCGAGGTAGTCGTAGTGCCATTTCCACTGGTAGCCCGTGACCTTGATGCTGAGCCTCGAGTCGCGCGTGTCCTCGATCTTGATCAGGGTTTCGGCGGCGGGAATGGCCATGCCGACCAGGATGGCGATCGGGATGATGGTCCAGACGATTTCCGCCTTGGTGCTGTGATCGAAATTCGCCGCCACCGCGCCCTGCGAATGACGGAACTTCACCAGCGAGTAGATCATCATGCCGAACACGGCAACGGCGATCAGCACGCAGATCCAGAAGATCAGCATGTGCAGCCCGTGAATGTCGCGGCTCAGCTCGGTCACGCCGACCGGCATGTTCAGCTCCCAGGCGGCGAGTGCTGCGCTGGCAGGCAGAGACGTTGCGATTGCCCCCGCAACGTATTTCAGGATCTTCGACATTGGCGCCATTGCTCCCACTTACTTATTTCTGTGCACCCGGACATTGCGCCCCCTCGATTAATCAAGGCGCCATGCACGGATTCACCGTACGTCTCTTCCTTCCTGACCATGCAGAGAAGAGAAGCGCACGCACTCCAAGCCCACGCCCAGTTATCTGAGCGCGGGTGATTCGTTCACATTCCCCACCAACTGTTTGAGTCGCGCCGCGAGACCGCGACGCTCATCGTCTGTGAGAAACCTGCCCACCTCACAGGCGCGGCCACGCGACTCGATTACGAGCCGTGCAGGGTGCAGCGCCGCCAGCGGAGCGCGGAGTTTAACCCTCGACCAATGGCGAGGAAATACCGAAACCCGATCTGATTGCCGGGTATGCCACTCAACGGTGACGGTTTCTTCACTAATGCTGATCACTTCACGCTGTGCTCCGCTCAACATGGAAGCGCGCATAGCCCACGCGAGCAGCCCGATTTCGAGTCCCGCGAACGGCAGCACGGGCCAGAAGCCCAGCAGCGTGAAAAAGATCGCCACTCCAAACGTCGTTCCACCCAGGATTGCAATGAACACCGCCGCGCCCCGCGGCGTCAGCGACCGGTGCGGCGCCAGTTCGAATCGACATACAACGGACCCCGTGACCGGCACAGATTCCAGCCGCGCGCTGCACACCACGCCGTCGCTCGTTGCCACTGTCGATTCGCCGGCCCGTCGGAAGGGCGGTAATGCTAGCGGAGACACAAACTCAGGCGCAACGCGCAAATTACGGAGGACAAAGGATTTTTCATGCGCGACACCCAGGCGATGACGGCTCCCGGGCCAGGTCACCCGACCTCGGGGTGCTCGGTACCGGTAGAGAAGTCGCCAGGGTACGAGCAACCGTGCCTGTCGGACCCAGTTCTATTGAGCGGGTCAGTTGTAATTAAAAATAATGGCGACCCTTACAGCCTGGGCAGCCATCGCTATTATCGTATTAATTTAATTAACAATTTATCGCTGGCGCCGGGTCAAGGATTCGAGCGGAATCCGCACTTCCCCATCTGGCGTGCGCCGCTTGCGGAGGCTTCCAGCCCAGGCGTGGCCGTACACAACTTCGAGGCTGAGTGGGAAAACATTATTCCTGCGTAAGGAGTCGAGCGTTCGCAGCGCACGCTCCGATGCGGTTCGACCGGTCAATCCGCGCGCTCTGCCGTGGGCGATGTTGGTCGATCCACTACCGCGCAACTCGGCGAGTAGCGCAGGCCAATCCTTGTAAGTCACCGTCAATCGTTCGGTGTCCATGACCGGCTCCGCGAAGCCGGCGCGGATCAGTGCGTCGCCGAGGTCGTGCATGTCGATGAATGCATGCACGTGGACATGCTCATGGCGCGGGCCGTCGGTCTGGCTCCAGGCGTGGCGGAGTTCCTTGAGCGAATCGGGACCGAGGCTGGTGAACGTGAACAGTCCGTCGGGTCGCAGCACGCGGCGGGCTTCGCCGATCGCCGCGTCGGGATTACCCACCCATTGCAGCATCAGGTTGCTCAGGACCAAGTCGAAGCTCGCGTCGACGAAGGGCAGCCGCTGCGCATCGCCGGCGACGCGCGAGAATCGCTGAAAGAATCCGGATTGTTTGCCTGCCTGCGCCAGCATGCCCGGGGAAAGATCCAGCGCTGCGACCTGCGCATTCTTATATCTACGTTTCAGCGCGCGAGTCGTATGTCCCGTTCCGGCGCCGAGATCCAACACCGACGCGGGTTCGAGGCGAACCACATCGAGCCGCTCCAGCAGGCGGTTCCGAATCTCCGAGTGGACGGCTGCATGTCGATCGAAGTCCGCGCTGGCCGCATCGAACGCGCGGCGTACGAGCCGGCTGTCGAGAAAGAAGTCGCTGGAAGTTGCTGGCTGCTGCATGGGAAGGGTCGACGATAACGGCGTGCAGCCGCGCCGTCATCTGCAACGTCCAATCGCTTGGCTGGGCGCTACACAGCCTCGGCTGTGCATATCGCCCGATGCTCAGGCTGAGACAACGCTTCGGTGCGAATGCCGAGCTGCTCGAACAGCTGGCGATCGTGATGCTCACCGGGATTGTCGGTGGTGAGCAGCTTGTCGCCGTAGAAAATCGAATTCGCGCCGGCGAGGAAGCACAGCGACTGCGTCTCATCGCTCATTTCGGAGCGGCCCGCCGACAGCCGTACGTAGGAACGAGGCATCAGCAAACGAGCAACCGCGATCGTGCGCACGAATTCCAGCGGACTCGGCTTGTCCGCGCCATATAGAGGAGTGCCCGGCACCTGCATGAGCTGGTTGATGGGCACGCTTTCCGGATGTTCGGGCAATGTTGCGAGCGTGTGCAGCAGCTGCGCACGATCCAGTTCGGTCTCGCCCATGCCGAGAATGCCGCCGCAACAGACCTTCAATCCGGCTTCGCGCACGGCCTCCAGCGTATCGAGCCGATCCTGGTAGGTGCGCGTGGTGATCACTTTCTTGTAGTGCGTTTCGGACGTGTCGAGATTGTGATTGTAGTAGTCGAGGCCCGCCGCCTTGAGTTCGCCGGCCTGCTGGTGCGTGAGCATGCCGAGCGTGACGCAGGTTTCCATGCCGAGGTCGCGCACTCCCTTGATCATCTCGACGATATGCGCGAGCTGCTTCGGCTTCGGACTGCGATACGCGGCCCCCATGCAGAAACGCGTCGCACCGTTGGCACGGGCAGCGCGCGCTTTCTCCATGACTTCGTTGAGGTCCATCAGCGGCTCGGATTTCAACCCGGTCTCGAAGCGGATGCTCTGCGAGCAATAAGAACAATCTTCCGGGCAGGCGCCCGTCTTGATCGACAGCAACGTGCTGACCTGGACCTGGTTCGGATCGAAATTTGCGCGGTGGACGCTCTGCGCGTGAAACATAAGGTCTGCAAAGGGCAGCGCAAACAGTGCGCGCACCTCGTCCAGTGTCCAGTCGGTGCGGACTCTCCCGTAGCGGAGGTCGGAAACACGGTGGCCTTCGGACTGCGTGTGCGGCTGCATGGACGATTCTCTGCGTATGCGGACTTTCTCGGCGTCGCCAGGAGATGCGCGACCTGCAAACTGGCGGACAGTATTTGGAAGCGCCAGGAGCCTGTCAACCGCAAATGTGGCAACGAGTCGACGCTTGGTGGCGCCATGCCTGCGGCCTTTTCTGGGGCGCTCGCTGTGTGCTTTGCGGCTCCGACGCACAGCTTCCGGCCGTCGACCTGTGCTTTGGCTGCATGGAGGATTTGCGGCGCAATCGGCTGGCCTGCATTTCCTGCGCAGAGCCGCTCAGCGGCGATGTTTCCAGCGCGGCCCAGCAGGGATTGCGATGCGGCGGTTGCCTGCGCCGGCCACCGTATTTCGATACTGCGTGGAGCCCCTTCCTGTACGACTATCCGCTGGATGACCTGATCCGCGGATTGAAGTACCGCGGCAACGTCGCTTACGGCAGGGTGCTTGGCCACCTGTTCGCTCGTGAGCTGCAGGGGCGGCGCACCGATCCGCTGCCGCAACTCCTGATCCCCGTCCCGCTGGCGTATCGACGCTTTCGACACCGTGGTTACAACCAGGCCCTCGAATTGGGACGCAGCATCGAACGACGGCTCTCCATTCCTCTGTGCACCGATGTCATCGAGCGCAGCCGTGAGACCGTCGAGCAAGCCGGGCTCACTCGACCGGCGCGTCGACTCAACATCAAGGGAGCATTCGCCATGCTTCGACCGATCGACGCCGAGCACATCGCCATTGTCGACGACGTCATCACCACTGGCAGTACGGTCAATGAAATATCGCGCGTGCTCAAAGGAGCCGGCGTGAGGCGAATCGAAGTATGGGCCATTGCCCGCACGGATCAGGCTGGCTTGAACACGAACTCGAGCGCGATGCCGATGAATACCGCCATCCCGAAATAATTGTTGTTGAGGAAGGCGCGGGTGCAGCGGGCGGGATCGCGGTCGCGAATCAATACCTGCTCGTACAAGGCAAACACGGCTGCAACGGCCAGCCCGGCGCGAAACCAGGTTTTCAATTCGAGATTTTCTCCCGCAAACCACAGCGCCAGCAGCGTCATCAGCTGCATCACGCCGAGGATGAAGCGATCCGCATCGCCGAACAACAAGGCGGTGGAGCGGATTCCCAGCTTGCGATCGTCCTCCCTATCGGCCATCGCATACATCGTGTCGTAGGTCATGGTCCACAGCAGGCCGGCAATGAACAGCAGCCACGCGACTCTCGGCACGGAGCCCGTCTGAGCCGCATACGCCATCGGCACCGACCAGGTGAATGCCAGGCCGAGATAGAACTGCGGCAGCGGAAAGAACCGCTTCATCAACGGATAAGTCAGTAACAATACCGCGCCTACCAGCGCCATGAGCTGGGTCAGCCGGCTCAATGTCAGCACCAGCCCGAGCGCGATGAAACCGAAGGCGATACACAGCGCGACCGCTTCGATCGGATCGACTTCGCCGGTCACCAGCGGCCGATGCTTCGTCCTCGCCACCTGGCCGTCGAACTTGCGATCCGAGAAATCGTTGATGGCGCAGCCGGCGGAGCGCGTCAGCACCGTGCCGACGACGAATACTACGAACACTTGTGGATCGGGATGGCCGTTCGACGACAGCCAGAGCGCCCAGAGCACGGGCCACAGCAACAGCCAGATGCCGATCGGACGATCCAGCCGGATCAGCCGCGCATAGGCATTTGCCTTCTTCGCGATATCGGGCAGGATCTGTGCGAACAGTGCCGATGCCAACAGCTTGTGTCCCACCCAGCGCAGGCGATCGCGAACGGCGATGTAGGTGCTCATGAAATGCTCAGGAAATCTCTCTGATCTAGCGCCATTCGTCAGCGTCATCGACATTACCGAGCGAAGCATTGCAGTCAATTGCAACTTGGCCAAGTTAGGGAAGTCGATGACCCCAGAGCTTCCGTCACTATACTTTTCCGAATCGCTCGCCTTGTCCCGTCCAGCGCCGTAACAGCGGCGCTATGTTCGCCTCATTCGCGGTCAGCATTAATTCAGCGGTCTGCTGCACCTTCGGCAACAGGTCGGCGTCGCGCATCAGGTCGGCGACCCGCATCTGCATCAGGCCGGTCTGCCGCGTTCCGAGCAGTTCGCCCGGCCCGCGCAGTTCGAGATCGCGGCGTGAAATTTCGAATCCATCGTTGGTCTCGCGCATCACGCCGAGACGCTGCCGGGCAATTTCAGACAACGGCGGACGATATAGCAATACGCATGTGCTCTCCGCTGCGCCGCGGCCCACGCGGCCGCGCAATTGGTGCAGCTGGGCCAGGCCCATGCGCTCGGCGTTCTCGATGACCATGAGGCTGGCGTTGGGCACGTCGACGCCGACTTCGATCACGGTGGTCGCGACGAGCAGCTGGATGCGGCCCGCTTTGAACTCGTCCATCACCGCATCCTTGTCACGCGGGGTCATGCGTCCGTGGACCAGTCCGACCTGCAATTCAGGCAATGCTCCAACCAGCGCCTGCGCCGTCTCTTCTGCGGCCTGAGCTTCGAGCTGTTCCGACTCTTCGATCAAGGGGCATACCCAGTAGGCCTGTCGTTGCGCCCGGCAGGCATCGCGAATCCGGATGACCACTTCGTCGCGTCTCGTTTCCTGCATCACCACCGTGCGTACGGGAGTGCGGCCCGGAGGCAATTCATCGATGATCGACACATCGAGATCGGCATACGCCGTCATTGCGAGCGTGCGCGGTATCGGAGTGGCGGTCATGATCAATTGATGCGGATAGCGTCCCGACGCGAGTCCTTTCTCACGCAACAACAGCCGCTGATGCACGCCAAAGCGATGCTGCTCATCGATGATGGCCAGCCCGAGCCGCTTGAATTCGACACCCTGCTGGAACAATGCATGCGTGCCCACGGCGATCTGCGTGGTCCCGGTAGCGAGATCTTCGAGTGCACGCGTACGAGCGCTGCCGGTGCGCCGGCCGCTGAAAGGCGCCACCTGCAGATTCAACGGAGACAGCCAGTTCGAAAAGTTGCGTGCGTGCTGTTCGGCGAGCAATTCCGTCGGCGCCATGATCGCAGCCTGGAAACCGGCTTCGACGGCAGCGAGTGCAGCGAGCGCCGCGACGACGGTCTTGCCGCTGCCGACGTCACCTTGCACCAGCCGTAACATCGGGTTCGATTCGCCCAGATCGCGTTCGATATCTTTCCACACGCGGCGCTGGGCGCCGGTGAGCTGGAATGGCAGCGTCGCCAGCAGCTTCCCAGCAAGTTCGCCGCGAGACTCGAATGCCCAGCCCGGGTCGCGACGGATCTCCTGCCGCAGCAGGCGCAAGCTCAACTGGTGTGCCAGCAATTCTTCGAATGCGAGCCGTCGCTGCGCAGGATGCAGGCCGCTCGCCAGCAATTCGAGCTTGGCATCGGGCGGTGGCCGATGCACGTAACGCAAGGCTTCCTGCAGCGAAGGCAATTCCAGTTCGCGCACGATCGACTCTGGCAGCCAATCCTGAACGACGCGATTCGCAACCTCGCGCAAGGCGAGCGTAGTGAGTTGGCGCAGGCGGCCTTGCTGCAAGCCTTCCGTCAGCGGATAGACCGGGGTGAGCGACTCCTCCACGACCAGGTCCTCGCGTCCGCCTTGGGTGCGGTTCTGAGGTCCGCCTGCGGCGGAACGCACTTCATCGCCGCCGACCCGGCGATACTCGGGATGCACGATCTCGAATCCCGTGAGGCCGCGACGGATCTCTCCATAGCAGCGAATGCGCGCACCGCGCACCAGCGCCCGCTGCTGCGCCGATGAGAAATAGAAGAAGCGCAAGGTCAGCGATCCCGACCCGTCGTGAATGCGACAGAGCAGCTGGCGGCGCCCTCGAAACGTGACTTCGGTGAGCTGCACGTCCCCTTCGACTACCGCGCGATCGGCAAGCTGCAGCGATCCGATCGGCGTGATATGCGTTCTATCCTCGTACCGCAGCGGCAACAGGAACAGCAGGTCCTGGATGGTGCCGATGCCGAGCTTGCCGAGTTTCTGTGCGAGCGAATCGCCCACGCCCTTGAGCGCAGTGACGGGGCGCAGTTCGGCGGCGATAGTAGCCATGGGGGCCATCGATACCGAAGTCTCCCTGCGGCTGGAACGCGGTGGTGTGCTGCTCATGATTGCCATTGCCTTCCATGGCAATTGTAGGCCGCGGCCAGTGCAGCCGTCAGTCGAGTTCGACGACGCAATCCATCTCGACGGGCGCGCCCTTCGGCAATGCGGCGACTTGGATGGCAGCGCGTGCCGGGTAAGGCTGTTTGAAATACGTCGCCATGACCTGGTTCAGCAGCGCGAAATGGCTCAGGTCGGTGAGGAACACGTTGAGCTTGGTGACGTGCGAGAAATCGCCACCCGCGGCACGCACGATCGCGAGTAGGTTGTCGAAGACGCGCTTGATCTGCGCTTCCATCGAAATCTGCACCAGTTCGCCGGTCTTCGGATCGAGCGGAATCTGTCCTGAGACATACACCGTCTTGCCGACTTTGACGGCCTGCGAATAGGTGCCGACGGCTTGCGGAGCGTCGGCCGTAGAAACAATGGTGCGGGACACTCGAGATCCTCCTGTGAGCGGAGGCGGCAGTCTAACAGTTGGCCTACGCGAGCACCCTCGTGACCTTCAGCACCTCCGCCATCTTGCGCAGGTTCTTGATGACCGAGGCCAGGTGCTTACGATCGCGCACCTGCAGGTCGAAGATCAGGGTCGATGCGTCGCCGTCGCGTTCGTCGACGGCAACGTGTTCGATGTTGGTGTCCGTGGTCGCAATATTCGATGCGATCGCGGCGAGCACGCCCATGCGATTGGTCACGTCGATGCGCACTTCGACATTGAACAGGCGATCGACATTCGGCTGCCAGGTCACCGACAGCCATTTGTCCGGCTGTTTACGATAGTTGCGCAGGTTGCCGCAGGCTTCGCGATGGATCACGACGCCACGGCCGCTCGACAGGTACGCCATGATGGGATCGTTCGGAATCGGGAAGCAGCAGCGCGCATAGCTCACGACCATGCCTTCGGTGCCCGCGATCGCAAGCGGTCCTGACGGCGGCGCGACTTCCGGCTGCGGCGCCGCATCGGCCGGCAACAACCGCCGCGCCACTAACGGAGCGAGGCGTTCGCCGAGACCGATGCCTTCGAACAATTCGTCCGCCGACTTCAAGCCCAGATCGATGGCCGCGGCCTGGACGCGATCGTCCGGAATCTTTTTCAATGCGAGCGACAGGTCGCCGAGCGCCTGGTTGAGCAGGCGCTTGCCTAGTTCGACCGCTTCGGAATGCTTCAGGCTCTTGAGATAGTGACGAATCGCGGCACGCGCCTTCGCGGTCACGACGAAATTCACCCAGCCCGGATTCGGCGTCGCGCCCTTGGCAGTGATGATCTCGACTGTCTGGCCATTGCGCAGCGGCGTCCGCAGCGGCACCAGGCGTCGATCGACCTTCGCCGCGACGCAGTGATTGCCGATGTCGGTATGCACGTCGTAAGCGAAATCGACAGCGGTGGCATTGCGCGGCAGGCGACGGATTTCGCCGCGGGGCGTGAACACATAGACCTTGTCGGGGAACAGGTCGAGCTTGACGCTCTCCATGAATTCTTCGGAGTTGCCGCCATGCTGCATTTCCATCAGGTTCTGCAGCCATTCGCTGGCGCGGTCGCGATACGAGTGTCCGCTCTCGCCCGACTTGTACTGCCAGTGCGCCGCGATGCCCGACTCGGCGACGCGATTCATGTCTTCGGTGCGGATCTGCACTTCGATCGGCATGCCGTTCGGGCCGAACAGCGTCGTGTGCAACGACTGGTAGCCGTTCACGCGCGGGATGGCGATGTAATCCTTGAAGCGGCCCGGCATCGGACGATACAGACCGTGCACCACGCCGAGCGCGCGATAGCAGGTGTCGATGTTGTCGACGACGAGGCGAAAACCGAACACATCGACGATGGACGACAGCGGAATGCGCTTGCGGCGCATTTTCTGGTAGACGCTGTAGAGATGTTTCTCACGGCCCTCGACGCGGCCGGCGATGTTCGATTTCTTCAATGCGCCGCTGAGATTGTCGGCAATCTTGCCGACGAACTGCTTCTGGTTGCCGCGTGCGCGTTTCAGCGCCTTCTCGATGATGCGGTGTCGTCCCGGATACAAGGATTTGAACCCGAGTTCCTCGAGTTCGGACTTCACCATGTTGATGCCGAGGCGGTTGGCGATCGGTGCGTAGATCTCCAGCGTCTCACGGGCGATGGTGCGGCGCTTGGCGGGTGGCATGGCGCCCAAGGTGCGCATGTTGTGGGTGCGATCGGCCAGCTTCACCATCACGACGCGGATGTCGCGGACCATGGCGAGCAGCATCTTGCGGAAGGATTCCGCCTGCGCTTCGGCGCGGCTGCGGAACTGGATCTGGTCCAGCTTGGAGACGCCGTCGACGAGTTCGGCCACTTCCGGTCCGAAGCGTTCGGCGATTTCGTCTTTCGCGGTTGCCGTGTCTTCGATGACATCGTGCAGGATCGCGGCAACGATGGTCTGCGCGTCCATGTGCAGGTCGGCGAGGATATCGGCGACCGCTACCGGATGTGCGATATACGGCTCGCCGCTCAGGCGCTTCTGTCCTTCGTGCGCCTGGGCGCCGAACTCGTAGGCCTCACGAACTCGATCGACCTGCGCCGGCGGCAGGTACGATTCGAGTTTGTTGAGCAGCTGCGTGACGCCGATCGAACGTCTTCCAGTAGGCAGCCAGCTCAGCAGGGAAGACGCGTAGTCCATATGAGGAGAAGACAACTCTGCGGCGAATTATCTCCCCGGATCAGTCTCCCAGGCCGAGATGCGGCGCACGCAGTTCGCCGGACATTTCCGGCTCGGGCATGATTTCGGGGGCCGGACGATCCACTTCTTCCAGGATCTCGGCGCCGATGTGGCCGGCGGCGATTTCACGCAGCGCCACGACGGTCATCTTGTCGTTTTCCCAATCCACGGTCGCTTCGGCGCCGTTCGCAAGCTTGCGGGCGCGTTTTGCGGCTACCAGCACCAGCTGGAACAGGTTGGGAACATTCACCAGGCAATCTTCGACGGTAATACGGGCCATGAACAAACCTCTGCGGGACCCGGCTCGGGGCGGGGTCCGTGAAAAAACCAACATAAACGTAATGGGAGCGGATGGGGGACAGTATAGCGTGCGCCGTCCAGAAGTCTTGGGGCGCGCTTTCCCCGGCTTCCGCCGGCTGTGAACTGTGATCTGACTCCCGATGAAAGGCGCGATTAGGGGGAACCCGCAAGTGATCGTCCTCGCCAGAGTGGGTAAACATGTTGCTTAAGCCCCTGCCCAGAAGGCAGATATTTCCGTTAACATTGCCGCCCCGTCGGCCTGGCATCCGAATTCCTCCCGCCACCGGCGACCATTTGCGGAGATTTGCTGGCATGAAGTTTCGACCGACCCTCCTGGCGCTCGGCCTCGGTGTCCTTGCGACTGCAGCGAGTACCACGGCTGCTGCGGACGGCAATCCAGAGAAGGGTAAAGTACTTGCGTACACCTGCCTCGGCTGTCACGGCGTACCGAACTATAAGAACGCGTATCCAAGCTACAGCGTCCCTCGGCTCGGTGGACAGCATGCCAAGTACATTGCGGCGGCACTGAAGGAATACCAGGTCGGCGATCGCTCGCATCCGACCATGCATGCGCAAGCGACCACGCTGGACGACCAGGATCGCGCTGACATCGGCGCTTACCTGCACGGCGCACCGCTGGCTCCGGGCAAGGAAGTCGTCGGCACTCCTCCTCAGGCTGCACAGACTTGCGTCGCCTGCCACGGCACGGACGGCGCGAAAACGATCTCCGACGATTATCCGGTGCTCGCTGGCCAGCAACCCGATTACATCGTGAATGCGCTCAAGGAATACAAGAGCGGCAAGCGCAAGAACCCGGTGATGGCGGGCATCGTCGCCGGCGTCAAGGAAGAGGATTTTCCCGCGCTTGCGGATTTCTTCTCCCAGCAGCAGGGACTGTGCGGCAGCGAAGTGATCACCCAGCAGGGCAAGTGTCGCTGAGTTCCACCAGCTTTCGCGCCTATCGCATCCACCAGGAGAACGGCAAGGCCTCCGGGCGGATGGAGACCATTGCGCTCGAAGACCTGGCCCCCGGCGAAGTCGTCGTCAAGGTCGCCTACTCCACCATCAACTACAAAGATGCGCTGGCGGCGACCGGTACCGGCAAGATCCTGCGCCGCTATCCGCTGGTCGGCGGCATCGACCTGTCGGGCGAAGTCGTCGCATCGAGGCATGCGTCGCTAGCGAAAGGACAGAAGGTCGTCGTCAACGGCTGCGGCCTCTCTGAGACCCACGATGGCGGTTACGCCGAGTACGCGCGCCTGCAGGCTGACTGGGTCGTGCCGCTTCCCGATGGCATAGACGAATTCCAGGCGATGGCGTTGGGCACGGCGGGATTCACGGCGGCGTTGGGCATTCATCGCATGGAGTGCAACGGCCAGACGCCGGAGCAGGGCGAGGTGCTGGTCAACGGAGCGACCGGTGGTGTCGGCAGCCTGGCAATCGATATGCTCGCCGGCCGCGGCTATCGTGTCGTGGCGCTGTCAGGCAAAAAGGACGCGGAAAGCTATCTAAAGGAAATCGGCGCTGCGCGCGTCATTTCGCGCGATGCTCTAACGATGGGTACGCGACCGCTGGAAGAAGGACTGTGGGCCGGCGCCATCGACAACGTCGGTGGCGATATTCTCGCGTGGCTCACGCGCACCACCCAACCTTGGGGAAACATCGCCAGCATCGGCATGGCTGCAAGTCACGAGCTGAAGACGACGGTCATGCCATTCATCCTGCGCGGCGTGAGCCTGCTGGGGATCAATTCAGTGCTGACTCCGCGCGCGTTGCGATTGGATGTATGGCGTCGTCTCGCTACCGATCTCAAGCCGCGCCATCTCGATCGCATCGTCACGCAGACCATCGATTTCGATGCGCTGCCGGGTGCCTTCGATGCCTTCATCAAAGGGAATGTGACTGGCCGGACCGTAGTGCGCATCGCGCGCTGACTTTCTGTCGATCGTCCAAATGAACGCAGATATTCTGATCCAAGGCGCGAAGCCGTTTGGCATCGCCCTGTCGAACGCGCAAGCCGCGCAGATGCTGCGTCTGCTCGACGAACTCGACGACTGGAATCAGCGCATGAACCTGACGGCGATCCGCGATCGCAATGCGCAGCTCACCAAGCATCTGCTCGACAGCTTGTCGGTACAGCCGTACTTGCAAGGCAGGCGCATCGTCGATATTGGCACCGGCGCGGGCTTTCCCGGATTGCCGCTGGCCGTCGTCAATCCCGACCGCGAGTTCACCTTGGTGGACTCGACGGCCAAGAAGCTCAAATTCGTCGATCATGTGGCGCAGACACTGGGACTCGCCAATGTCACGACGGTTCATACTCGCGCCGAGACCTTTCGCACGCCGTGGCGATTTGACAGTGTCACCTCGCGCGCAGTCGGAGCATTGGGCAGATTCGTCGACTGGGCGGGACACCTGTGTGTCGGCGGTGGGCGACTATTGGCGATGAAGGGCCGCGAGCCTCACGATGAGCTGGCCGCCTTGCCCAGCGGCTGGAAAATCGCCGCGATCCATCGCGTCGAGGTTCCGGGCCTGGACGAGGAGCGCCATATTGTGGAAATCTGCCGGAGTCACGACAGGGTAGGCCCTGCGGGATAAGCCCGGCCGGATAGAGTAGTCTTGCCTCCGCATGCACCGCATTCTCGCCATCACCAATCAGAAAGGCGGCGTCGGCAAGACGACGACCAGCGTCAATCTTGCTGCGTCGCTGGCGGCAACCAAGCGGCGCACCTTGCTGATCGATATCGATCCCCAGGGCAACGCGACCATGGGTTGCGGCATCGACAAGCGGGTGGTGGAGCGGACTACCACGGATGTGCTGCTCGGCGATTGCGATGCCGCCTCGGCCTTCGTGCAAGTGGCCACCGGCAATTTCACGGTCATGCCCGCCAACCAGGACCTGGTCGCCGCGGAAGTGCAGATGATGGGCAAAGCCGGTTGCGAGCAGCGGTTGCGCAACGCGCTGCAGCCGGTGCGCGATCAGTTCGATGTCATTCTCATAGACTGCCCGCCGGCGCTGAACATGCTCACGGTGAATGCCCTCGTCGCTTCCGACAGCGTGCTGATTCCCATGCAATGCGAGTACTACGCGCTGGAAGGGCTCTCGGCGCTGGTGAATACGATCGAACAGATCAAGGCCGGTCCCAATCCGCGCCTCGAGATCGAAGGCATCCTGCGCACCATGTTCGATCCGCGAAATAATCTCGCGAACGAAGTCTCGGCGCAGTTGATTCAGCATTTTCAGGACAAGGTGTTTCGCACCATCATCCCGCGCAACGTGCGGTTGGCGGAAGCGCCCAGCCACGGACTCGCCGCGCTTCACTACGACCGCGAGTCGCGCGGAGCGCTTGCCTATCTCGCACTGGCCGGCGAGATGATCCGGCGCGACGAAGGGGACTACGAACTCGCGCCTGCGGCGGTGAGTGGCTGAATTCCGAACCGCACGTCGACTAGAGGTGCAAGGTCCGCGGATTGATTGCATGATTCGCCGCCCACAGGTTCGAATCGGACCACATTGAGGTTGTGCCTTAGTGTGTTGCCCGTTGCCCTTCACTACCATCCGCATCTTCAAAGCTGACAGCAACCATGTCGACCAAAAGACCCAGCCTCGGCCGTGGATTGGGAGCACTGCTCGGACAGCCCCTGGAATCGACCAGAGCTGCCGCGGAGCCTGCCGTCGTTACGTCGCTGCGCCCCGATGAAGAGCTGCTGAAGCTCCCTGTCGACCTGTTACAGCGGGGCAAATACCAGCCGCGCATCGACATGCGCCCGGAAAGCCTGCAGGAGCTGGCCGATTCGATTCGTTCGCAGGGACTGGTGCAGCCCATCGTCGTGCGGCCGATCAACGAGGGACAGCCTGGCCAGCTGCGGCGTTACGAAATCATCGCGGGCGAACGTCGCTGGCGCGCTGCGCAGATGGCAGGGTTGCACGAAATCGCCGCGCTCGTTCGGCGCGTGGACGACGAAACTGCCGTCGCCATGGCGCTGATCGAAAACATCCAGCGCGAAGACCTGAATCCTCTCGAAGAAGCGCGTGCCCTGGACCGGTTGATCAGCGAATTCGCAATGACTCACGCCACGGCCGCCGAGGCTGTCGGACGCTCGCGCGCCGCGGTGTCGAACCTGTTGCGCCTGCTGGAACTGGCGGATGAAGTGAAAACGCTGGTGGAACACCGCGAAATCGAAATGGGGCATGCGCGAGCCCTGCTCGGTCTACAGTCGAAGCGTCAGCAAGTCGAAGTCGGCGCGCTCGTAGCCAAGAAGAAGCTCTCGGTGCGCGATACCGAAGCGCTCGTCCGCAGGTTGCTGGCCTCGACGGACGAACAGGCGGCGGAGCCGGCGCGCCGCGCCGATCCGAACATTCGCAAACTGGAAAGCGACCTGACCGAAAAGTTGGGCGCGAAGGTCCAGGTGCAGCACGCGAGTTCAGGAAAGGGCAAGCTGGTGATCAATTACCACACGCTCGAAGAACTCGACGGCATCCTGGCTCACATTCAATAGCCGGTCGTCGACCGCACTGCCACAGGACAATCAGGATGATGCCGGTGGGTACATCGTTGGGCATTGACGCGGGATCAGGGATGGCAAGGCCGCGGTGTACGCGCTGAACGACCTATTCACCGCCCATGGGCTTCGTCGTTGCTGTGCCGCGCTGATCCTGGTGTATGCAGCAATGTGTGCCGCCGGCAATGCACGCGCGGACATCATCGTTGACGGATCAATGGACGAAGCGGAATGGCAGGACGCCGTGGTCCGCAAGGACTGGCAGCGCACAGTGCCGTTTGCGCTCGACGCTCCGCGCTATCACAACGAACTGAGGCTGATCGCCACGGCGCAGGGCCTGGCTGCTTTTTTCACCATCGATCAGCCTGCGTCCGAACGACGCATGAAACCCCGCACGCCGCGCGATTCGGAAACGCTCACCGGTGATTCCGTCAGCCTCATGGTCGATTTCGATGCGACCGGCCAGGTCGGCTACGAATTTTCCGTCGGCCTGGGCGGCGGCGTACGCGATGGACTCATCACCAACCAGAACGAATTCGATCGCGACTGGGACGGAGCCTGGCAACACGCGGTGCGCGAGACCGCGGACCAATGGTTCGTCGAGGTGCTGATTCCGTGGTCCACGGTGAGCATGCGCGGCTCATCCAGCGAACGGCGCACGATTGGCCTGTACGCGACGCGCTACCTGTTCGAACGTAACGAGCGTTATTCCTCTCCAGGGCTCGACCAGGAGGCGGCAGTGTTCCTCTCCGATTTCGAGCACGTCGAGATTTCCCAGCATCACCCGGATGCCGTGTTGGACTTCATTCCCTACGGTTCGCTGCTCTCCGACCAGGTCGCGGACCGGGAGAAGTTCAAGGCCGGCGCCGATATCAACTGGAAGCCGTCGCAGAACCTGTCGCTGGCCATCGCCCTCAATCCGGATTTCGGACAGGTCGAGAGCGACGAACTGGTGGTGGATTTCTCGGCCATCGAAACCATCTATACCGACAAGCGGCCGTTCTTCACCGAGAACCAGGGCATCTTCGACCTGCGCACGCCGGCGAACGGACAGCTCATCTACACGCGGCGCATCGGTGCAGCGCCTGACGACGGGACCACCGGCTCGTCCGATATCGATGCCGCGCTGAAACTGACCGGCACCACCGGCTCGCTGACGTACGGCGCATTCGTCGCGCAGGAAGACGATTTCGGCCAGGACATCGGCCGGCGGTTCGCGGCCACGCGGTTATCGCTTCCGTTCGACCGTATACGGATCGGACACCTGGCGACCTGGGCCGAGCGGCCGGCGCTGGATCGCGATGCCCTGGTCAATGCAGTGGACTTCGAAGTCTCACCGAGCGACTGGTGGCGGCTCTCCGGCCAGGTGGTGCGCTCCGACATCGATCAGAGTTCTGTCCGGACGAACGGCTACGAGACCTGGATGCAGGCGGACTTCAATCGCGCCTCGCCGCTCACGCACACGTTGAAGCTGCTGCACATCGATCGCGACTTCGACATGAACGATCTCGGTTACATGGAACGCAGCTCGCTGCAGCAAGTCGAGTGGGAAACGTTCCGGCGCGTTGCCGCCGACAGCAACGAGAGCCGCGTCAGCGGCGAGACGCAGCGCCTTTACCTCGCCTATCGCGAAAATCTTGACGGCCAACGGTTGCAGTCGCGCGTACAGGTGTCGCGCGATGTTCAATATAGAAGTGCTTGGCGCGCGTACGAGGAACTGCGCTACATCCCATCTGGCGTTGACGATGTGATCACGCGCGGCAATGGCCCGGTGCGGCTGAATCAGCGATTCGGCGCCTATACCGATATCAGCTCGCCGCGCATGGGGAATTGGGTCTACATGCTCGGCGGCTACCTGTTCCAGCAGGGAGTGAAGGATTTCTCGGGCTGGGTCTTCGTCGGCGCTTCCTGGTACCCGCATGAAAATCTTACAGTGCGGCTGACCCTGCAGCCCCAATACGCTGCCGACTGGCTGCTCTGGGAGCGCGGCAATGTGCTCACTTCTTATGAGGCGCGCCGGCTGGACTTCGATTTCCGTATCGACTGGATTCCCGCCCCGCGCCACGAACTGCGTGTGAAATGGCAATGGATAGGCATCGACGCCGATCCGAACCAGGTCTATCGCACCAATGAGCGCGGCGACCTCCTGCCTTCCGAGCAGATGGTATCGGTGCTGCGAGGGATGGCCTTGCCGGATGCTCAGCTCACGCGTCCCTTCACCACCAGCGTGCTCGGCCTGCAGGTCCGCTATCGGTTCGAAATGGGCCCGCAGTCGGATCTGTTCGTGGTGTATGGCCGGGGTGGCGCTCAGATGCTCAATGACGACGCTCGCGGGGTCGGGCACTTGTTCACCGACATGACCGATATCCGTGACGCCGACCAGGTTCTCATCAAGGTGCGTTACCGGTTGTAGATAGCGATACCAGCCGCTTCTGTCCGGCCCATGGGCATAACGTGTCGCCTCATGTCTAAATTCCGTTTAATTTCGATTTGAAGCACTGCAAAACGCTGCGTATAATGCGCCGCCCTTAACGGCTGGGGCGGCCGGCGTCTGCCGGGATCAACCCATCTGCATTTGAGACGGGGTCAGCCGGAATCAAAACAGTACTGCCAATGTTAGCTGTCGCCGGGTCGCCGGCCGTCGATATGAGGACAGCGGAGTTGGAAAAGTACACCAACACGGGCGCTGGTTCGCTGTGAGCAGGAACGTTCTGGCACTGGCAGCGCGCCAGGCCCTGCGAATCCTGCTGGTGCAAGCGGTATTCGTGCTGATGCTGTCGCTCGTGAGCCTGCCATTGTGGGGGTCGCGGGCCGCCGGGTCCGTGATCGCGGGTGGTGCGATCGGTTCGCTCGGTACCGTCTACATGGCTGTCACGCTGTTGAGACACAGCGCGGATCATGGAGTGCGGCTCGGAGTGTTGAATGTGTTTTTTGGCTGGCTGATCAAGCTCGCGTTGGTCGTCAGCCTGCTGATCCTCGCGTTCCGCTCCGGGCGCGTGGCGCCGCTGCCGTTACTCGGTGGGCTGTTCGGGGCAATGCTGGCCTACTGGGCGAGTCTGACTTTTTGGGTGAAGCATGCGGATAACGCTGATGGCGAGTGAAAGTGGTGGGGAACATGAAACGTTGTCCAGCTACATTTCCCACCACCTCCACCATCTTTCCAGCAAGCCGCAGCACGGTCTGTTCGACCTGTCCGTAGTCCATTGGGACACGCTGACTTTCTCGCTGCTGTGTGCGGCGATCGTTCTGCTGGTCCTGCGCAGCGCCTCGTCCAAAGCTACCGCCGGCGTGCCGGGCCGCTTCCAGGCCGGCGTCGAAATGCTGGTTGAAATGGTGGAGGAGCAGGCCAAGGCGCTGGTGCACGGCAAGCTGACCTATGTCGCCCCGCTCGCGCTCACCGTGTTCTGCTGGGTCGCGGTCATGAATGCGATCGACCTGGTTCCTGTCGACCTGTTTCCGCGTATCGCCGGCGCAGCGCACATTCCGTACCTGCGTCCGCTGCCCACCGCCGACCTCAACGGCTCGCTGGGCATGGCGCTCGGCACCTTCGGCCTGGTGATCTACTACAACCTCAAGATCAAGGGCGTTGGCGGCTACATTCACCAGTTGCTCACCGCGCCGTTCGGGATGAACAAGATCACGCTCAATCCGCTGACCTGGATCGGAGCACTGCTGCTCGCGATCGTGAACGTGGGCATGAACATCGTCGAGTACGTTTCGAACACCGCCTCGCACGGCATGCGGCTGTACGGCAACATGTACGCAGGCGAGCTGATTTTCTTCCTGATCGCGGGTCTCGGCGGCAGCATGACGGCACTAGGCATCGGGCTGCACCTGTTCACCGGCACCCTCTGGGCCATCTTTCACATCCTGATCGTGCTGCTGCAGGCGTTCATTTTTATGATGATGACGCTCGTCTACATCGGCCAGGCCCACGAGCATCATTGAACACACTATCGTTTTGACACCGACGCATTTCCATTCGCTCATTTTTATTCGCTAATAGTTTAGATCGGTTTTTACCCGGAGAAGACTCATGACTGACGTAGGTTTCGTTGCCCTCGCTTGCGGTTTGATCATCGGCCTCGGCGCGATCGGCGCCTGCATCGGTGTAGGCATCATGGCCAGCAAGTTCATCGAGGCTTCCGCTCGCCAGCCCGAACTGATCAACGTGCTGCAGACGAAAGTCTTCCTGTTGCTCGGCCTGATCGACGCGGCATTCATCATCGGCGTCGGTATCGCCCTGTGGTTCGCCACGGCGAATCCGTTCGCGGCTGCCGCAGCGTCTGCCGCCGGCGCAGGCTGATCGCGCTGGCCGCAGCAGCGATGCCGGGTCGCACCGGCCTCGCGAATGCGGCCACGGTCTGGAAGCAGTGAGCGGCCACGAACAGTCGTGGCGGCAGCGTGCTTCCGGAGTCGGCATCGTGGCGCCTTCTTGGTAACGAAGTGCGCCACGGCCGACGGTCGAGTCGTGACATCGTCGGGTCGTAGCCTCAAGTTAGGACGTACGTTTCATGAATCTGAACGCAACACTCATCATCCAGGCGCTGGTCTTCGTGATTCTCGGCTGGGTCACGATGAAGTTCATCTGGCCGCCGCTGATTGCCTCCATCGATGAGCGTCGTCGCAAGATCGCCGAGGGTCTCGCTGCCGCCGACAAAGGCGAAAAGAGCCTGACCGAAGCGAAAGGCGCAGCGACCGAAATCCTGCGCGAAGCCCGCGGACAGGCCAGCAAGATCGTCGACCAAGCCAATCGTCGCTCCGGCGAACTAGTGGATGAAGCGCGTGGCACGGCGAGTGCGGAACACGATCGCATCGTCGCCAGTGCTCACCAGGAAGTGGCGCTCGAGTCGACTCGTGCCCGCGAACTGCTGCGCCGCGAAGCGGCTACGCTCGCTGTCACTGCGGCCTCCAAGCTGCTCGGCCGCGAAATCGATGCGAAGGCGCATGCCGATCTGCTCGATAAGCTGGCGCTCGAAATCGAGCAGGGCTGAAGGCGCATCCCATGGCAGAGAAGGTCACAATCGCCCGTCCGTACGCCAAGGCCGCCTTTGCGTACGCCCAGAAGGAAAATGCGCTCGCGCACTGGTCCGATCTGCTCGCCGCAGCCTCTACCGTGGTGAAGGACGCACGCGTCGCGCCCCTGGTGACGAGTCCTCGCGTGACTCCGGAGCAGTTGTCGGAATTGATTTCCGAAGCCAGCGGCGTGGGCCCGAAGGACCTGCAGCGCAATTTCATCGGCACGCTCGCCGAGAATCGTCGCCTGGGCCTGCTGCCTGAAATCGCAGCGATGTACGAGACCCTGCGCGCCGAGGCCGAAAACATTGCTGACGTGCAGGTCACCTCAGCAGTGCCGCTGGATGAAGCGCAGCGTCAGCGTCTCGCCACTGCGTTGAAGAAGAGATTGAACAAGCGCGACGTGCGCTTGCACTGCGATGTCGATGCGTCGCTGGTCGGCGGCGCCATCGTGCGCGCGGGCGACATGGTCATCGACGGGTCGCTCAAGGGGCGGCTCGATCGCCTGGCGATCGACCTGGCTCAATGATGCTGGCGCACTGAAACTGGCTTAGAGAAAAGAGTCTGGCGATGCCCGGGACCAAACCTCGGCGCGCCAGCGGAATCGCCTAAAGAGAATCGTATGAATCGCGGGTGAGGTCATCCGCGGTTCGAACTGAGGTAAGCGGGACATGTCCATCAAGGCATCGGAAATCAGCGATCTGATCAAGGCGCGCATCGAGAAGTTCTCGAGTGCGACCGACGAACGCAATGTCGGCACCGTGGTGACCGTTACCGACGGCATCGTGCGCATCCACGGCCTGGCCGACGTCAAGTACGGCGAAATGCTGGAATTTCCGGGCGGCAGTTTCGGCCTGGCGCTGAACCTCGAGCAGGATTCGGTGGGCGCCGTGGTGCTAGGCGAGTACAAGCACATCGTCGAAGGCAACACCGTCAAGACCACGGGCCGCATTCTCGAAGTGCCGGTCGGCGAAGGCCTGCTGGGCCGCGTCGTCGATGGCCTCGGCGTTCCGATCGACGGCAAGGGCCCGGTCAAGGCGGTACGCAACGCCCCGATCGAGCGCGTTGCTCCGGGCGTGCTGCATCGTAAATCGGTGAGCCAGCCGGTGCAGACCGGCTATAAGGCCATCGACTCGATGGTGCCGGTGGGTCGCGGCCAGCGCGAACTCATCATCGGCGATCGCCAGACCGGCAAGACCGCCCTCGCCATCGACACGATCATCAATCAGAAGTCGAGCGGCATCAAATGCATCTACGTTGCTATCGGCCAGAAGCAATCGTCGATTGCCAACGTCGTGCGCAAGCTCGAAGAACACGATGCGATGAAGCACACGATCATCGTGGCGGCTTCGGCCTCGACACCCGCGGCCATGCAGTACCTCGCGCCCTACTCCGGCTGCGCGATGGGCGAGTACTTCATGGAC
>Ga0157380_10000470_pt1 | contig 24591 bp, 18 predicted proteins | sample S35metaG_FD_119757 | JGI IMG/M metagenome (GOLD analysis project Ga0157380, IMG submission 119757) | Switchgrass rhizosphere microbial communities from Kellogg Biological Station, Michigan, USA - S3-5 metaG | ecosystem: Host-associated > Plants > Roots > Rhizosphere > Soil | place: USA...
ACGATTTAGGTTTTCAGCCACAGATGAACACGGATATAAAGGATCTGAATAAATTGGAATTTAGATCGGTGTTACTCCGTGTTCATCTGTGGCCGATTATGAACTAAGTACGGGCGGTGGTCTTTGCGGAGTCAAGTATGTCAACACCGTTGAAACGGTTGAAGGAGATTTTGAAAGATGCTCGTGCTCACCCGGTTGAACCGGGTAAGAATGAGAAAAGTCAAAATCCAAACTGACCCCTGGCAGTTTAGGCAGACATCAATATGTTCCGGGGAACTATCAACCTGGTTGTTTTCGATATGGCAGGCACGACGGTGCGCGATAATGGCGAAGTCGTGTCTGCCTTTTCATTTGCGCTGGCCGCACATGGCGTGAAAGTCGATTCCTCGCAAGTGAATCGTGTGCGAGGCTCTTCTAAGAAACAGGCTATTTTGGAGCTCCTTCCAGAAGATCCCAATCGTGTGGGCCAGGCCGAACGTGTTTATCGCTCTTTCGTTGAAACCTTGGCGGATACTTACGCCCGCAACGGAGTTCGTGCCGTTGAAGGCGCCGAGGAAGTGTTTGAAGATTTAAAGTCTCGAGGAATACTTATCGCCCTTAACACGGGATTTGATCGCGAAATTACCAACTTGCTTCTCAATACGCTCCGGTGGAATGAAGGCAAAGTGGATGCGGTCATTTGCGGAGACGACGTGGCCCAGGGAAGACCAGCGCCTGATCTTATCCTTCAATCAATGAAGACTACGGGCGTGCTCAATCCGGACGAAGTCGCGAATGTCGGCGACACGGTTCTCGATCTCCGAGCCGGGGATAACGCCGGTGTGAAATGGAATATCGGCGTCTTGAGCGGCGCTCACGATCGGGCACAACTTGAGCAAATCCCGCACACTCATATTTTGTCTTCAGTACATGACTTGTTGGACCTTTGGAAAGACTGCTGAGCTGGAATGACTCCACAAATCGAGCCAGAGATCAGATTGATGAGCGAGTGTTCGCTAACAGATGCTGTCAACGTTTGGAACGAAGGATTCAAAGGGTACTTCGCCGACATGAGCCAGACTGTCAATGGGTACCTGGCGCGAATCCACAACGAGGGCATCTCGCCCGAATTCTCACTCATAGCCTTTCATCAAGACAAAGCGATTGGATTTCTTTTGAGTGGAATTCGCGAGAATCAAGGAAAAATGGAGGCTTGGAATGGTGGGACCGGTGTCGTGCCGGAGTATCGCGCTACTGGTATCGGCAAGGTTCTGGTAAAAGCTGCGCTGCAGATGTACCGGGAAAAACAAGTTGATACGGCCACCCTCGAAGCTATTACTCAGAATGAGCGCGCCATCAAACTTTATCGTCACTTTGGTTATGAGACAGTTGATCGTCTGGTCATTTTCCAACACGAAGGCGAGCTGAAGTTTCCGGAGAGCGGTCGTCACTACTCGATACGAAAGGTGACTCCACATGAGGTTGGGAAACTCGACTTTTATCAGCACTCGACGCCATGGCAGACGCAGTGGCAGAACCTTACTCGAAATAATGGAGAGGCTCTGATAGTCGTGGATCACAACGACGCGCCCGCTGCTTACGCGCTTTACAGGAAGCTTCTCGATGCGGCTGGAGCTGTGTTGGGCATCGCGTTGTTTCAATGTCAGGTTCGCCCAGGTTGCAGTGATGCGGAAGCGATCGCGCTATGTGCTCTGCGAGAAGTCTACGGGCCGCCGGCTTTGAAGTGCCGCCGGTCAACGAGCAACCTCAGCCGAACGAACGAACTTGTTTGCGGATTGCTTGAGAACGTCGGGTTCACCACATTCGTCGAACAATTCCACATGGTGAAAAAAGTAGAATAGAAAGCATCTATCCGCAGATTACGCCGATTTCAGCTCTTCATCCCGTAGGGATGTAATGTTTATAGAACAGGAACTCCACCCGCATTTCATCGCTCCAGCGGAGCGTAACTAGCGAATCGCAAAAGCGATCCCGGGACCCATTGCGCTCCGCTGGAGCGCGAATGAAGGACGCGTAGCGGAGCTATAAACATTCGGTTCCTCCGGAGCCCAACTGATGCGGCGTGCGAACCGAGCCCCCGCGGCGTAATCTGTGGATAGGTTTCCGTGAGAAATCATAAAAATAATTGACTCACGCTTCGGGCACTCGCTGTACGAAAATGCCTCATATTGTTTTTGGAGGAACCATGGGCGACGCAACGATTAAGCTTCTTAGCGATCTGATCGCAATCGACTCTATTAATCCTTCGTTGGTGCCGGGGGGCGCGGGCGAAAGGGAAGTCTCGCAAGCATTGGAAAGCTACATGCGCTCGATTGGCATGGATGTCAGTGTCGAGGAGGTGTCACCCGGGCGCGAAAATGTCATTGGTGTATTTGATGGCCGCGAGCCAGGGCCCACGCTGATGTTTTGCGGCCACTCCGACACAGTGGGCGTCGAAGGAATGGTCAAGCCATTTGATCCAGTGCAGAAGGACGGAAGGATCTATGGTCGCGGATCGGGCGATATGAAAGGTGGTCTCGCTGCGATGCTTGAAGCGGCGCGACTGCTCGCGCAGAACGGTGGCTGGCAAAAAGGTCGCCTTATCCTCGCCGCCGTCGCCGATGAGGAATATCAAAGCATAGGCGCCGAAGGCCTGGTGAAGAACTGGAGTGCCGATGCGGCGGTGGTTACTGAGCCTACATGCCTGGCAATCGCGATCGCCCACAAAGGATTTTCCTGGCTCGAAGTAACGACAAAAGGACAGGCTGCGCACGGCAGTCGCCCGCAGGAAGGTTGTGATGCGATCTTGAAAATGGGGAAGGTATTGGCCCGCCTCGATCTTCTCAACCAGAAGCTCCAAAGCAAAACGCCACACCCATTGCTTGGCTGTCCCTCGCTGCACGGTTCTCTTATTTCTGGTGGAAGAGAAATGTCGACGTATCCAGACAAGTGTGTACTGCAAATGGAACGCAGGAACCTCTCAAACGAACCAGAAGGACAAGCATTACGAGAGGTTGATGAAATTCTCGAATCGCTTCGTGGGGAGGATCCCGAGTTTGCCGGCTCAGCTAATGTTTTGTTTGAGCGGCCTCCGTATGAAACTCCGGAAGGCCATGACTTACCGGCAAAGTTAGAACGTGCTACCCAAAGTTTGGGGCGCGAGACGCGACGAGAAGGCATGACTTATTGGACTGATGCCGCGATCCTCGGTCAAGCCGGGATTCCTTCCGTGATCTTTGGACCTGGTGGTTTTGGATATCACGGGCTGGAAGAATACGTTATCGCGGATGAAGTACTGATTTGTCGTGATGCGCTTGTTAATCTGGCCCGCGATTTCTGTGGTTAAGCGCGATGGTTTCAGGGAAGTTGATAACTGCAGACTATGTTTCCGCGGAAGTAGCCCGCGGCAAAGAGTATTTTCTCGTCCTGCTACACCGTGGCCCGCGCGAGCGGAACGATCCAGCACTCCTGGAAGAGATCCAATACAAGCACCTTCAGCACCTGTTTGCCTTGCGCGAAGCTGGAAAGCTTGTGGTAAACGGTCCTTGTCTGAACGATGCGCAGCTGCGCGGGATCTGTATCTTTGCTGTCTCAACTCCTGGTGAAGTCAATCGCTACGTCGCTGCCGATCCCATGATCAAGGCTGGCTTCCTAACTCCTGAGATCTATCCGTGGATGGGTTTGCCGGGTGACGCTTTGCCGTAAACCCGGTTGACGCGGATGACTCTCGCATGGATTGTGCGGTGGTCATCGGCAAGATGCCGATGCCACTAGGCCTCTCTTGAAAACCTCTAAGAAGACTTAATTTGCGCTAAATACTTTCCGGCTCCGGCTCGACGATCATACGCTCGGCAACAATTTACCTTTGGGACAGAGTTGGGAGACGGTAATGAGCGACGGGCGAGCGTGGGTCTTCTTTTACGGAACGTTTATGGATCCCGCAGTTTTGTCGGCGCATGGCATCGATTGCGACAGAGTCATACCTGCGAAGCTCTCCGGCTACGAGTTGCGTCTCAGACCGAGAGGGAATCTGGTTGTAAATGATCGCGCCGTCGTATACGGATCAGTCGCGCAGATTACACATCAGGACATTGACACGCTGTACCGAGGTCTCGACGAGCGATTCGGATTGAAGTATTTGCCCGAAGCTGTTCTTGCGGAGACGTTGGACGGCTCGTTCCGTCCGGCGCTCTGTTACATCGTCCCGCACATGGAAGACAGCTCGCCTGATCCGGAATACGTCAAGCAGATGGTAGCCGCAGTCAGGGCGATTGGCTTGCCCGACTGGTACGCAGAATTCGTACAGTCGATGCGAGATAGCTCGCTGAAGGATGAGGCGTTCTGACCATCACCAACATGATCTTGGTCAAAGGCGTTTCTGAATGAAAGCCGCAGTAAAGATGGAATTTGATATCACGACGGCCCGTCGAGAGACGCCAGGCTGTGAAAACGTCCTGCATTTCAATAACGCGGGTGCCGCGCTAATGCCCGAACCGGTACTCAATGCGCTAGTGAATCACCTGAAGCTGGAAGCCGCTATCGGCGGCTACGAGGCACATGATCGCGAGCTTGCCGCGCTCGAACATGTTTACGATGCTGCTGCAAAGCTGATCAATTGTTCGCCCGGGGAAATCGCCGTCATCGAAAACGCTACTCGCGCGTTTGACATGGCGTTCTACTCGATTCCTTTCAAAGCCGGCGATCGGATTCTGACCGCGAGTGCCGAGTACATCAGTAACTACATCGCTTACTTGCAAGTGGCAAAGCGCACCGGAGCGGTCGTCGAAGTAATTCCGAATGACGAGTACGGACAAACTTCGGTTGCAGCTTTGCGTGAGATGTTGGACGAACGCGTCAAGCTGATAAGTATCTGTCACGTTCCCACGCATGGTGGACTGGTTAATCCAGCTGCCGAAATCGGTCACTTAGCTCGCGAGGCTGGCGTGCTTTATCTCTTGGACGCATGCCAATCGGTGGGCCAAATGCCGATCGACGTCGAGCAAATCGGTTGCGACATTCTGTCTACAACCGGTCGAAAGTTTTTGCGTGGTCCTCGAGGCATCGGGTTCCTTTACGTGCGGAGAGAGTTGATCGAAAAGCTCGAGCCGCCCTTTCTGGATATGCGCGCGGCGCGTTGGGTTGCGCGTGATGAATACGAGATATCGCCCGATGCCCGCCGATTTGAGAATTGGGAAATGTACTACGCAGGAAAGAAAGCACTCGGCGTGGCGATTGACTACGCGATGAGCTGGGACCTGACGGTCACTTGGGACCGCATCCAAAAGCTCGCCGAGCAATTACGAAATCGCCTGTCGAGCCTGGGATTCATTGAAGTGACGGATCTCGGCAAACAGCGATGCGGCCTGGTGAGCTTCCGCGTGAATGGGATGGATTCCTTGGCGGTCAAGAAACGATTGGCCGGAGACCGAATCAACGTTTCGGTTTCAGTGGACGACAACAGCCGGCTCGATCTTGCCGATCGCGGGATCCGCAATCTGGTGCGAGCTTCGCTGCACTACTACAACACTGAGGAAGAAATAGCATGGTTTTGCGATCGACTAGCGAAGCTGAATTGAGGCGCTGGTACGACAGGCTGCCAGCCTGTCGTGTCAAGTAGTGGGCAACCTGGGTGGTGGAGTCATTTTGTATCTTAGGCTCTCATTCTCACCCGGTTTCAACCGGGTGAGAAGCAGCACTTTGAAGATCTTCTGGAAACCGTTTCAACGGTTTCTGTTGTTGGATTGCATGAGAAACCGTTGAAACGGTTGACGGAGATTCTGAGGGCGGCGCGTGTTCACCCGGTTGAAACCGGGTGAGAATGAGAGGTCGAAATTCAAACTGATCCACGACCGTAATCTGTGGGAATAACCCTGCAGTACATGGAGGTTGAGGATGCGAATACCCGAGTTTGCTCTTGATCAATGGTTGAATCAATATCACTTTTCGGCTAATCCTCCACAGTTTGACTTCGCATCTTCGACCGGTCCGCACTGGACTCTGGCAGAGATGTTTAGCTTTCTGGGTGACGACGAACGCAAACGTATTCTTGAAACCGACGTGGTCTATTCGAGTGCACGAGGCTCGGCTAACCTGCGCCAGGCAATTGCCGAGATGCAGGGAGTTAGTCCCGATGAAATTCAAGTCCTCACTGGCGCCTCTGAGGCGCTGCTAATTCTATTCTTCCTCGCCGCAGAGCCAGGTGCGAACGTCATTCTGCCCTTTCCTTTGTTTCCGTCTACGGCGGTTAGTGCCAGCCTGGTTGGTCTCGAGATTCGTTACTACCATCTCCGTCGCGAAAACAACTTCCGTGTCGATCTCGACGAGATTAAGAAACTGGCCGACAGCAAAACAAGGCTGTTGTTGGTGAACTCTCCCCACAATCCAACCGGAACAACTTTGAGCGATAGCGAGCTGCTCGTCATTCATGACTTTGCAGCTGACCGGGGCATTACTTTCGTATCCGACGAGGTATACCACCCGATTTACCACGGACAGGAAACAAGCTCAGCAGCAATTCTCCCGCGTGCTACGGTGCTTGGCAGTTTCTCAAAAGCGCTTTCACTGAGCGGCCTGCGAATTGGTTGGATTGTCGAGCGCGATCGAGAGCGGCTCGATCAGTACGAGCAGGCGCGTGGCTACTTCACCATCTCAAATGCTCCAGTTGCTGAGAAAGTCGCCGTCGTTGCATTGCAAAATCGCAAAACAATTCTTGAGCAGTCAAAACAAGTCGCGAGTGCCAATCTCAAGTTGCTCGATGAGTTCTTTGGTAAACATGAAAACGAACTTGGTTGGGTAAGGCCTCGCGGCGGAATGACAGCGTTTCCCTGGTTAAGAAGCGGAGAGAACTCGCGCGAGTTTTGCCGGGCAATTGCGGAGCGAGGTGTTCTGCTCGCGCCCGGAGACTGCTTTGGAATGCCTGAACATTTTCGGCTCGGGTTTGGAGTTTCGCCGGAGGGATTTACCACCGGGCTCGAGACGATCTCGACGTACCTGAATGACCACCACGCGAGCGGCATCGCCACAGCGGTCTAAAGAGCTTGAATTGAACAGGTGTTTAGAGTTCAAACTTTAGTTTGTGGCGCCAATCACACAATCCAAAGATTGAACTCTTAGCGCCAGTAGAACGGAAAGGAAAATCATGCTCGACAATCTTTGGCAGGATACTCGTTATGGCGTTCGTGTTCTTCTAAAACGGCCGGCTTTTGCCGCAGTCGCAATTCTGACACTGGCCCTTGGTATCGGGGTCAACACCGCGATTTTTAGCGTGGTGAACTCGGTGCTATTGGCGCCATTGCCGTATGAAAAGATCGATGAATTGATCGTCATCATGAAAACGGCAGTTTCACCAAAGGTCGATAACGGTCCGGAGTCGGTTCCAAACTTGATCGACCTGCAGCAGCAGAACCATTCTTTCGAACAAATCGCCGCAAGTCGACTGCAACAGTTTGTGCTCACTGACGGCGATCAACCTGAGCGAGTTGGCGGTGCTCGTGTCGCTGCAAACATATTTTCGCTCTTGAGAATTTCTCCGGCAGTCGGTCGAAATTTTGTGCCGTCCGAAGATCAACCTTCAGCGACGCCAGTAGCAATAATCAGTCACAATCTTTGGCAGCAGCGCTACGGTGGCGATCCACGCATCATTGGACAGCGCGTTACGATTGACGGCCAACCCTACACTTTGGTTGGCGTCTTACCCGCTGGAATTTACTACCCGACGCCGGAAACTAATGTCTACATTCCTCTCGTCTTCCAACCCAAAGAGATTTTGCGCGGCGCCGCTTTTCTAAGGGTCATTGGAAGATTGAAGACTGGAGTGACGCTCAAGGCGGCGCGAGCTGAGTTAGATACGATCGCCGATCGCCTGGCAAAAGAATATCCCAAAGAGAATACCGGAAGCGGATACAACCTGGTTCCGATTCAGGAACAGGTCGTCGGTCCAATCAAGCCGGCTCTGATGTTATTGCTCGTGGCTGTCGGATGCGTGCTGCTGATAGCGTGCACTAACGTAGCCAACTTGTTGTTGGCAAGGGCCTCAGCGCGGCGGACGGAATTTGCAGTTCGAGCTGCGCTCGGCGCCACGCGCGGCCGGCTGATCCGGCAAATGATTATCGAAAGCCTCTTATTAAGCTCAATCGGCGGAGTGCTGGGTTTGCTGTTAGCACTCGGAGGCGTGCCGGCGATCGTTGGTATCAGCGCCAACAGCATTCCTCGAGCGACTGAAATAGGTATCAATTTGCGAGTGCTCGGCTTTACAGCGATCATCTCGCTGCTGACTGGGGTGCTCTTCGGGATCGTTCCGGCCTTGAGATCTTCCAATAAGCAAACTACCGACGGATTGAAAGAAGGCAGACGTGGAATGACGGGGAGCGTTCTGCATCAACGTCTCCTGAGCATGCTCGTCGTCTCTGAGGTAGCGATAGCTCTCGTGTTGCTGGTCGGTGCGGGCTTAATGATTCGCAGCTTCCTTTCGCTGAATAAGGTAGCCCCAGGCTTCAATCCAAAAGGTGTTCTGACAGTTGGTGTTGGTCTTCCCTCAGCGACTTACCCGGACTTGCCGAAACAGGCTGACTTTTACAACCGGCTGGTCAGCGACATTCGAACCGTGCCGAATGTCGATTCCGCAGCCGCGATCATTCGGCTGCCCATGCTTGGCTTTAATGCTTCGACAAACTTCACGATTCAATCCAAACCAGTGGCTCCCGAGAATTCGCCCTCCACTGACTTCCGCGCGGTAACTCAGGATTATTTTAAGACGATGGGTATTCCGCTCTTGCAGGGCAGAGACTTCATCGACCGGGAAATGAAAGATGCGCCGGATGTGGTTGTCATCAATGAGACGATGGCAAAACGGTTCTTTCAGGACAGAACTCCGCTTGGTGAACGAATTCAGATCTTTCCCGATCCCACTCGGTGGCGCGAGATCATCGGCGTGGTCGGTGACGTGAAGCTTGCCGGCTTGGATGCGGATACAAATCCAACCATGTACATTCCGATGGTTCAGAATACCTATCCGAATGCGCTGAGAAATATTTTTCTGGTCGTGCGCACCGGCGCCGAACCTAAAAGTCTGGTTCCGGGAATTCGCGAGCGTTTACGCACGCTCGACAAAAATATTCCGCTGTCGCAGGTGCAAACGATGGAAGAGATTGTTTCCGCATCGCTCTCGCAGCGCCGGCTCAGCATGTCTTTGCTGATAGTGTTTGCGGCTTTGGCGGCATTGCTTGCTGCGGTCGGAATCTACGGAGTCATGGCTTACATTGTGACGCAGCGGACTCATGAGATTGGGATCCGGATGGCAATGGGAGCTCGCGCCATCGATGTGCTCGCGATGGTGCTGCGAGACGGCGCCAAGCTGACTTCCGCCGGTGTGGCGCTCGGGATACTAGCGGCCTTTGGCTTGACACGAATCATGGCTAGCTTTCTGTACGGTGTCAGCGCCGTTGATCCGATGACCTTTGTGGTCATTTCCGTTTTGATTAGCGCGATCACGTTGCTGGCCAGTTATGTGCCGGCCCGGCGAGCTGCAAGGGTGAACCCAATCATCGCACTAAGAAACGATTGATCTCGGAAACGATTGATTCTCGATGAAGAAGCAAATTGTCCAAACAGCAAGCGCGCCCGCGCCGGTTGGTCCTTATTCTCAGGCAATCGTCGCGGGCGATCTCATCTTTGTCTCTGGACAAGCGGCTGTAAATCCTGAGACTGGCCGTCTTGTTAAAGGTGATATTAGCGCCCAGACAAACCAGACTTTGTTGAATTTGAAGGCAGTCCTGGAAGCTGCGGGCAGCGATCTCGAGCATGTATTGAAGACCTCAGTTTTTCTACTCGATATGAATGACTTTGCAGAGATGAATGAAGTGTATCGTCGGTTCTTTCCTGCGGAGCAACCGGCGCGTACTACCATTCAGGCTGCGCGCCTCCCGATTGACGCTCGCGTCGAAATCGACCTCATCGCGACGCGAAAGTGAGGATCTAGGTCAGTACCACCTGCGGTAGCGGGTGGGCCCTGCGAATGCTGATTGCTGACTGCGGATTGCTGATTCGACGCCGAAACGCTGAAAGCGATCTCACCATTCCGCACTCAGCAATCACCAATCAGCAATTCGCTGGACCCACCCGCTATCCCGAGGCCTCGGGATGTTGACTAGTTCAGGCGGCTGTTGATCCCCATCTCATTGTTATGTTTTGAAAACCTCATCTGGTATCTTTACGTAAAATCATTACCAATCTTTTTTCAGCAAGAGAAAAATGTCGGCAACGGAAACTACCCTGCAAAAAAACGTCGCCCAATCAAGCTCAGCTTTGGACAGCTGGGTTAGGGAAATCATCCAATGGCACTTTGATCCAGCGACTGGTTGTCCCTTCTGGCTCGAGCGCGCTGCGCAGTTTGACTGGGATCCTCGGAAGGAAATTCAAACTTACGGAGACTTGGATAAATTCGGGTTCTTCGAAGACGAATGGTTACGTGGACGTGATGTGCGCCGTTGGGTTCCCAGAGGCTATGCCGAGCGTCCGGTCTACACCTTTGAAACAGGCGGAAGTACAGGTGTACCCAAGTCGCGAATCAGCATCGACGACTTTCGGATTGACTACGAGGCGTTCAGCGACACTCTGCCGGCGGAATTCTTTCCTCGAGGATCCGATTGGCTGTCGCTCGGTCCAACTGGTCCTCGGCGACTGCGGCTTGCGGTCGAACATCTCGCGCAACATCGCGGCGGGATCTGTTTCATGGTGGATCTCGATCCCCGCTGGGTCATCAAGCTGATCAAAATGGGTCAGCCGAAAATGGCTGAGCAGTACAAGCAGCACGTGATCGAGCAGGGGCTCACGCAATTGCGAGCTCACGATAATATTCATTGCCTTTTCACGACCCCGAAACTACTTGAAGCTCTTTGTGAAAAAGTTTCACTGAAGAAGCTCGGTATCACCGGAGTCTTTTGTGGCGGTACCGAGATGACACCGCAGTTTCATCGCTTTGCGGTCGAAGAATTACTTGATGGAGCGTATTTCGCTGCGACCTACGGAAACACGTTGATGGGCCTGGCGGTGCACAAGCCTCGGCAGGAGGAAGACAATTACGCGATTATTTATTACCCGCCACACCCGCGCGCAATGATCGAAGTTGTCGATCCCGATCATCCAGATCGTGTAGTCGATTATGGCGCGACTGGTCGAGTGCGGCTGACGACACTGACGAAAGAGTTCTTCATGCCTCGATTTCTCGAACGCGACGAAGCAGAACGCGAACCCCCATGCGAACTCTATCCATGGGACGGTGTGCGCAACGTGCGTCCATTCTCGAGATTTCAAAGCACCGTCGTCGAAGGGGTGTACTGATTGGGGATTGGTGATTGCGGATTGCGGATTCAAAGACCAAAGAGCGAAAACCGGGAACCGAAAACCGGGAACCGGAAACCGGGAACTGGGAACCGTGAACCGGGAACCGTGAACCGCAAAAAACCTGAAACCTGAAACCTGAAACTTGAAACCGGGAACTAAGAACTAAGAACCAAGAACCAAGAACCAAGAACCAAGAACCAAGAACCAAAGTTGAGCTATGCACCTTCCTTTACTTCGTCATGGAGAACCGTACGAGAGTCTCGACGTGGTTCGTGTCCCGCACCATCGCACGCGTGAGGAGTTTGTCGAGATCAGCCAGGCTAACGTCGGGTTGATAAGACGCGATCTCCGCAATCAAAAGAAAGCACGCGAGGCGCTGGCGCAACTTTCGACCGCCGAGTTGGTCGACATCAGCACGCGAGCTGGAGACCATTTTGCGAGCGACGAATTACCGCTCGGTGACGGCCGGCAATCGGCGGCAGACTATGTCCAGCAAGTTTCCGCGACGACTGGCCTGCCTTATGTTCTTGTTCGTCGCAACATGCAGAAGATCCGCAGCATGTTTGTAGAAATGAAGCGGGTGTTGGACGGTCTCACTCGAGGTCTGGATTGGGATCTTCTCGATAGAGGTTTTGGTGAACTCGATGGCCGGTCACTTAGTTTTTTCCCGCGCACCGATTCTCTGGGAATCGTTTTGCCGAACAATTCGCCGGGCGTGCATTCGCTGTGGATTCCATCAGTGCCCTTGAAGATTCCGCTCGTGCTTAAGCCTGGCAGTGCTGAGCCCTGGACTCCTTACCGGATAATCCAGGCTTTCAACAAGGCAGGCGCACCTAAAGAGGCATTTTGTTTCTATCCGACTGATCACGGCGGCGCCGCCGAGATTCTTCGAACCTGTGGTCGAGGCATGATGTTTGGAGACGCATCGAGCACCGGGATTTGGGCGAATGATCACCGCATCGAGATTCATGGACCCGGCTACAGCAAGGTTGTTATCGGCGAAGATTGCATCGACGATTGGGAGAAATATCTCGACGTGATAATTGCGTCGATTGCCGACAATGGTGGTCGTTCTTGCGTAAATGCATCTGGAGTGTGGGTGCCGCGCCATGCAAAAGAGATCGCTGACGCGCTCGCGGCCAGACTTGCTCAGATTGTTCCGCTTGCGGCTGATGATGAGAACGCGCGGCTGGCCCCGTTTGTTGATGCAAATGTCGCTGCTCGCATCAATCAAATAATCGACCATGGCCTTTCTGAGCCGGGCGCGATTGATCTAACCGCGGCCCACCGGGGAGGCGAGCGTCTGCGAAGTTGGGAGGGGTGCTCTTATTTACTGCCCACAGTCGTACTGTGCGACGAAGCTGACCATACCCTCGCTAACAAGGAATTTCTTTTTCCGTATACAAGTGTAGTCACAGTCGATCAGGAGGCACTGCCCGCAGCTCTTGGGCCGAGCCTGGTTGTTACCGCGATCACCAACGATCAGAATCTCGTTAACAGGCTGGTCTCGGCAGCAAATGTGGATCGATTGAATATCGGGGCGGTAGCCACTAATCAGATTAGCTGGGACCAACCTCACGAAGGCAATCTTTTCGATCACCTGTATGGACGGCGCGCCTTTCAACTTGCGATGGCCGGGTGAAGATAAAGCATGAAGATTCTTTATCTCACCGGCGGCGCGGGTCAGATGTACTGCGGCAGTTGCTTGCGTGACAACACCCTCGCTACTGAACTGCTGGCGCGCGGCCACGATGTGATCCTGCTGCCTGTCTACACTCCCACGCGCACGGACGAACCAAATGTAAGTAATAACAAAGTGTTCTTCGGCGGCATCAGTGTCTATCTCGAACAGTACGTGCCGATGTTTCGTCACACGCCACGCTGGTTGGATGGCTTGTGGGATTCGAAAGCAATGTTGAAGCTGGCTTCGAAACGTTCCCTCTCTGTAAGCCCCAAGATGCTCGGCGAACTCACGGTTTCAATGTTGAAAGGCGAAGGAGGCTATCAACGAAAAGAGATCGAGAAAATGCTGGACTGGCTGAAGAGCGAGACTCCACCAGATGTCGTGAGCCTGCCTTACACACTTTTGATTTCGCTTGCTAAGCCGATTAAGGAATTATTGGGAGCTCCAATTTGCTGCACGCTGCAGGGCGAAGATCTTTTTCTGGATGGGTTACACGAGCCCTACCGCAGTGAGTCACTCGCCTTAATCCGCCAGAACATCGAACATGTTGACGCATTTATTGCCGTCAGCCAGTACTACGCAGACTTCATGACGGACTATCTCCAAATTCCAGCGGAGAAGATTCGCTTTGTACCTCTCGGCATTAATCTGGAAGGCTTTAGTCAGCGTGAAGAACGCGCTTCCCGGCCTTTCACGGTCGGGTATTTTGCTCGCATCGCTCCAGAGAAGGGACTACATGTCCTCGTCGAGGCGTACAGGTTACTCCGTAAAGAAATATCTGAGGCGCGATTGGAAGTTGCCGGGTACATTGCGCCGGAGTTTCAAAGCTATTTGCGTGATTGCGAGCGTAGTTTAGAGGCAGCGGGACTGGCCGCGGAGTTTCACTATCGAGGCGCGGTTGACCGCGATCAGAAGATTGCGTTCTTAAAAGGTCTTGATGTTCTGTGTGTGCCCACGACATATGCCGAGCCGAAAGGAATATTTTTGCTCGAGGCTATGGCATGCGGTGTTCCGGTAGTGCAACCGCGGCACGGTGCGTTTCCTGAGATTATTGAGAAGACGGGTGGTGGGTTGTTGGTGGAGCCCGAGAATCCGGAAAGCGTTGCTCAAGGTCTACTGAAGATCAATCGCGAGCCTGAGCTGGCACGAGAGCTGAGCCAAAACGGTTTTGCGCGAGTTCGTGAATATTACGATGTTGGAAATATGGCTGATAGCGCGCTCGAAGTTTATGAGGAGTTGGCGGGTCAATCGGTTGCGGCTAAGCCGCCGCACAGTGCGGAAAGGCTCAGCCTTTCCGAGTCGGCCTAATGATAACTTGGAGGCTGTGCCTCCAGTTTGCGAGGCGTAGCCTCGAATCGTAGATAGTGGGCTCCGTCGGAAAGGCAGAGCCTTTCCGCACTGTGCGGTGGCAGAGCCGCAAGTGAAACTCATTGCTCTGGAAACACGGTAAGGATCAGAGGCATTCGTGTTAGTCGTCGATAACGTTTCCAAAGACTATTCAGCCCCGAGCGGTGCGCTCACAATTCTTAGTGGCGTTTCACTTTCATTGTCGACCGGTGATGCGGTTTCGATCATGGGCCCATCGGGAAGTGGCAAGAGCACGCTGCTATACATACTGGGCGCGCTCGAGCCGCCTTCGTCTGGAACAGTCACCCTCGAAGGTCAGGATCCTTTCAAACTCAAACAGAAGGAGTTGGCTGCATTTCGAAACAAGCAGATCGGATTTGTCTTTCAAGATCATTGCCTGTTGCCGCAATGTTCAGTGTTCGAAAACGTAATGACTCCTACTCTGGTCGCTGACACGAAAGACAGCTACGTCGATCGCGGAAAGCAGCTGTTGGATCAAGTCGGCTTGCTTAAGCGACTCGAACATCGGCCAGCGGAACTCAGTGGCGGCGAGAAGCAACGAGTGGCGCTGGCCAGGGCTTTGATCATGAGACCACGACTACTATTGTGCGATGAACCGACGGGGAATCTGGTTCACAATTCCGCTGAAACCGTAGCTGAAATGCTCCTTGAGTTGCACAGCCAGCAGGAAACCATTCTCATTGTTGTTACTCACAATGCTGAATTGGCCTCACGTTTTCCCCAACGTTTTGAAGTCGCAAACCAGCAACTGAACCGGTTGTAAGCCATGGGAATCGCCGGCCTCGTCAAGAACAATCTCACCTATTACTGGCGGACGAATCTGGCGGTTGTAGTCGGAGTCGCCACCGCAGTAGCTGTACTTGCCGGGGCTTTGCTTGTCGGTAATTCCGTCCGAGCCAGCCTAAGGGACCTGGTTCTGATGCGGCTCGGAAAAACTGATCACGTCATTTCCTCTCCTCGCTTCTTTCGAGAGCAGCTTGCCAACGATATTCAAAATGACCAGCAGTTCGTTGCTTCAGGATTCAATACAACCTGCCCCTTGATTTCACTCGAAGGCACGGTAAGCGAAGCGAGCGGCACCCGAGCTGGCGGCGTCCAGGTGTACGGCGTTAACGACCAGTTTTGGAAATTCCACGGGAGGGAAGGGAAATCGGCGCCTCAGAATCGCGAAGTGTATGTGAGTCAAAGCCTCGCTCACGAGCTTAATAGCAAGATCGGCGATTCTTTGTTGCTTCGAATTGAAAAGCCTTCGGACGTGCCGCTCGAGTCCTTGTACGGAAGCAAAGAAGATCTTGGTTGCACTCTGCGTCTAACAATTAAGGAAGAGCTAGCTACTGACGATCTCGGAGAGTTTTCGCTCCGGCCGCAGCAGGGCGCCGTGCGTGCTGTGTTTGTGCCACTGACTCTGCTGCAAAGAGAGTTGGAACAAAACGGCAAGGTTAATACGATCCTGGTTTCCGAAAAGACCACAACCGCTGAATCAAACTCTTCCCTGCAAAGAATTCTTAAGAATGTAGTCCAGCTCGACGATTACGACGTTAAGCTTCGCGCGCTTCCGGCTCAACAAAGTATTTCGCTCGAGCGAAGCAGCACGCTCATCGATAATCTGTTGGAAAGGAAAGCTCAAGAGGCTGCGGCTGGTATTCTGGAAACGTCGCCAGTCTTTTCATATGTAGTCAACAGCATCAACGACGGTCAACACAGTGTCCCGTATTCCCTGGTGACGGCCGTTGACGATCAAAGGTTCGCTTCTTTGAAGGGAACTTCTTCCACTGGTTCCGGTAAACCGGCAATTGTCTTGAATGAGTGGGCGGCGCGCGATCTTGGCGCCAAGGCCGGCGATTCAATCACACTCGAGTATTTTGTCTGGCAAGATGACGGCAAGCTCGCGACTAAGACCGCCGATTTTGAAGTAGCATCGATTCAACCGATCGCGGGGCTCGCTGCCGATCGTGATCTGGTTCCGGATTACCCTGGCATTAGCGAGTCGGAGAGCATGTCAGATTGGAACCCGCCGTTTCCCGTAGACCTCGCTCGCATTCGCAAACAGGACGAAGACTATTGGAAGCAATACCGCACGACGCCGAAAGCTTTTATTCGACTCGCAGACGGACAAAGGCTGTGGCAGTCGCGTTTTGGCAAGCTTACTTCGCTCCGTCTTACTCCAACGTCTCCAGCGACAATCGAGCAAGTGAAGACTGCGTTTGATCAAAAGCTGCGATTGTCTTTGGAACCGGGTGTAATGGGATTGGTCACTTTGCCGGTGCGCCAACAAGGGCTGACTGCATCTCAAGGCGCGACGGACTTCGGCGAATACTTTTTGTACTTCAGCTTCTTCCTGGTCATTTCAGCGCTCCTGCTCACCGCACTTTTCTTCAAGCTTGGAGTTGAGCAACGTTTGCGTGAGATTGGACTGATGCAGGCGGTTGGCTTTCCTCCGGAAAAAATACGACGACAATTTCTCCTGGAGGGTTTCGTGTTAGCGGTCGCTGGAAGTTTACTGGGTCTGGCGGGCGGATTAGCTTATGCGCAACTGCTTATGTACGGCCTTCGCACCTGGTGGGTAGATGCGGTCGGAACAACTATGCTCTCACTTCATGTTTCTCCATTGTCATTGATCGCCGGAGGAGCAGGCGGTGTCGTCACCGCAGTCGGATGTATCTATATTACGTTACGCCGCTTACGTAAGAGGTCGACTCGAAGCCTGTTGCTCGGTAGCGTTTCAGATCCCCCGGTCTCCGTATCTTCCGCTCTCCGTTCTTTCCGCTTTGTCGCGGCGCTCGCGTTCACTGTACTCGGGTTAGGTCTCTTAGCTGCGGCTTTCTTTCAAGTCATTAATCAGACGGCGGGATTCTTTGGTGGTGGAACCGTCCTGCTGATTGCGATGCTGTGCTTCGCCTCAGTGTGGCTGCGCTCGCCTTCGACAAAGCGCATCGGCGGAACTGGTTGGCCTGCCGTGTCGAGACTAGGATTTCGGAATACAACTTACCGTCCCGCGCGAAGCGTTTTGTGTATAGCGCTAATTGCTTCAGCGACCTTTATCATCGTGGCTGTCGATGCGTTCAGGAAACAAAACGTAAATGAAGCGCTGGATAAGAAATCGGGCAGCGGTGGTTACCCGCTGATGGCGGAGTCACTATTGCCGCTGATTCACGATCCAAACAGCCCTGCCGGCCGCGAAGCACTTAACCTTTCGGGAGATACGAACGTCGCAGTGCTCGCTAATGCTCAACTCACCCGGTTTCGTTTGCGACCGGGCGATGACACGAGCTGTCTTAATCTTTATCAACCTCATAATCCGCGAATTCTTGGTGCGAGCAGCGACTTCATTCAGAGCAATCGATTTGCCTTCCAAAGCTCATCGGCGAGTTCCAGGGAAGAAACAGAAAACCCGTGGCGATTGCTGGACCGTGACGTGACGGACAACGTCGTTCCGGTAATAGCAGACGCGAACTCGCTCACGTACGTGCTCCACCTGGCGGTCGGGGGTGAGTTCGTCATAAATCGCAGCGAAGGTCCGCTGCGAATGCGCGTCGTTGGAGCTCTCTCAGACAGTATCTTTCAGAGCGAGCTGATCATGTCCGAGAAGAATTTCATACGCTTGTTTCCTCACGAAGAAGGGCATCGCTTCTTTTTGATCGACGCTCCGCAGCAGGATCAAGCCGCAGTTTCCGCCGCGCTGGAAGATCGTCTTACCGACTTTGGTTTTGATGTCGTGCCAACCAGCGAACGATTGGCGAGCTTTCATCGCGTCGAAAACACCTACCTCTCGACATTTCAAATGCTTGGTGGTTTGGGTTTGCTGCTGGGGACGATTGGCATGTCGGCCGTGTTGCTGCGAAATATTTTGGAGCGCCGGCGAGAACTGGCGTTGCTGCGAGCCGTGGGATATAACTCGTCGCACTTTACTCTGATGATTACGGCTGAAAATGCTCTATTGCTCTGCGGCGGCCTGGTTATTGGAACGGTGGCGGCGGCGCTTGCGATCGCGCCTGTGTTTTTCTCGCGTGGCGGTCGATTGCCGAATATTTCGCTGGGCTTGTTGCTGCTGGCGGTATTAATATGCGGGCTGACTGCAGCTATCATCGCGACGTGGGGCGCACTTCGTTCACCGTTGATACCAGCATTAAGAGCCGAGTAGGCTCGGAGACATACAACTGTCCGTCAGCTTTTATTGATTGGTATTGGTTTAGGTTCGAGTTTCTCATTCACACCCGGTTTCAACCGGGTGTGAATGTGTAGGTGGTGTAAAATAACCGTTTCAACGGTTTCCCCAACAATTTGGCGATGAAAACCGTTGAAACGGTTCGAAGATCTTGAAGGGGTTTTGACCACCCGGTTGAAACCGGGTGTGAATGAGACGCTCAACTCTTAGACTGAACCAGTGCTCGAGGCGCGAAAAACGCATTCTTTCTTGCTCGAATCTCTGATCCCGTCGCTATCCTGACGTGTCGGGAGTTCTGTAACGTTCCTTCATCGCACCGGAGGTGTAAAGATGCGTCGACGAAACGTAGTTCTCATCACCACTCTTTTCCTGTTTACCTTCACCACAGCAAGTGCCGAGAATTGGCCGCAATGGCGCGGGCCGAATCTCAACGGCACCAGTGGTGAAAAGAACCTTCCCTGGAAGTGGTCCGTCGAAGAGAACATCGCGTGGAAGCTTGCGCTACCAAGCTGGAGTGGCTCAACTCCTGTCATCTGGAACGATCGCTTATTCCTGAATGTAGCCGAGGGCGATGATCTTTATCTTTGGTGCGTTGATCGAAACGCCGGCACTTTGCTGTGGAAAAAACTGCTCGGCGGCGGCAATACGAAGATGCGAAAACAAAATATGTCGTCTCCTTCACCGGTTACCGACGGCAAAAATGTTTTCGTAATGACCGGAACCGGCGTGTTCAAGGGATTCGACTTTACCGGCAAAGAGATTTGGTCTCGAGACATTCAAAAGGACTACGGCCAGTTCGGACTCAACTGGGGATACGCGTCTTCGCCTTTACTGCTCGAAGATTCTCTTTTCGTTCAGGTGCTACACGGATCGAAAACCGATGAAGCGTCATACGTCCTGCGCATCGATAAGAGGAACGGCAAAACTGTGTGGCGCGTCGAAAGAGCGACGACCGCGATCCGCGAATCACCAGATTCCTACACCACGCCTACGGTTTTGCGGCAAGGGAAAAATGCCGAGTTGATAATCACCGGGGGCGATTGCGTTACTGGACACGAATTAGCCACGGGCAAAGAGCTTTGGCGAGCTTACGGTCTCAATCCGGAAAACAATCCTTACTACCGCATTGTGGCTTCGCCAATTGTTTTCGAAGACATCATCTATGCGCCGACTCGGGTGCGACCGTTGCTCGCTCTGCGCGCGGGTGGACGGGGGGACATCACCAGTTCGCACGTGCTGTGGTCGACCTCGAATGGACCGGACGTACCCACGCCGGTCACAGACGGAAAGTTTTTCTACATCGTCAATGACCGTGGGATCATCTGGTGCCTCGACGGCAAGACTGGCAAAGAGATATACGGCCCGGAGCGAATCAAGACGGGAACCTACAGCTCCTCTCCTGTGCTTGCGGATGGAAAGATTTACGTGACTGATGAAGACGGGCTGACAACAGTTATCAAGGCAGGACCAAAGTTTGAAGTGCTGGCTGAGAATCCGCTCAATGATTACTGTCTGAGCTCGCCGGCAATTTCCGGCGGACAGATATTTATCCGTACCGCCCAGAACTTGTACTGCATCGGCAAGCCAGTGAAGAGTTGACATGGCTTTGACCAAAAAATCGGTCGACGCGACCGAGGGCATGCGGCTTTGCTGCCGCGCAGTGCGGAAAGGCTCAGCCTTTCCGTTCACGCTGAGATGAGTTTTAGGAGGCTATGCCTCCAATTTGTCGAGGCATAGCCTCGAAGAACAGAAGGTATGCTGTCGGAAAGGCGAAGCCTTTCCGCACTGTGCGGCGGCAAGCCGCAAGCTCGCATCGGACTCAGACGTTGCTTGCGAGACTAGTAAGGAACCTTATGAGAATCAAAATCGTCATTCTGTCATTGCTGCTTTTCATTCTTGCTACACCTGGCCTTTCCCAGCAATCACAGCTCGGGAAAGTTGAATTCGCCACGTCAGGCTCACCCCAGGCTCAGGAATATTTCCTGCGCGGTCTCGCCGCCCTTCATTCGTTTTGGTACGAGGAAGCTTCGGAGGCATTTCGCGAAGCTACCAAAATCGATCCTGAATTCATGATGGGTTATTGGGGAGAGGCAATGGCCTTGAACCATCCGCTCTGGGGCGAACAAGACACGCCGGCCGCCAAGGTTGTGATCGCCAAGATAAAGGACACTCCAAAATTGACTGCTCGAGAACGAGCTTACTTAAACGCAGTCAAAATTCTTTACGGCGAGGGAGAGAAGCACGCTCGCGACGTGGCTTATGCAGCCGCGATGGAAAAAATCTATCGCCAATATCCCGATGATCTCGACGCAGCGGCATTCTACTCGCTGTCTTTGTTAGGGAGTAATTCGGACAGTAAGAGCTACCGGATACCGGCACTCGCGGGAGCCATCGCTCTTGAGGTGTATCAGCGCAATCCGAATCACCCCGGCGCAGCTCATTACATCATTCACGCGTTTGATGATCCGGATCACGCTATTCTCGCGTTGCCGGCAGCTCGACGCTACGCGAGCATCGCTCCCGAGGCGCACCACGCCCGGCATATGCCTTCGCATATTTTTCTGCAGCTGGGAATGTGGCCTGAAGCGGCGGCTTCAAATGAATCAGCTTGGGAAGCTTCAGACACGTGGATGAAGAAGAAACATTTATCCGCGAGTGTGCGCGACTATCACAGTCTTCACTGGTTGCTGTATGTCTACCTGCAACAGGGAAGGTATCACAAGGCTGAAGAGCTGCTTACGTTAATGAAAGATACGATGTCCGGCCCAGCTTACGACAACAAGTTGCGTCCCGGCTATTTCGAGAACAATTTCGCGAACATGGCTGCCGCGTTCGTGATCGAAACTGAGCGCTGGAGTCTCGCTAAATCATTTTTTCCTGCTAACGAATCAACTGCGATGGGAAGTAGCACTGAATCCAGCACTCATGGAGGGCATGGCGCAGACGCATCAGCAAATCAAGGCGCGACGTTGCGAACGTCCAATGTGGGAAGACGATTGCCGGTGTTTGTTCAGGGAATGGCGCGGGCCATGTCAGGAGCGTCAAGCGATCAGTTCGATTCGGCCCCGCAGTCGATCCCCGAACTTGAAGTAGCCGCACTCTCGGCGTCAATGCGAGGCGATAATGCAAAAGCCACTGAGCTCATGAAGAAAGCCGTCCAGCAGGAGGAGCAGCTGGGTCCACCATCCGGTCCGCCTGGATTGATAAAGCCTTCACAAGAGTTGTTTGGAGAGATTCTTCTGAAGGCAAAGAAGCCGGAGCTGGCAGTCGAGCAGTTCAACGCGGCGCTCTTGAGACAACCAAATCGGGCTCGTTCACTGCTCGGCCTGGCTCGAGCTTTGGCCAAGAAGGGTGACAGAGATACGGCGGTATCGACGTACAACAAGTTTCTCGAGCAATGGAAAGACGCTGACCCCGATCTTCCCGAACTCCGCGAAGCGCGCGCCTACGTTAAATAAGTGGGCTCAAATTTGATCGCTCAGGGTTGATCAGCTCGAGGTTAGGAAGGGATGCTTGCTCCCGCTAAACTGCGCTAGATTTCAAGTGAAGAGATTCCACAAAGGTTCAATCTGATGAAAGTCGAGCGGGAGCAAGCATCCCTTCCTAGCCTCGAGATTATTTGGCTTGAGCTGTAAGCTATCACTTGAAGGAGTAACAAGGGTTGGTGTGGAACTTCCAATCATTTTGGAAGCCATCATCTCAATCCTGCATTCCTTTCTGGATATCACATCGCCTTCTGCGGAATCTGCCAACTCCGGTTCTCCCCATCCTCATTTAGCCTTCACGTCGAAGGAATAGATCGTGTCCTGATCTCGCAGGTAGAGTCGCCCTCCGGCAACGACTGGGTGAGTCCAGGTGGGAAGATTTCCCTGTGGAATCGTGAAGCGTCCGGTTTCCCGATATTCAGTTGGATTGGCTTCTACGAGGCCAACAACTCCATTCTCACTGAAGCAGTAAAGATGCCCATCGGCATAAACCAGCGACCCCTTACCAACGCTGCGGTTCTTCCAGGCCACTTCACCGGTCTCGAACTTCATTGCAGTCAGGATGCTGCTTGAGAATCCATAGAGATAATCACCAACCAGCACGGAGCTGCTGTGATGGTTCCGCATCTCTTTGGTGAAGTAGACTTCCTGGCCCTTTCCGTCGGCTTTGATTTCAACCAATCCGGAACCCGTGCCATAGTCAGAAGAAATAAAAACGTTATTGCCGCGGATTATCGGTGTAGCTACGTTTGCTGTGCCGTTGGCAGCGCGCGGATAGTCCCACAAAAGTTTTCCGTCATTCAGATCAAGTGCGACGGCGCGATTATGAGTAAAGAAGATTACCTGAGTCGTGTTGCCGACTTTGACCGGCATGCCTGAAGAATAACCAGCCATGTCGCTCTGGCTCTTCCAAATTAGATCGCCAGTCTTCTTGTTCAAGGCTACGACTGAGGCGTCGCGTCCTCCCGGGTTCACAAGCACTTTGTCGCCAATTACGAGTGGGGATTCGCTGATACCCCAGATGATGTTCTTGCCGCCAAATTTGTCCAACACATTCATCTTCCAGATAATCTTGCCGGTCTTGGCATCGATGTCCGAAAGATCCCCATTACCGCCGAGCGAGTAGACGTTGTTCCCGTCGACGGTGGGCGTGCCCCGCGGTCCATCGCCACGGTCATTGCTGAACGCACTTCCGTGAGCAGTTGCCCAAACTTCCTTGCCGGTATTCAGATCAAAAGCGATGACGTATTCGCGATCACCACGAAGGCCTAACGTGTAAATGCGGCCTCCTGATATCGCTAGTGTCGAATAACCCTGACCGGCGCCCTGGGCTTTCCAAACCAACTTCGGTCCCTCTTTCGGCCATTCTTTGAGCAGACCCGTTTCCTTTGAAATACCGTCACGATTCGGGCCTCGCCATTGGGGCCAATCGCCTGCTGCTTGCGCGAAGGCTGAACCCGAAATCGAAGCGACCAGGATAGCGAGGCCGGCGATTGTTTTGACTCGAAACATGAATAATCTCTCCTTCCCAGACGTCATTAGAAATGGGGAGACTCCGGTAATAGGAACGGAACATTTGTCATTGGTCATTTCAAAATTGCCATTTGTCATTTATGCCTTGGCGAAAACGACAAATGAGAAATCTGAAATGATATATGGAAAATCTTGAGTTGGCTTAAACTGCTCGGCCACTCACCACAACAAAGCGAAACTTATGCTTGCGGCTTAAAGTAGAGAACCATGCCGGCGCCGACAGCTGCGAGCACGAACCCGAGATAAAGAAGCGGATTCGGCGACGTCTTGGGTGGATGTTGCCACATGGAAAAAAGCACATTCACCAGTGGCGCGCCCGCGAAAACCAGCGGCATCACGTACGTCGGCAGTCCGCCGTAACGAAAAGCGAAAATAATGCATATGGCTCCGATTGCACCAAGTGTGCCTCCGAGCGTCGCCGCGACCGAACCTTTCATGGTGAAGCCCTGGAGTCCACCTTGAGATGAAAGGCTTACAACCGGAACCAGGACTCCAATTAAGAAGTAGGCAACGCCAACGCAAAGGAGCGCGCGCATAGGACTGCCTAACTGCACCTGACCGCCATGCAACACTGGACCATATAATCCCCAGGCCAGTGCCGCGCCAAGAGCGAAGAATATCCAAGTCATCAAGGAGACCTTTCGAAAATGGTCTTGGTTCCGAGTCTCTGATCGTTGCGTTACACTAACTAAACGACTGCGTGCGGTGCTGATCTACTGAACAATCAAAGACAAAACCAAGCCGAAATCAAAGAACAAAGATGCAAAGTCTAACGTAGTAGCAGAGGCAAGCGCACAAATAGATGTCTTAGCCGGTTGACGCAGTAGCTATCACATCCTAATACTGTGCATCTTAGCAGTCGGTTTCAGACTTTTACAGGAAAAAGACTTAGGAAGTTGCTGCATATTTTCCACAAGCACGCAGCTTCGGAAGTTCATTCGCAAGATCATAGAATTGCCCAACAGGTTGGGCGCATCCGCAGTTCTGTTAGAACATCCAAAATCTCGTAAGGGGGCCCTTCCTTTGAAGTCCATCGG
>Ga0157380_10000471_pt1 | contig 24565 bp, 17 predicted proteins | sample S35metaG_FD_119757 | JGI IMG/M metagenome (GOLD analysis project Ga0157380, IMG submission 119757) | Switchgrass rhizosphere microbial communities from Kellogg Biological Station, Michigan, USA - S3-5 metaG | ecosystem: Host-associated > Plants > Roots > Rhizosphere > Soil | place: USA...
GACATGGCGCTCGTGCTGTTGCCGCTGCTGAACGATCTGCGCGCCGTGCGCGGTCATGCCCTGCTTTCCGAAGGCACGCTGCTGCTGTTGAACCTGAGTTCGGATCAGCAAGCCAATCCGTCGCCGCAGGCGCCGGGTGAAGGGTCGCTCTCGGTCGCGCAATGGGCGCGCAAGTTGCGAACGCGCTTTCAGCTCGGCCTGCTTGGCTGGATCAAAGGCGAACGCGTCGAACAGAATCTCGAAGTGCTGTCGCGAGTGGCCGAGAAGCTCGAACAGCTCGCCACCACGCAGCCGGTGTTCCAGCTGTGGTGGGTAGTCGGTGCGGTTCTCGAATCGCTGCGCGAGCAGGGGCTCGAAGGCAGCGCCTCGGTCAAGCGCCTGCTCGGCCAGGCCGACCGCGACATGAAGCGCCTGTACGAACAGGGCGAACCGCGCTATTCGGAATCGCCATCGCTGGAGCTGCTCAACAATCTTCTTTACTACGTAGCGCGTGCCCGTAGTAACGGACCGCGCGTCACGGCGGTACGAGCTTCATTCCGCCTGAGCGAATTGCTCCCTGTCGACGACAACGTCGAACAGGCGCGCGAGAGTTTGTCGGCGCCGTCGGTCAAGCTGATGAAGACCGTGGCCGCGGCCATCAAGGAAGACCTGAGCCGCGTCAAAGATGCGCTCGATATTTTCGTACGCCAGGGCGGCACGCAGGTGGACGACCTGTCGCCGCAGCTCGAATTGCTGAAGAAGATCGCGGATACGCTTGGCGTCCTCGGCCTCGGTGAACTGCGCGACAAGGTGCAGACCGAAACCACGGACCTGCAGGCAATCGTGTCGCAACGCGCGCCGGTCAATGAAGGCATCCTGTTGCGCATGGCGTCGACCCTGATCAAGGTCGAAGACAGCCTCGACGAACAGCTCATCAGCATGATCGTGCCCATGGGCGAATCGGAGACGCCGCAGAAGCCCGCGGGCGCCGACGACATCGAATTCCGCCAGGTCACCGAGGCGGTGCTGCGCGAATGTATCGTCAACATGGCGCGCATCAAGGAAGCCATCGCCCTGTCGATGGAAAAGCCGCGTGAATCGCAGGCGATCGAGCAGATTCCGCCGCTGGTTCGCGGCATCACCGCCGGCCTGCTCATGTTGGGCAAGCCGCGCGTCGTCGAGATCATGCAAGGCATCGACAAGGCGTTGTCGCAGTTCATGCGCGCCGATGGCCTGACCCTGCCTCCCGAGGCGGTGGACCGGCTCGCTGACGCGATCGTCGCTGTCGAGTACTACATGGAGACGCTGCAGGCCGGTCGCGCCGATCCGTGGTACATGCTGGACAACGCCGATGCTTGCCTGCTGTACCTCGCGGAGACGCAACCCGTACCGCGCGTCGAGCCGGTGCCCGAAGAACGGCACTTCACGACGATGGTCATCGAGCCGCTGTCGCAGACGGTGGCTGCGCCCACCGAACATCACGAGCGGACTGCGTTTGCCGGCAAGGCAGCTGCTTCACCCGCACAGGAAGCTCCGCGCGAGGTGCCAAAGCCAGCAACTGCACCAGCTGCTCCTGCGCCAGTCGACCAGATTCAGATGCCGCCCGCGTTGGCCAAGCCCGCCGATCGCGAAATCGATCCCGAATTCCTCGAACTGTTCATCGAGGAAGCGAAAGACGAAATCGTGCGGCTGCAGCAGTTCTTCCCGCGCTGGGATGAGAATCCGCAGGAACAGGAGGCGCTCACCAACGTCCGCCGCTCGTTCCATACGCTCAAGGGCAGCGGCCGCATGGTGGGTGCGCAATTGATCGGCGAATTCGCCTGGTCGGTCGAGAACCTGCTCAATCGCGTCATCAACAAGACGCTGGATCGCACGCCGGACATGATGTCGCTGCTGCGTGAAGCAGTGGCTACCGTCCCAGAACTGGTAGAGCAGCTCGAAGCCGGACGTGAGCCGCGAGCCGATGTGAGCCGGATCATCAACCAGGCATACACGATAGCCGGCGGCCGTCCCGCAAACGCTACGAAACCCGCGCCAGCCGCTCCGCGTGCGCCTGCTCCCGTAGCTGCCGCAGCACCATTGCCGCCAGCTCCCGTCGAAACTCTGCAGCCGCTCTACGAACCGCCCGAGCCGCCGACGCTGACAACGACCGCAATCGTCGAGCCCATCGTGCAGGTGCCGGAAAAAAAAACAGCGTCGACATTGCACCCCGGAGCGCAACCCAGCGAACAACCAGGGGCGCAGCTGAACGACGTGCCGATGGAAGCGGTCTTGAGCGAAATCTACGCCAAGGAAACCGCGGGCCATCTCGCCGCCATTCGTGACTATATCGCCGCGTGCGCGCTGACATCTTCTCCGCATACCGTCACCGATGACCTGCATCGCTCCTGCCACACGCTGAGCGGCACGGCGAAGACGGCGGGCGCACGGCAAGGCATCAAGATCGCCGAGCCGCTGAATCGCTACATTCGCAAGCTCTACGACAACTCCACGGGCCTGCCGGCAGCCGGCCTCGAAGTGCTGAAGGACGCGGTGAATGCGATCCAGCAGGTCGTCGACCACATCAACGAAGACACGGGCTATTTCCCGAGCCATGCACGCCTGATCGCGCGCATCACCGAACTCGAACACCAGTTGGACAGCGAGATTTCCCGGCTCGCGGAGACGGTTGGCGCCGTCACCTCGGTGATCCTGGATGAACCGATCGGCACGCCGACGGCGTCGCGGTCCGACGAGATCGTCGGTGATACCGAGTATGAGATCGACCCGGCTCCGCCAGCGGCGATCGAAGAGGAGGCCGGTCCGTCGCAGACGACCGCTGCAGCTCCCTTGGACGACGACGTCATCGAATTGCCGCCGATCGAAGCCTCGACGCTGACCATGCTCGAGTGGAGCTTCAAGAATTTTCCAGACGAACCGGCCAACGCCGCCACGGCGGACTCGCCTGCCGCGCTGGAGTCGGCATTGCCGGATTCCGCGGCGGTCACGATGGAATCGCCGCTGGTCGAAGACATCGTCATCGCCGCGGCTCCCGATGTGCCGGACGGCACCCGTTCCCTCGAAGCACTGGTCATCGGCGAGGGCGCCGAAGAGATCGTGCTCGACACGCCGGAGCCCGAAACCGAGGATCACGCGCGGGAGCCGATCCAGCCGCGATACGACAACGGCTTCCTGACGCCGGAAGAACTCGAAGCGCAGCCGGAACTCGATGCGTCGCTGTTTGCGGAGTTGCGCGACGCGCCCGATTCCATCCTGGTGGCGGAGACCGAGACGGTCGTGGGGATCGCGTTGAAACCCGTGTTCGCCGCGGCGGTCCAGACGCCTGCGGACGCGGACGTGTTTTCGGCATCGCAAGCGTTGCAGGACTATGACGCGCCTGGGGACGAAGAGATCGTCCTGGGCGGCGACCCGACGAGCGAAGAGATCGTGCTGGAGGGTGAACCGACCGGCGAAGAAATCGTGCTGTCGGAACCGGTGGTGGAGGCACGACAACCAGCCGCGGAACTCCTCGATCGCGAACCCGAGCCGGTGACGAGTCAACTGGAGCTGCCGCCGATCGACGTGGCTTCGTCGGTGCCGCCTCAATGGCAGCCCGAACCGGCCGCGGCGGCGCCCGTCGCTCCAGCCGCAGTTGTCGAGGACGAAGGCGACGATGTCGATGCCAACTTCGATCCCGACATCGCCGCCATTTTCACCGACGAAGCCAGCGAATTGCTGGAGTCCGCCGACGGCGCTCTCGCAGCCTGGATGCGCGATCAGCGCAACGACGCGCTGGTGTTCGAGCTGAAACGCTCCATTCACACGTTGAAAGGCGGCGCACGCATGGCGGGCATTCGCGCCATGGGCGATCTCAGCCATGAAATGGAAACGTTCATGCAACTGGTCGAGGCCGGGCAGGTTCCCGCCAGCCCGGAAGCGTTCTCGACGCTGCAGTCGAGTCTCGACGCGTTGCATCGCATGCGCGATGTGGTGAGCAGCGGCGGTCGTAACCCACCCGCACGCGAACTCATGGCGCGCCTGCGAGCTTTGGGTGGTTATGGCCCGCCTGTACAGGAAGCTCCGGCGCCAGCGCCCGTCGAAGCAGCGTCGGTGCAGGAACCGGCTGCGCCGGCACCAACCTATTCCTATCAAGAGCCAGCTCGCGACAGCGGTATCGAAGTAGCGGAAGAACCCGCTTCATATCTGCCAGTGGCCGAGGCGCAGCCGCTCGTTTCCGCTGCGGCGCCGGAAGAGTCAGCGGAGCTTGTCTCCGACGGGTCCATCGAAGTCGAAGCCGAGTTCGGCGCTGACGAGTTGGGTGCTGCCGCGCCGCGTGAGTCCGTTCGTGTCGAAGAGCATGTCGACGTTGAGCGTAGCGCTTACGATGTTGCAACGCTGGCGCCCGAACTCGAACCCGATCAGGAAGCCGGCGAAGCGGCCGAAGCGCAGACGTTCGAACCTGCTCCCGCGCCGGCGCCGGCATTGCCGCCGGGCCGTGAGCCGGTCGTGCAGGAGCGCCAGGAATTCGCCCGCGTCGATGCCGACCTGCTCGACATGCTGCTCAACAACGCCGGCGAAGTCAGCATCTTCCGCTCGCGCCTGGAGCAGCAGATCGGTTCGATCGAGTTCAACCTCGCCGAACTGGGTCGCACGGTGACGCGCCTTCGCGATCAGCTGCGCAAGCTCGAACTCGAAACCGAAGCGGAAATCCTGCACCGGCATCGCGAAGAACATCCCGATCGCACCGACTTCGATCCGCTGGAGCTGGATCGCTACTCGACCATCCAGCAGCTCACGCGTGCCTTCGCCGAGTCGGTCAGCGACGTGGGCAGCATCGAAGGCTTGCTCGAAAACCTGACTCGCGAAGCTCAGAACCTGTTGCTGCAGCAGTCGCGCGTCGTCACCGAATTGCAGAACGGACTGATGCGGACCCGCATGGTGCCGTTCCAGCGCCATGTGCAGCGTCTCAGCCGGCTGGTGCGGCAGGTGGCGACCGATACCGGCAAGCGCGCCGATCTCGTCGTGGTGGGCGCCGCCGGCGAACTGGATCGCCAGGTGCTGGAGCGCATGCTGCCGCCGTTCGAACACATGCTGCGTAACTCCGTCGTGCACGGAATCGAAGCGCCGGAGGAGCGGCTCGCCGCCGGTAAGCCCGAGAGCGGCATCATCAAGGTCGGTCTGCATCGCGAAGGCTCGGAAATGGTCATCGTGCTCGAAGACGATGGCCGCGGCATCGACGTGAAGGCCGTGCGTGAACGTGCGGCTGCGCGTGGATTGCTTCAGGCCGGCCGCGTTCTCAGCGATGAAGAAGCGATGCAGCTGATTCTCGAACCGGGATTCAGCACCGCGAGTGCGATCACGCAGCATGCGGGTCGCGGCGTCGGCATGGACGTGGTGGTCACGGAGATCAAGCGGCTCGGCGGCGCGCTGTTTACGTCATCGGTGGTCGGGAAGGGCGTGAAGTTCACCATCCGCCTGCCGTTCACGCTCGCGATCACGCAAGCGCTGATCGTGCGTACGGGCGAGGAGCTGTATGCGTTGCCGCTGCCGACCGTCGAAGGCGTTGCGCGCGTGCCGAAGTCGGAGGTGCAGAAGCATCTCGCCGACGAGACGCCGAGCTTCAACTACGGCGGGCAGATCTATCGCTTGCAGCATCTCGGCGCGTTCGTCGGCGGCGGACCGTCGCAGTTGCCGGAAACCGATGTCGCCGTGCCTTTGATCCTGATTCGCGCCGGCGAGCATTCGACGGCGCTGGTATGCGATGAACTGGTGGGCAGCCGCGAGATGGTGGTGAAGTCGGTGGGTCCGCAGATCGCTGCGATCCGCGGCATTTCCGGAGCCACCATCATGGGCGACGGACGCATCGTCATGATTCTCGACATGGGTGCGCTGGTGCGCTCCGAATGGCGTTCCCGCCGCAATCTCGAAGTGCAGGGACCGGTGGTCGATCGGCGCGTTTTCGCGCTGGTGGTTGACGACTCGATCACGGTGCGCCGCGTGACGCAGCGGTTCCTCGAACGCAACGGCATGCGGGTGATGACGGCGAAAGACGGTATCGACGCATTGTCCATCCTGCAGGACCACATGCCCGACGTGATCCTGCTCGACATAGAAATGCCGCGCATGGATGGCTATGAGCTGGCGTCACAGGTACGCGCCGATGGCCGTCTCCAGGATATTCCGATCGTCATGATCACTTCGCGCGTCGGTGAGAAGCATCGCGCACGCGCCATCGAAATCGGCGTCAACGACTATCTCGGCAAGCCTTACCAGGAGAACGAGTTGCTCGACGCCATCGAGCCGCTGGTGGAAGCGCGCCGTCAGAAGGCAGCGTCATGAACAGGGCGCGGGGCGTGGGGCCTGGGGCGACGGCAGGAACACGATCTCATCTGTCTTCTGCGACGCTCGTGCGCTCATCGATCGACACCGGGTTCATGTTTTCTTCTTCCTACCCGAGCCCCGCGCCCCGAGCCCCGCGCCCACTCCCATGAACGAATCCTCACACGAACTCTACAGTCTCCTCATCCCGTTGGCTCAGGAGCGCCTCATCGTGCCGCGCGCCTGTGTTGCCGAAGTGATTACGTGGCAGGCGCCGGATCGCGTCGAAGGCACGCCGCCCTGGTACATCGGCACCATCCACTGGAGCGGCCGGCCGGTCCCGGTGATTTCCTTCGAAGGCGTGTGCGGCCAGAGCCTGCCGATCCCCGGCTCGCGCACTCGCATCGTGATTTTCGTCGGCTTGAGCAGCCAGCTGACGAGCGGCTACTTCGGCGTGATCACGCAAGGCTTTCCGCAGCTGGTGCGGGTCAACCCCGACGTGGTCAAGGCCGATCCGAGCCGCAATTTCAGCGAGCGCGGTCCGGTGCTATGCCAGGTGCGCATGCTGAACGAGTCGCCGTTGATCCCGGACTTCCAGCACTTGGAAGGGATGATCAGCGAGGAATCGAGGGCGGCGTAGCGGAAAGGGCTCGGGGCTTGGGGCTCGGGCCAGATTGAAGAGTGCATCTTTCCGATGTCTGGCCCGAGCCCCAAGCCCCGAGCCCTTCTCACCTCACTGCAAATCCCCCCACAACGCCTGCAGTACCGTCAGCGCGACTACCGCTGCCGTTTCTGTCCGCAACACTCTCGGCCCCAACCTGACGGGCATGAAGCCGGCCTTCTGCGCGGCCGTGAGTTCATCGTCGTCGAGTCCGCCTTCCGGGCCGATCAGCAGGTCCACTTTCGAAGGCAGGCTCGCGATGCCGGCCAGCGAACCGGGAGCGACCGGGCTCAGCACCAGCCGCATGCCATCCTTGCGGACGGTGGAAAAATAGTTACGCAACTGCATCGGCGTACCGACCGCGGGAATACGAGAGCGCCCGCATTGTTCGCAGGCGCCGATCACGATGCCGCGCCAGTGCGACTGCTTCTTTTCCGCCTGCTTGTCGTCGAGCCGCACCACGCTGCGCGAGGTCAGCACAGGAGCGATGGCATTGACACCGAGTTCGGTAGCTTTCTGCAGCGTCCAGTCCATGCGCTCGCTGCGGGAGATGCCTTGCACGAGCGTGATTCGCAATGGCGATTCGGCGGCGCCCGCGGATTGCGAGCCTACGCGCACGGTGACGTTGTCGCCTTCGATGCGCTGGATTTCAGCATGGAACTCCGACCCGCTGCCGTCGAAAATACGCAACGGTGCGCCCGGCCGCAGGCGCAATACTCGCGACACGTGGTAAGCGCCCGCGAGCGGCAATGGCAGGTCCGCAGCCGGGACCAGCGGCCCCTCGCAATAGATTCTGTTCAGCCTCATGCAGCTTCTCGTGGCTGCGTCGTTGCAGCGTCGGCTAGGAGCCTGTCCGGGCAATGATCATCGTGATCATTGCCCGGACAGGCTCCTGGTGGTGAGCGAAATTCCATGGTGACAGGTCGCGATTCTATCGGGTTGAGTCGAATGACGTAGCCGGCATTGCCCTGCATTGGGGCGGTCTCCTTTTCACAGGGGCTACGGGAGCCCAGACACCGGTATGCTTCGCCGCCGCGGTAGAGGAAACTACCCGTCCGTGCCACGTCGTCACTGTCTTCTTACTTGGCCTGCACCCGATTCATGCCTGCAACCGCCGGAATGTTCGACATCGATGCAACCACCGGCCTGATGGCCGGGGCGCGCCTGGTCGCTTCGCCGAATCAGGACAGCCGTCCGCCGGGCGTCATTCCCGACCTCATGGTGATTCACAACATCAGCCTGCCTCCCGGCGAGTACGGCGGCCCCTGGATCGATGCGCTGTTCCAGAACCGGTTGCCGCCGGAACCCCATCCGTACTTCGCGACCATCCAGGGACTCAAGGTATCGTCGCATCTTCTGATCCGCCGCGACGGCGCGCTCGTGCAGTTCGTTCCTTTCACGAATCGTGCCTGGCATGCCGGTGTTTCGAGCTATCGCGGCCGCGAACGCTGCAACGACTTCTCCATCGGCATCGAACTGGAAGGCAGCGACGACGATGCGTTCGAACCGGCACAGTATCGATGCCTGAGCCGCACGATTACCGCCTTGTGCGCTGTGTATACATCGTTGTCGCGCGAGCGCATGACGGGCCATAGCGACATCGCTCCGGGGCGCAAGACCGATCCCGGTCCGTACTTCGACTGGCAGCGCCTGCAGGCGCTATTGGACTTCGACATGGCCAAGGCGAGACCTGCGCGATGAGCCGATCCACGGCGGTCATCGTCATCCTGCTCGTCTACGGCGCCTGCATGTCGTGCGTCGGTGCATGGGCCGTGCGCCGGACCCACAACGGCAACGACTTCCTGCTGGGCAACCGGCGGCTGTCGTTCTGGTTCACGTCGTTGAGCTTCACGGCGAATGCGACACCGCCCTGGCTGCTGTTCATCGTTTGCGGAGCGGCATTCGCCTGGGGACTTGCTGTGGTGTGGGCCGTCGTCGCGTTGCTGCTCGGCTACCTGCTGAACTGGTTCTTCGTCGCGCCGCGCTTGCGTGCACTTGCCTTGGGGCATGGAAATCTCACCGTGCTGCAATCCCTTTCCGCCGACTCGGGCGATCGCTTGACGCCGCTGGTCATGCGGTCGGGTGTATTGATCCTGTTCTTCTCGCTGCTGTTGCAGGCGGGCGCGCAATTGCATTTCGCCGGCACGACGCTTGCGAGCGAGACCGACGTTGACTTGCCAATGGTGGTGTCGTGCCTGGTGATTTTCCTGGGCGTCTTCGCGATTGCCGGCGGCTACTGGGCAGCGTGCATGAGCGATGTCATGCAGGTGACGCTGCTGCTCCTCGTCGGGTTGGTGCTGCCCGTGCTGGTGCTCGTTGCGGGGTGGTCGCAGATCCAGACGGGAATCGCAGCAGCCGGGCCGCATGCCGTGAGTTGGTTCGGCGGCAAGTCGGGAGTAGTCGCCGCGGCATTCGCAATCGGGCTGTTCGGCCTCGGCATGTCGCAAGTGGGACAGCCGCAAGCGCTGAACCGCTTCATGTCCGCCAGGGACGATCGCACGATCAGGATCGCCCGCTGGATTTCCTGTGGCGTGGTGATCCTGCTGCTCGCGCAAATGGTATTTTGCGGTTGGGTCGCGCGCATCGTTTATGCGGACCTGCATCAGCCCGAGTTTGCATTGCTGACGTTGGGCAATCGGATCTTGCCGTCGTGGGCTGCTGGCGCGATCAGCACCCTGCTGCTCTGCGCCGTGCTGTCGGGCATCGTCAATCAATTCCTGGTGGCGGCCGCCACGTTTTCCGTCGACCTGAAACGGCCGGGCACTCCGGGCTCGATCGACCTCGCACGCACTGTGACTGCGGCCTTCGGCCTGCTGGCAACCTGCCTGGTGGCTTACGAACCGGCCAGCCTGCTCAATCAATGGCTGTTCGCCTATAACGTCATGGGCGCATCGTTCGGCCCGCTGTTGCTGGTGCGGCTCACCGGCAAGCGCGTGCGGCCGGGATCTACTCTGGGCGCGATGTGGTCGGGCTGCATCCTGACGATCCTGTTCCACCTGCTGCCCGATTCGCCGGGCGACATTCTCGAACGGGTGTTTCCGTTCGTTGCGTCGCTGGGTATTGCATTGACCGGTGGCGAGCGCCGCCGCAATCCGGATCGTGCCGATCGTGCCCAGGACACGGTTCACGATCGCGTGCCGATCTGATTTGCCACGGAGACTGCCCGTGGCCGCCAAGAAAAAAGCCCGCCGACCTTCCGCTAAAGCAAAGCAGCCCGCAGTTCAAACCGATGCACAGCGCATCCTCGCAGCGGTCAGGAAGATTCCCAAAGGTCGTGTGAGCACCTATGGCAGCGTTGCCGAGGCCGCAGGGCTGCCTCGCCGCGCCCGCCTGGTCGGAACGGTGCTCAGGCAGACAGCCGCATCGGTCAAAGTACCGTGGTTTCGCGTGATCAATGCGGGCGGGCGGATATCTTTCCCCGTCAACAGCGATGCGTACGAGCGGCAGAGAGCGAACCTGGAAGCGGAGGGGATTTCGCTGGTACGCGGCCGGGTGGACCTGAAGCGGTATGGATGGCCGGCGAGGGATAAGGATCTGGACGAGTTGTTGTGGGGGAGGGATTAACCCGATTCGCATGGCGCCTTCGTTGAAAGGAGCATCGAGCGCAGCGCGCGCTCCCACGAGGAGTCGTTATGTCCAGTCTGACCACCCGCAGTTCGCTTCTGTTGGTCACCGCTATCCTGGCCGCGTGTGCGGGTCACCGCGAATCGGAGGAAGTGGCGAAGGAGAAGCAACGTCAGGATGACCTGTCCGAGATCGTAGTCACAGGCTCGCGCGTCGAGCCTGCCAGGGAGCGGGCCGCCAAAAGCGAGGACAAGCGGGTTGATACTTCTGCAACGTCAGTGGCCATGCCCCTGCCGGAAGTGGCTTCGCCACAGTACGCTCCGGCGCAAGCGCTCGGTGCGACCGCGACTCGCGCGATGCCCTTCGCTCCGCCGCCGTATGCGCAGGACGTGAACACCGAGCGCTACGAACATCTCAACGACAACGCCGTGCACCTGGTCAGCGAACAGCCGGTGTCGACATTCTCGATCGATGTGGATACCGGGGCATACGCCAACGTGCGGCGCTTCCTCAATGCCGGCCAGTTGCCGCCACAGGATGCGGTGCGGGTCGAGGAGATGATCAACTATTTCGACTACGACTATGCACCTCCGTCGGATCGCAAGACGCCGTTCAAGGTATCCACGGAACTGGCGAATGCGCCATGGAATCACGATGCGCTGCTGCTGAAGATAGGCATCAAGGGATTCGAAGTGGCGGCCGCAGAGCGCCCCGCGGCCAACCTGGTGTTCCTGATCGACGTGTCGGGATCGATGCAGACGCCCGACAAGCTGCCGCTGCTCAAGAACGCATTCCGTCTGTTGACGGATCAATTGAGCGAGCGTGACCGCGTGGCGATGGTCGTCTATGCGGGCAACACCGGTGTCGTGCTGGAGCCCACTTCCGGCAAGGACAAGTACAAGATCCTCGCCGCGCTCGATCGTCTCGAAGCCGGCGGTTCCACCAATGGCGGCGCGGGTATCGAACAGGCGTACGCGCTCGCACGCTCGATGATGATTCCCAACGGCATCAATCGCGTGGTGCTCGCGACCGACGGCGACTTCAATGTCGGCATCGTCAACTTCGAGGCTCTGATCGATCGCGCCGAACGCGAGCGCTCCTCGGGTATTGCGCTGACGACGCTCGGCTTCGGCACTGGCAACTACAACGACCAGTTGCTGGAACGGCTCGCCGATGCGGGCAACGGCAACTATGCCTATGTCGATAATCTGTCCGAGGCGCGCAAAGTACTGGTGTCCGAGCTGTCGTCGACGTTGTTCACGATCGCCAAGGACGTCAAGATCCAGGTGGAGTTCAATCCCGCCGAAGTCCAGGAATACCGGCTGATCGGTTACGAGAACCGCATGCTGGCGCGTGAAGACTTCAGCAACGACAAGGTCGATGCCGGCGAGATCGGCGCCGGCCACCGGGTAACGGCGTTGTACGAAGTGATTCCCGCGGGCAAGAGGGGGCATGTCGAGCCGCTGCGTTACGGCGAATCCACGGGAGCCAAAGCGGCAAAGGCGAGCACCGCGGGCGAACTGGCCCACGTTCGCTTACGCTACAAGCAACCTTCGTCGGATAGCAGCCAGCTGCTCGAATATCCGATCAATGTGAAATCCGCGGTGACGCTCGCCAAGGCATCGGATGATTTCCGTTTCGCTGCGAGCGTCGCGGCCTTCGGCCAACTCCTGCGCGGGGGTAAGTATGTGGAAAGATTCGGCTACCAGGATATCGTGTCGCTCGCCAAGGGAGGCTTGAGCAAGGACGACGAGGGCTATCGCCGGGAGTTCGTCTCGCTGGTGAAGCTGGCGGATAGTCTGCAGCCACAGGCGCAGAAGCTGAGCGACGCGGGGCGAGAGTAGTGAGTAAGTTCCCTCCCTCGCTCGGCGGGGGAGGGCCAGGGTGGGGGCGTCCGGGCATCTTGGTTTATTCTCGAGGCCATGGATTTGGATGACGGAACACTCATGCTGCGCTATCGCGATGGCGATATGCGCGCATTCGAAGTGCTGTATCAACGGCATAAGGCGCCGTTGTACCGTTATCTGCAGCGGCTCAGCCGCAGTCCGGAGACCGCCAACGATCTGTTCCAGGAGGTGTGGGGCAAGGTGATCGCCAGTCGCGAACGCTATGAGGTCAAAGCGCAGTTCAATACTTTCCTGTTCCGGATCGCCCACAACTGCGCGATAGACTACTTCCGGCGTGTTGGCGCCACTCGCGCCAACATGACGACGGACATCGATGCGCTAGCTGAGGAGTTGCCCGGCTCCGTGTCGGAGCGCCCCGAGTCGCAGGCAGCAGAAGCGCAACTACAGGACGATTTCTCGCAGGCGCTGGATGCGCTGCCGCCGGAACAGCGCAATGCGTTCGTGCTTTACGAAGAGTCGGGCCTGAGCCTCGAAGAGATAGGCAAGGCCAGCGGTGTGAGTATGGAGACGGCCAAGAGCCGCCTGCGCTATGCCGTCGCGAAACTGCGAGCCGCGTTGGGTAAGCATCGCCCGGAGCGGATCGAGCGCACGCTGGTGAAGCCCATTCCCACCATCCAATCCATCAATCGACCGGGTGTCGAACTGTGAACCCTTCAGATCACGAGCGCAGCGAGTTGGACGCGGTGGATGACGCCGCGTTGAACGAGTACCTGCGTCGAGATTCCGCCGTGTCGCAGCGCTATCGCGAACTCGATGCTGCCGCAGTTCCGGCGGCTCTCGATCAAGCGGTGCTGGCGCAAGCAAAGGCTGCGGTGGCCGACAAGAAAGTATCGCGCTGGCGCGGAGTGACGCGCTGGAGCGCACCGTTGGCGTTGGCAGCATCGGTGGTGCTGGTGGTGTCGATTGTCCTGCAGCCGTCGATGCAGAATGAACTGTCGAGGACCGCGGCCCCCATGGCGGTGCCGCTTCCGAAAGAGACACGGTCCGAGCAATACGACAGCGCTGCAGCTGCCGCTCCGGAGGCGAAGAAGGAGAGGTCGCGAGAGGATGCAGCCGCCGAGAAAATGCCGGTCATGATCATGCCGCCGGATTTAGTGTCCGAACCACCGGCAGTCCAGCTGATGCTGCCTGCGCCTTCTCCCGCTCAATCGCCTGCTTCCCCGCCCCAAGCAACATCGGAGTCCGAGGAAAAAGCCAAGCAGTCCATTGCGCGATCGCAAAGTTCGTCAGGCTTCGCGGAGCCGCGAGTCCAACCGCGAGCCATTGCTCCCGTCGCTCCGCCGCCTCCGCTCAAAGCGCCGGTGCCGAACGCCAATCGCGCCATTTCCAGCCAGGCAATTGCTCCCGCGCCTGCACTCAACGAAGCCAGCGTCACTGCCCGACGTCGTGAAAGCGAGCGAGCGAACGACGATCTCTCCGAAGTCATCATCACCGGCTCGAAAAGACAGCCGCAGCCGAACACGGGTGCTGGACCTCGGGGCACAGTGATGCCGTCGAATGAAGCGGCGGCTGCGGCCGACAAGGCATTCGATGCTAACCAGCCCGACTCGTGGCTCGACTACATTCGCCGCTTGCGTGCGCAAGGCGAGGCCAGTCATGCCGATGCGGAGTGGCGTCGCTTCCGCAGGCAGTATCCGGACTTCAACGTAGACAAGAACGACACGGCGCGGCCCGGACATCGATGAGCGAAGTCAGTGGCTGACTGCTCCCGCGATGCGCGGCAGATGCAGGCGAACCGAGGTTCCCTTGCCCAATTCACTGTCGATGCGTACGAAACCGCCGGCGCGCGTCACGATCTGCTCGACGATGGCGAGTCCCAAGCCGGTGCCCGTTTCGCCCTTGGTAGTGAAGAATGGCTTGAGGACATTTTCGCGGGTGGTTGCATCCATGCCCGTTCCATTGTCGATCACGTGCAGGCAGACGAACTTCGGATGGCCGCCCTCGTCATCGTCGACGAGCGTATCGGCGGCCCCGATGCGCAGCGCACCGCCGTTCGGCATGGCGTCGCGTGCATTCAGCACCAGGTTCAGCAGCACGCGTTCCAGTTGTGACATGTCGATGAAGACACGGCTGACGGCCTGTTCCTGTTCGAGTTGCAGGTCGATCCGATCGCCGAGCAGCATGCGGAACATGCCGGACAGCGATGAGATAGCGCCGCGGACGTCGACCACTCGCGGTGCGACTGGCGAGTCCTTGCCGAAGCTCATCACATCCTGGGTGAGATGGCCGCCGCGCTGCATGGCGTCGATGATCCGCTGCGCATAGCGATCGACTTCCGGCGAGACGTTCGGTACACGGCGGATCAGCTCGGCGAATCCCATCGCGGCGCTCAGGATGCCGCGGAAGTCGTGAGCGATCTCCGCTGCCAGCCTGCCCACCGCTTCCATGCGATGCAGTTCCATGAGATGCCGTTCGTACGAGCGCAGCGCCGATTGCGTGTGCCGGTGTTCGTGTTCCTCGTAGATACGGGCGATGTTATCGGCGACTGCACTGGCGAAATCGTTCTCGGCATCGCTCCAGGCGCGCGGCGCGCCGATGTGTTCGTGGCAGACAACGCCGACGACTTTGCCCTGGATATAGATAGGCGCATCGAGCATCGAGGTGATGCCCAGCGGTACCAGGTAAGGATCGCTCAGTTCCGAGGTCAGTGCCGAGGAGGGTGCATCGTCAGCGGCGACGGTGCGCCGTGCCTGCAGTGCGCGAAAATATTCGGGAAAGTCCTGGCAGCGCAGGATCGCGCCCTCGTAGACATCGTGGTTCGAACGCTGCAGGAGATAGCGGCAGCGCAGGGCCCGGTCTTCATCGACCAGCACCCACACGCCTACTCGTTCCACCTGCAGCGTCGTTGCGACCAGGTCGGCCAGCTCCAGCCAGGCTTCGCGCAGGGTGACCTTGCCGTCCCCATGCAGCCTGGCCAGTTGCAAGCGGGCAGCATTGAAATCCTGTGCCGGTCCGTCGGACAGAGTCTCGTGGTTGTCTGCCATTGCTCACCCGCTTTGCTTCACTGCGACGAGTTTGTTCGAATTCTCAAGCCGCCGTCTTCTGCACCGGCTCCTTGCCCGCCGGATAGAACTCCAGCGACGCCGAATTCAGGCAGTGCCGCTGTCGCGTCGGCGGCGGGCCATCGTCGAACACGTGGCCGAGATGGCCATCGCAGCGGGCGCAACGGATTTCCGTACGGATCATGCCGTGGCTGCTGTCGCGCAGTTCGCGGATATGGTCGGGATCGATGGGCTGGTAGAAGCTCGGCCAGCCGGTGCCCGATTCGAACTTCGCATCGGCCTTGTACAGCGGCAGGCCACACAGCCGGCACGCATAGATGCCGCTCTGCTTGTTATTCAGCAGCGTGCCGCAGAAAGGCGGCTCGGTCCCCTGGTTCAACAGGATCCTGCGTTCCTCGGGAGTGAGCGATGCCCCGTATTCCTCGCGCTTGCTGGCACTGAGGGGGCGGATGTCATAGCCGCTGGCCGACGTGGTTTTCGAACTCATGGAGTGACTCCTGGGGACTGCGCTTGAGGGGGATGTCCTCCAGATGGGGACAACTTGCCGCTCTTCAAAGGTCTATGTCAACGATCCGCATCGAAGCCCACAAGAACCTCATGCCTGCTGCCGCAGCCGGCTGTTCCGATACCCGTATCCCGCGTAGATGGAAAATCCGAGCAGGGTCCAGATCAGCAGGCGCCACCAGGTATCTGTTGGCAGGAAGTAGGTCATGCCGCCACAGATCACCGCACCCAGGATGCAAGTCACCGGTGCGAACGGCACTCGGAAGGGCCGCGGCAACTCGGGCTTGGTGATTCGCAGGATCAGCACGCCGAGGCAGACTACGGCAAAGGCGAGCAGGATGCCGATCGACACGAGTTCGCCGAGGATGTCGAGCGGGAACACTCCGGCGACGATTGCAGCGATGCCGACAGTCCAGGCTGTGGCGACGTGCGGAGTGCGATAGACGGGATGTACTTTGCTCACTGCGGGCGGCAGCAGCCCGTCGGCCGCCATCGACAGCAGGATGCGAGGCTGGCCCAGCAAGGACATGAGCACCACCGAAGTCATACCCGCGATGGCGCCGAGCTTCACTATATAGCCCAGCCACTGCAGCTGCGGATGGGCATCGAGCGCGACGGCAACGGGAGCCGCGACGTTCAATTGCTGGTACGGCACCATGCCGGTCATCACGGCGCCCATGCCGACGTAGAGCACCGCCGATATGATCAGTGCCGCGATGATGCCGAGCGGCACGTCTCGCTGCGGATTGCGGGCTTCGCGGGCCGTGGTGGATGCGGCATCGAAACCGACATACGAGAAAAAGATGATGCCGGCGCCCTGCAGGACGCCGCTCCAGCCGAACTCCCCGAATTTGCCGGTGCTCGCTGGAATGAAGGGATGCCAGTTGGCCGTATCGATGAAGGCTGCGCCGGCGGCAATGAACAGGACGATGACGACGACCTTGACCGCCACCATGATCGTATTGGCTGTCGACGATTCGCGCACGCCGACATAGCAGATCCATCCCATCCCCAAGATGACCAGCACCGCCGGCAGGTTTACGAAGGCGCCTGTCATGGCCAGCCCGTGTCCGTCGCCCTTGCCGAGAGGCGCGCGTACCAGCGCTTCGGGAAAATGGATGCCCAGTTCGCCCAGAATATTGACCATGTACTCGGACCATCCGACCGCGACGGCGGAGGCCGATATCAGGTACTCGAGCGACAGGTTCCATCCCACGATCCACGCGATCGCCTCGCCCACCGTGGCGTAGGCATACGTGTAAGCGCTGCCGGAGACTGGAATCATCGCGGCGAATTCCGCGTAACAGATGGCCGCGAAGGCCGATCCGAGAGCTGAGATCAGCAGGGACAGGACGACCGCGGGTCCGGCGTTGTTGGCGGCGACCGTGCCGGTGAACAGGAAGATGCCGCTGCCGATGGTGGACCCGAGGCCGATGGCGGTCAGTGCGCGTGCATTCAGGACCCGGTTGAGCTTGGGCGAGGCTTCCAGCTCCCTGCAGATCGACTCCACCGACCGGACCGCGAACAAACGTTGCAGCAGCGTCATGAAGACCTCGTAAATCTCTGGTGAGCGCCAGTCTACAGCCTGCGGTCCGCTCCTTGCCTTATCATCGGCAGGCTAATGAACCAGGATCCTGACATCGCGGGCAATCCGCCCAAGCCCTTTCCCAACTGCTACTGGGTCGAACCCGGCCGCCTGCTCGCCGGAGAATATCCCGGCGGCAGTTCGCGGTCGGATCCGGGCGCTGCGGTCGAAGCGTTGCTGCATGCTCGCGTGACCTGCTTCATCGACCTGACCCAGTCCAAGGAAATGATCCCGTACGAGAACCTGCTCGAGGATGAGGACGTGAAGTATCACCGCTTCCCCATCGTCGATCATGGCATCCCGCGTACTCCGGAAACGCTGACGTCAGTGGTGGCGGCCATCGATACCGCCCTCGACGCGGGCCGCTGTGTATACGTGCATTGCCGCGCCGGGATCGGCCGCACCGGCATGGCGATCGCTGCGTACCTGGTTCATGGTGGACTGGCTCCAGACCAGGCGCTCGAGCGGTTGCAGGTGCTCTGGAGGCAGAACGCGAGAGCGGCGAGATGGCCAAGGTCGCCTGAGACGAATCAGCAATGGGAATATGTGCGGCGCTGGCGGGGGACGGGTCCGATAACGGCGGCTCCCGTCAACATTACCGCAGCCGACCGGATCGAAGGCGCGATGCTGGGCCTGGCCGTCGGCGATGCGATCGCCAACCTGATGGCGCAGTCGCGGCTCGATGCGCCCCATGCGATAGCAGACATTCCGCGCCACCAGGACATCGAGACCGGTGCGCAGACGGCGATGACAGTAGCCGTCGCAGAAAGCCTGTTGAGTCGCAAAGGCTACGATGCGGCGGATCAGTTGACCCGCTATCTGCAATGGAGCAGGGAGGCGCGCGCAGTGGCCGTGCCGTCTGAATTGAAACGGGCGCTGGCAACCTGGCAGTGGCGCAAGATGCTCACCGGTTCGCACGATCCGAAAAATCTCGATGCACATACGCTCGCACGGACCTTGGCCGTGGTGCTGTATTCGATTCGCAATCCGCGGGCGGCGATGGAACTGGTAGTGGACGTTTCCCGCGTCACCCTGCAGTCGCCGACCGTGCTGGATCTATGTCGCGTATGGGCTGCCCTGCTGTTCGATGCACTCGCCGGCACGCCCAAGCCCATTCTTCTTTCCATGCAGCGCGGACCACAGATGCAACAGTTGCAGCAGCGCATTCTGCGGCCCGAGCTGGACGACCTCATGCGGGGCCAGTGGCAGGAGCAGTCCACGGGCGACAATGCTCCGGCGACAGTGGCGGCAGCGTTGCTTGCTTTACACGGTGCAAAGACCTTTTCGTCGGGCATGCCTCGCGTGTTGGCGTCGTCCCGGAATCCCGCCGTGGCGGGATCTCTATATGGGTCGATTGCGGGCGCCGTATTCGGTGTGCGTGCGATCCCGGAGGACTGGTGCCGACGTGTCCATGGCGAAGCAGCGTTGCGGTCCCTGGCGCAACGGATGACCGCGCCATGATGCTGACATGGCAGTAGCAAAACGTAGAAAGAAGGCTGCGCGCCGCGAGCCTGCGTGGACGCGACTCAGTGACGAGGAATTACTGCAGCAGCGGTTCTGCGATCTGCGCTTGACCCTGCGCCATTCCATGGTCGATCGTCATCTGCGCCGCTTGCAGAAGGATCTCCAGCGCCGCGGCATTCGCTTCAAGCCGCATCTCTGGCTATCGGTCGAATGGTTCTCGCCGGACGGCGTTCCCGGCGTCGCCGTGCCGTTCTACATGGCGCATCCCCGGCTGATGCAGCTGGAACGGTCGGTGATGAACGAAGTGGAAGGCGGCAACGCCAACTGGCTCACGCGCATCCTGCGCCATGAAACGGGGCATGCGTTGGACAACGCCTTTCGCCTGCGTCGACGCAAGGAATGGCGGCAGACGTTCGGCAAGGCGTCGCGTCCCTATCCCGATACGTACCACGCCCGGCCGGCGAGTCGCAATTTCGTCCTGCACCTCGGTCACTGGTATGCGCAGAGCCATCCCACCGAGGACTTCGCGGAAACGTTTGCCGTGTGGATGCAGCCACGTGCACGGTGGCAGCGCGACTACCAGGACTGGCCGGCGTTGCGAAAACTGGCATATGTCGATCGACTGATGCACGATCTACGCGGTGAAAAGCCGGCGGTGGTGAACCAGGAGCTCATCGAACCGCTGAGCGAGAACCGGCAGACGCTCGGTGAACACTATCGACGTAAACTCGCACGCTATGGTTTCGACACGCCCGGAGCTTACGATCTGCGGCTCAAACGCGTGTTCGGCAAAGCCACTCCCGGACGCCGCCGCATGCGGGCGAGCACCTTCGTCCGCCGTGCGCGCCCGCAACTCGAACGATTGCTCATCCGCCGCTCCAGGCTGCATCCGTACCTGGTCTTCCAGGTATTGCGCATGGTGATGCAACGATGTCGTGAACTGGATCTCGTTCTAGACACCTCCCAGCGGGAGGCAAAGCGCGCCGTCCTTGGAGTCCTCGAGCGCATCATGATGGATATTCTTCGCCGCGACCGCGAGCGTTACGCCCTATGAAACCATTGCGTGTGCTGGTGCTCATGCACGAAAGCCTGGTGCCGCCGGAAAGCCTCAAGGGGCTGAGTGAAAAAGCGATCGACGAATTCCGCACCGAATACGACGTGATGGACTGCCTGCGCAAAGCCGGCCACGACGTCCGGGCGCTCGGCCTTCTAGACAATCTCGGCGACCTGCGCAGCGCCATCACCGAGTGGAAGCCCGACGTGGCCTTCAACCTGATGGAGGAGTTCCAGGGCATCGTGACGTACGACCAGCACGTGGTCGCGTTCCTCGAACTGATGAAACAGCCCTACACCGGCTGCAACCCGCGCGGCATGATGATCTCGCGCGACAAGGCTCTCTCCAAACAGATTCTCTCGTACCACCGCATTCCGACGCCGGGCTTCGCCTTGTTTCGCAAAGGACAGCGCTACAAGCTGCCGCGCAAATTGAAATTCCCGCTGTTCGTGAAATCGGCGACGGAGGATGCATCGGTAGGCATTTCGCAGGCCTCGGTGGTCCACGATGCCGACAAGTTGAAGGAGCGCATCGAGTTCATCCATGAGCAGACGAATTCGGATGCGCTGGTGGAAGAATATATCGAGGGCCGCGAACTCTATGTCGGCGTGCTCGGCAACGATCGCCTGCGCACCTTCCCGGTTTGGGAAATGGACTTCGGCACGCTGCCCGACGTGATGGCGAACATCGCGACGCGCAAAGTGAAATGGGACCGCCGCTATCAAAGCAAACACGGCATCCGCACCGGCGCAGCCCAGAACCTGCCCGACGGCTGCGCCGCTTATCTGGACAGACTCTCGAAGCGCATCTATCGCGCGCTCTACTTGAGCGGCTACGCCCGCATGGACTTCCGCATGCGCCCCGACGGCAGCGTATTCGTCCTCGAAGCCAACGCCAACCCCAACCTCAGCTACCAGGAAGACTTCGGCGACTCCGCCCAGGCCGCCGGCGTCGATTATCCCGGCCTGCTCGAACAGATCATCCGCCTCGGCTGCAACTACCAGGCAGCGTGGCGCATGGATGAGGTGTGAGCGGTAGGAGATAGGTAAGAACGGCTAGGCGAAGCCGTTCTGGCCCATACCCGCTTCCGGTTTTCGCCTACCGCGTCTCCCCGCAAACAACGCCCTTCGCGTTGAACCGAATCGCGCCGCCGCAACACCTACGTAGCAAACAACTACGAGGGGCGGCCGATGCGGCACTCGGCTTTGATGATCGCAGCGTCCATGGTCGTGGGCGGGGTGTTGAGCGGATGCGCCGGCAATGGCGATGGACTGGATGAGAACGGGCGGCCGGTAGATACCGGGCCGTTGCCGCTCGCACCGACATTCGCATCGATCCAGCAGAATGTATTCACTCCCATTTGCACGCAATGCCATGCAGGAGCGTCCGCGCCGTTGGGATTGCGGTTGGATGAAGCATCGTCGTATGCGGCGATCGTAAACACGGCCAGCGTGGAAGTCCCGGCGTTGCGGCGCATCCGGCCGGGCGATCCGGATTCGAGTTATCTCATCCAGAAGATCGAAGGCCGCGCCGCGGTAGGCGGGCGCATGCCGCTCAATCAAGCGGCGTTGCCGCAGGCCACCATCGATGTCATCAGGGCGTGGGTTACTCAAGGTGCGCAACGGCCGGTGGTGGCGACTTCCAGCTCCAAGCCTGCCACCTTGGTTGCAGTCGCGCCGCTGCCGGATGAAATCATCGACGGCGGTCCCGCGGAAATTCTCATCGCATCGCCCAATGCGATCGATACCACGCTGATACAGACCGGCGCATTCACCGTAGTGCGCAGCGGCGGCGATGGCAGCTTCGACGAAGGCAATGAAGTGCCGGTCGATACCTTGCAACTGTCGGTGCGTTCGCAGCAGCCCACCGTGCTGGTGGCGACGAACACGCAAGCGTGGATACCGGACAGCTATCGCATAACGATCGCAGGCAATGGATCCCTCGCTGCGTCTGACCGCGATGGTCGACCCATCGACGGCGACGCGGACGGCCAGGCAGGCGGCGATTTCGTCGTGTACTTCGAAGTCGGGAGGCCCCTGTAATGGTCGCGCGTAGTCCTGTGCGTATTCCTATGTTGGCCCGCATGGCAATGGCGCTGATATGCCTGATCGCCGGCGGCTGGGCGCACGCCGAACCTTATTTCGCGGTGCGCGAAGGCTTGAAGTGCGTTGCATGCCACGTGAATCCCACCGGTGGTGGATTGCGCAACGCTTTCGGCGCTGCGTGGGGCCAGACCTCGCTGCCCGCGAACACCATCGATCTTGGCAAGAACGATATGTGGACCGGGAGCGTCAGCAGGTATCTGTCGATAGGCACCAATCTGCGCGCCACTGCGAGTTACACGGACACTCCGCATCAGAAGTCGACCTCCGATTTCGATATCGAAGAGGGACGCCTGTACGTGGAGCTGGCGGCAATTCCCGATCGCTTCTCGATCTATTTCGACCAGCGCATCGCGCCGAACGGCAGCATCAATATGGAGGCGTACGGCCGCTATTGGTCCGCGGGTCACACCTGGTACGTCAAGGCCGGCCAGCTGTATTTACCCTATGGCTTGCGCCTCGAAGACGACAGCGCCTTCATCCGGCAGGTCTCGGGCATCAACATGACTACTCCGGATCGGGGTGTCGAAGCAGGCGTCGAGCTCGGACCCTGGAGTGCGCAGCTTGCGGTGAGTAACGGAACCGCGGGCGCTGCCGAAGTAGACAATGGCAAGCAAGTGAGTGCGCGGGCGGAGTTCATACAGTCCAGGTGGCGTGCGGGCATCAGTCTCAATAGCAACAATGCCGATGCCGGCGACCGCCAGCTCGGCGGCATCTTCGCCGGCTTGCGCACAGGTCCGATCTCCTGGCTTGCGGAAGCCGACTACATCAAGGACAAGGGGTTTCCGGAGGGCGAGCGCAAGCAGGTCGTGGGCCTGTTGGAAGGCAACTGGCTCATCGCCAAGGGCCACAATCTCAAGGTCACGGCCGAGCATTTCGAGCCGGACCGCGATGTCGATGAAGACGAACGCGCACGCTACAGCGTCGTCTACGAGTTCACACCCATCCAGTTCCTGCAGCTGCGCTTCGGAGCGCGAGTCTACGATGGCATACCGCAGAACGACTCCGACAATCGGAAGCTGGCGTTCGCGCAGATGAATGGCTATTTCTAAGTCCCGGAAGAGGCGATTGCCGCCAGGTTGCAGCGAAACGCAGTGCCGCACCGTACCTTGAGGCGGCTCGGTACACACAGCTAGATAGTCGGAACAGGAGCCATCCTGAAATGGGTTAATCCTGGAACAGGATTATTAGTCGCGGGCACCATTGCGGAGCCCCGATTTGCCGAAGTCCCTGCGCACACCCGACCACACCCGGATGATGGAGCTGCTGATCGCAGCCCGGGGCAGGGCCGGCCTCACCCAGGCGCAACTCGCCGAGCGCCTTGGCAAGCCGCAGAGCTTCGTCTCCAAATACGAAACCGGCGAACGCCGCCTCGACGTCATCGAGTTCATCTGGATCGCCCGCGAACTGGACTTCGATCCCGCTCGCGCCGTCCGCGAAATCGCCGCCAGCTACGGGAAGAAATAGGCGCTAACGGTTCGCACGGGGAACGCTAAAACGAGGGTAAGAGCACTCCGAATTCCGGCCCTTTTTTCTGCTCCGTGTTCCCCGTGCGATAGCCGACCTACTGCCCCTTGCCCGCGCCGGTCCATTGGCCGAGCCATTTGAATACTTCTTCGTGCCATTGAATGCTGTTGGCGGGTTTCAGGACCCAGTGGTTCTCGTCGGGAAAGATGAGCAGGCGGCTGGGGATGCCGCGGCGTTGTAGGGCAGTAAACGTCGAGATGCCTTGGGTGTACGGCACGCGGAAGTCGCGCTCGCCGTGGATGACCAGCATCGGTTTGCTCCAGTTGGCGACGACGTTCACCGGATTGTGTTTCTCGTAGTTGGCCGGTTTTTCATAGGCCGTCCCGCCATGTTCCCATTCGTCGAACCAGAGTTCTTCGGTGGAGTAGGCCATGGCGCGGCTGTCGAAAATGCCGGCGTGCGTGACGATGCAGGAGAACGGTTCGGCCCAGTTGCCGGCGATCCAGTTCATCATGTAGCCGCCATACGAGGCACCGAGCGCGCACACGCGTTTGCTGTCCAGGAACGAGTACTTATCGAACGCGGCCGCGAGTCCTTTTTGCAGGTCTTCGAGCGGCTTGCCGCCCCAGTCGCCGCTGATGGAATCCGTGAATGCCTGGCCGTAGCCGGGAGAGCCGTGGAAGTCGACGAACACCGCTGCGTAGCCGGCGCCCGCATAGGTTTGCGCATTCCAGCGATAGCTCCAGGCATTGCCGAACGACACTTGCGGACCGCCGTGCACGATGAATGCGACGGGATAGCGTTTGCCGGGCGTGAAGTCCACCGGCTTCATGACATAGGCATACACGGTCTCGCCGTTCGCGCCGGCGAAAGTGAATTGCTCCGGCTCGCCGAGCGCAATGGCTGATAGCGCGTCGGCGTTCATGCGCGGCAGTTCTCGCAGGTCGCCGCCTTTCACGGTCGCTGCATACAATTCAGC
>Ga0157380_10000473_pt1 | contig 24490 bp, 22 predicted proteins | sample S35metaG_FD_119757 | JGI IMG/M metagenome (GOLD analysis project Ga0157380, IMG submission 119757) | Switchgrass rhizosphere microbial communities from Kellogg Biological Station, Michigan, USA - S3-5 metaG | ecosystem: Host-associated > Plants > Roots > Rhizosphere > Soil | place: USA...
AGACCGCGGCGAGCGAGCGACTCGGTGTTTCGCTGTTGGTCAGTGCCACGCTGGCTTCGAGTTCGTTGGTCACCCATTGAAAGCCGGCCTGCGTGGCCACGGCGATCCATCGCTCGACCGTCGCTTTACCATGGGAGTCGTACGACTTGCGCAGCCAGCCATGCACGATGGCGCTGGCCAGGTCCTGGTACAGATTGGTGCCGCTCATGGAAATCCACAGCGACTTACCCTCGATCTCGCCTCGCCGTACGCCGATCGCCTGCTGAATGCTGTCCCACAGGTGCTTGGTGTTCGATTGCCTCGCTTCGCCCCGAGCGATGGCACTGGCGGATTCGAGCAGGGCAGGGTCGTCGCTGGCGATCATCGCGGCGACTCGAAACCAGGCGCTGGATTGCGGCATCAGGCCGAAGCGTGCCTTGCCGCCATCGCGGGCGAGTTCGATGCCTTCCTCATAGAGTTGCAGGGCGGGAGCGTATTCACCTTGCATGACCGCACGATCGGCACGCAGGAAAATGGCATCTTCGCTGGCGTCGCCGCCCAACAGCTGGTCGAATTTCGCAAACTGGCCGCGCCACAGCAGGTGCCTGAGCGTGCCATAGCGCAGCGAGTCGTTGGCATCGTTGGCTTCGATGCGTGCAACGCCCCAGTCGATCAGCGTCACCAGTCCGGCATCCGGACTCTGGATGGCCATTGGCAACAGGTGCGCGGCGATGGCATGGCGATAGCGAGGGTCGATGGTATCGAGCAGCGTCGCATTGATGTGCCCGACGAACGCCATGCGGTAGATTTCGGACGGCTCGTACTGATGCAGGTACGTGAACAGCTTTTCGGCGTGCTTGAACTGCCCGCTGTAAATAGCGATCCGCAATCCGGCGATCACGTCGCTGGCGGGAACCCATGCCACCTGGTGCTGGTGGTTGTCGAGCAATTTCAGTTCGCGCAGCAGCCCGTCGCACCACTGGGTCAGTTTCCCCGACCGTACGGCGAGCGTCAGTGCGGAGAGGGCATGTGAGGCCGCGGGTGCAAAGCCCTGGGGAACGCGTTCGAGAAAATTCTTCTGCAGGCAATAGTCGATGACTTCGCTGACCACCGGGCCGGTCCACGCGTTGCCCCCCTGGTCGAATTGGGGCGGGCGCAACCTCATCGCTCGGGCGAAGTCGAGCGCGGCGCCCCGGCCGAGCGGACGACCGACAGCAACCATCGCCTGAAACAGTTCAGGGTAGCCGGTCGCTTCGAGGGTGGGGGCTGGGGTACTCATCGGAACTGGACATTATTACCTACCTGCTGCGTTTCGGGGCAGTGAAAGTCGCAGGCGCTGCCAGTTCACGTCGCAATCTGTCTGCCACTTCACGCAATCGAGGCAGAAATGCCGACTCTCCAGCGCTTCGAAGTCCCGGCGGGCAAAACAGGATCATCGCGCCAGCGCTCCGAGCGTCAGGGCTTCCCTGGTAAGGACGCAGGGTGTCCGTCGTCCAACGACTCCGGACACCGATTCAGCTCGGAATCAGGGCATCCAGTTCGAGCAGGGATCCCTGGAGTCCGAGTCGCAGCTGGTAATTGAAGGGCTCGACCGAAATGGATTCGGCTACACGATGGGCCGCCCGTTACAGCGGCGGCCCATCGGTGGTCACGCGAATGGTGCCCTGGTTCAGTCCCGTCACGACTTGCTGGAGCATGCGCTGCGCGTCGTCGGGAGCGAGCAGCGCCAGTTTTTGTTGAAAGCCCAGGCGCTGCTCGTTGCCCCATTCGGCGCCATTGACCATCGACTCGATCTCACGCATCGCTTCCTGGCGCTGGGCTACCAGTTCGGGCGATGCCGGAGGGACGGTCTTCTGCGCGGAGCCCACGGATGTTCCGTCATTACGCTGATTCGCCAACGCCGCTGCCAGCTCTTCACGCATCACCGAGCGCAGCAAGCCGACATCGATGGCTGTCCCTGATGTCGCCGGTGTAGCCGCCGTCGTCGGCGATGCGAACCGGATCGCCGCAGCGACCGGCGTTGCGATCGGATCCGGGCTGTGCAAGGTCCAGCCCAGTCCGGCGCCGATGGTGAGTGCAACTACAGCTGCGCAAGTGACTTTGATCATTGCCGTCTCCGTGCCGGTCGGTTCAGTTCAGGGTATGCGTCAGAGGTTCAGCGAGTAGTTGCTCACGTAGATGTAGGTGCAGTGGTACGACGAGTCGGCGTTGATGATGATCGCGCTGGACTCGCTGACGGCGAGTGCTGCCTGCACCAACTGATACGCTGCGCCATACGTAGCGCAGTAGAACGACCTGCCCGAAGCGTCACGCGCCGAGCAGGCAACGTAAGTCGTGTAGGACGACTGCGTAGGTACGGTGCCATACACGGCGCAACCGATGAATTCCTGGTTGTTGCTGCTGTTGCGGGCGGCCTTGACCGGGCCGTTCGCGCCATATTGGCTGACCGATACTCCATAGACCGAAGCGGTGCCGGCAAACGCGATGGGTTGCAGGACCAATCCGGCGGCGAGGGACATTGCAATCGCGAGCTTCTTCATGATGACTCCCAGTGGTTGAGTGAGCTGAGCTGACTGAGTTGAGTCGAACCTGTGCGGGCCGTGTGCCGTGGGAGGAACGATGCCGGTTCCGCGCGAGCCGAACCATGGCCGGTGCCTGAAACGTGTCTGACATCGCAATGACATACGGACATGTCGTGCGCCCCGTGACGTACGAACGGGCAATGCGATGTGTCGAGGTACGGACACAGAGTCGATTGACGCCATGCGAGCATGTCGATTGAATCCGCGACTGCCGCGTCGGCGCTTATGCAGTCACCGCGTCTGCAGCATCGATCGACTACCTGCTTCGCAACTCCAGGAGATCTCCATGGTTCGGAAGACCCGTGCCGTGTGGAAAAAAAAGGCCGCGGCCCGCGTCCGCACCCCAACCAAGACTGCTGCGACCAAGCCGAAACGAACCTACGACGCGCGTCGCGACACCCTGGATTTTCGAGACCGGATGTATGTACCCACGCTGGTCGAGGTACCCACGCGCATCGAACTCGATGTCTATCGTGCGCACCGCATTCCGATTCTCGACCAGGGACAGGAAGGCGCCTGCACCGGGTTCGGCCTGGCGACTGTCGCCAACTACCTGTTGTCCAGTCGCAAAGTGGTAGCCGACCGCGATCCCGTCAGCCCGAGCATGCTGTATACGATGGCGAAGCGCTACGACGAATGGGCCGGCGAGGACTACTCCGGATCGAGCGCCCGCGGTGCGATGAAAGGCTGGCACAAGCATGGCGTTGCCACCGAGCAGGTCTGGCCCTACACCCAGCCGCCACGAACCAAGGATCCAGGCTTCACCGCAGTTCGCGCCAAGGAAGCGAGGCTCCGGCCGCTGGGCGCGTATTTCAGGGTCAATCACAAGGACCTGGTCGCCATGCATGCCGCGATCGCGGAAGTAGGCATCCTGTATGCGACCGCCAGCGTGCACGAGGGCTGGGAACACGTCGGCGCCGATGGCTTGATTCAGTATTCGGCAAAGATGATCGGCGGCCACGCGTTCGCCATCGTGGCCTACGACCAGAACGGTTTCTGGATCCAGAATTCCTGGGGCGACGACTGGGGCAAGCGGGGATTCGCGTGCATCGGCTACGACGACTGGCTACAGAATGGCTCCGATGTCTGGGTTGCACGGCTGGGAGCGCCGGTGGCACTGCACGACCTGGGTACGGCAGCGATCACGCATGCGGCGGGCTCGGGACAATCGAATGCCTATTCCTATCCCGACCTGCGTCCGCACATCATCAGTCTCGGCAACGATGGCGAACTCAAGGCCGGCGGGAACTATGGCACCTCCGCCGCCGATGTCGAAACGCTGTTCGAGAAAGATATTCCAGCGGCGTTGGACAACCTGCAATGCAAGCACATCCTGTTGTACGCCCACGGCGGATTGGTGCCGGAGGAGACAGCGGTACAACGGCTCGCGGACTACCGATCGGCCATGCTCGAGGCCGGCATCTATCCGCTCACGTTCATCTGGCACAGCGACTACTGGAGCACCATCAGGAATATTCTCCAGGACGCATTCTCGCGGCGGCGGCCCGAAGGCATGCTCGATGCGGCCAAGGACTTCATGCTCGATCGCCTGGACGATGCACTGGAACCGCTGGCCCGTGTGCTCACCGGCAAGAGCGCGTGGGATGAAATGAAAGAGAACGCGCTGAAGGCGAGCACCAGCGGCAACGGCGGTGCGAAGCGCGTCGTCGCTCACCTGGTCAACCTGCTGGAGGGCAGGCAATTGAAGGTGCACGTCGTCGGTCACAGTGCCGGCAGCATTTTCCATGCGCCGCTGGTCACTGCCCTGAACGACAGCGGAGTGCAGATCGATTCCTGCACGTTGTGGGCGCCGGCATGCACGATGGATTTGTTCAAGCAGCACTACCTGCCGCTGATCAAGAAAACGGCAATCGCCAGGGCAGCCATCTTCGCGCTCACCGACAAGGCGGAGCAGGACGACAACTGCGCCGACATCTATCACAAGTCGCTGCTGTACCTGGTCTCGCATGCCTTCGAGAAGCGGGCGCGGATTCCCCTGTTCCGCGATGGCGAGCCGATCCTGGGAATGATGAAACATCTGCAGGCGGACCCGGATGTCCAGGCGCTCGTGAAAAGCGGGAAGCTCGAACTGGTGTTCGCGCCGAACGATGGAAAGGTCGGTTCGATCAAGGCCTCGAAGGCGCGGGCGCATGGAGACTTCGACGACGACGAGGCCACGGTGCGGGCGACGCTCGGCAGGATTCTCAGCGCCACCGTTCCGGCCGCCGCAGCGAAGCTGGAATTCCATAGATCGGCGTCGTCGTTACGGGATCGTCGCACCCGCGCGGCGGGGTGAACTATCTCAGCGATTCGCTGCAGCGTTGCGGGCTAGGCATTTCTCGTAGCGCTCATCGACTCGTCGGGCGAACCATTCCGTCGTGAGCTTGCGCGTGATCTTGGGACTCTCCAGGCGAATGGTCGGCACCATGGCGCGCGGCACGGGTCGCTGGCGTCCCTTGTCGGCGAGTGCAAAGACGCGCGAGTAGAGCTTGCTCCGCTCGAAGCCTTCCTGTTCGCCCAGTTCGAGATCGCCGCGGATCTGCGCCTCGTTCATTTCGAGGCGGTCGGCGAGCTTGCGGACGGCCAACTCGGTATTGCTCGGTTCGTTCGAGCCGCGGCCATGGCGCAACAGGTCGCCGTCGAGAGCCAGCTTGGTCTTCGACAAGCCGCTCACGGCACTCTGGAACGCCACGTTACGGCTGGCATAGTGGCCGGCGTTGAAGTCGGCGAACCGGTAGAGCATGTCGTCGTAGCCGACCGGATAGTCCAGCAAGTGGGCGATGCCGAAGTAGATTCCGCCGCGACGCGTGAAGACTTCGTCACGAATAGCGCCGGGAACCGGGTAGGGATAGCGTTTGGCTTTGGCGTGCTCTTCGGCGAAGGCCACGCTCACCTGCATCGGCCCGCCGGTGTGGACCGGATTCAGGCTGCCGAACAGCCGCTCGCCGAGCGGCACCATGCCGATGAAGTCCGTGAAAATATCGCTCAGGCCTTTCTCGGTTTTTACGGTATCGAGCCGCTCGCGATACGTTGCGCCGGTCGGTGACTTGATCGCCAGCGCCGCAGCCACGACCACGGCGGGAATGTTGTAACGGTTCGCTCTCGAATCGATCTCGCGTTGCGCGATGGTGGGCAATCCCGGCACCGACGGATTCGCCTGGAAGGTCGACTCCTGTTCGGCGACGGCAATGACGGCGCAGATGTTCGCCGTGGTCGGCCGGAGGCCTAAGGCTTCGAACGCCGTGAAGATGTCGATCGCCCAGCCGTCGCGATTGGTCACTTTGGCCGGGATCGACCGGGCAATGGCGGCGCGTGCGGCATCCGGATCGATGGCCGGTTCGCGAACGCGTTGCGGGTTCGTGCAGGCGGACAGAAGAGCGCAGCCCAGGAGGACCATGCCGGCAATGGACAGTCGCGAAGCAGGACTGCGGACGGGAAGGGGGACGGAACGGCTGAGCATCAGGTGACATTGTGAGCCGGCCGCGCCCACCTTGTGAACGTATCCGCGTGTCCTTGCATCGTTGAGGTGCAGCAACCGCAGGATCTTGACAATGATTCGGCGGACACACAGTGTTGTGGCCTCCTGGGCGAGGAGTGTCGATGACTGTCAGTAGCGCGATTTTTGACGAAATGGGATGGCCGGGCGAAGTCCGCCCACCCTATGCGTTGATCGATGCCTGGCTGAAGTCCCTGCCCCCCGAAACACAGACCATGAAGCGCCGCGAGGCCGAAGTGCTGTTCCGGCGCATCGGCATCACGTTTGCGGTCTATTCGGAAGGTGGCGACCCCGAACGCCTGATCCCGTTCGACTTCATCCCTCGCGTCCTGGCCCAGGCCGAATGGCAAAGGCTCAGGCGCGGCCTGGAGCAACGCGCCAAGGCGCTGAACGCTTTCATTCACGATGTCTATCACGACCGGGAGATCATTCGCGCCGGCCGCGTGCCCGAGAAGCTGATCCTGCACAACAGCGAGTTCCGTCCCGAGATGGAGGGCCTCGACCTGCCCGGCAAGATGTACTCGCACATCGCCGGCATCGACATGGTCCGCACCGGGCCTGACGATTACTACGTGCTGGAGGACAACTGCCGCACGCCTTCGGGCGTGTCCTACATGGTGGAAAACCGCGAAGTCATGCAGCGGCTGTTTCCCGACCTGTTCCGCCGGAACCTGGTCGCGCCGGTGGCGCACTATCCGGACGAACTGCTGGCTACCTTGCGATCGTTGGCCCCTCCCAATTGCGTCGGCGAGCCCACCATCGTCCTGCTCACGCCGGGCATCTATAACAGTGCTTATTATGAGCATGCGTTCCTGGCCGACGAGATGGGCGTCGAGTTGGTGGAAGGCGCCGACCTGGTCGTGAAGAAGGACATCTGCTACATGCGTACCACCGCCGGCCTGGCGCGGGTCGATGTCATCTATCGCCGCATCGATGACGATTACCTGGATCCGCTGGTGTTTCGTCCCGAGTCCATGCTCGGCGTTCCGGGCGTTCACTATGCGAATCGCGCGGGCAACCTGACATTGACGAATGCGGTAGGTGCCGGTATCGCGGATGACAAGGCTGTCTACATTCACGTCCCGGAGATGGTGCGTTTCTATCTCGGCGAAGAGCCGTTGCTGAGGAACGTGCCGACGCATGACTGCAGCAAACCGGAAGAACTGCAGTACGTGCTCGATCATCTCGACGAACTGGTGGTGAAGGCGGTGCATGGTTCGGGCGGTTACGGCATGCTCGTCGGTCCGCATGCGAGCCGGGCCGAACTGGATAAATTCCGCCAACTGCTCAAGATCAAACCGCAAGGCTATATCGCACAACCGACGCTGGCGCTGTCGACGGTGCCCACGTTCGTCGATGCAGGCGTCGCGCCGCGGCATGTGGATCTGCGGCCGTTCGTGCTGTGCGGAGCAGATCGTATAAGAGTGGTGCCCGGTGGCCTCACCCGCGTGGCGCTCAAAGAAGGGTCGCTCGTCGTGAATTCATCCCAGGGCGGCGGCACCAAAGATACCTGGGTACTGGAAACCTGATGCTGGCACGGGCGGCCGAGAGTCTTTACTGGCTGGCGCGTTACATGGAACGCGCCGACTACGTCGCACGGCTGATGCAGGTCGCCGGCCACATGAACGCGGTACGCGTGGACAGCGATCGCAACAGCGAATGGGAATCCGCCATCGTCGCCTCGGGCAGCAGCAAGGCGTACTTCGCGAAATACCCGGTTGCGAGCGAAGCGACGGTGATCGATTTCCTCGCGTTCGATCGCGACAATGCGTCGTCGATCGTCAATTGCATCGAGACGGCTCGACGCAATGCGCGTGCCGTACGGACCGCCCTGACGTCCGACATGTGGGAAGCGGTGAATGCGACCTGGCAGGAACTCGCACAGTACCGTGCAGCGGCGCCGTTGAACCAGGATCGGCTCAACGAGTTCTTCGATTGGGTGAAAGCCCGCGTCGGCCTGTTCCACGGCATCGTCGCGAACGAAATGCTGCGGCTGGACGGTTATCGATTCGCACGTGTCGGTCAGTTCCTGGAACGAGCGGACAACACGGCGCGATTGCTCGACGTGAAGTATCACGTGCGCCTGCCGACGGTCGACGACGTCGGTGGCGTCGTCGACTACTATCAGTGGGTGGCGATTCTGCGTGTCGTCGGGGCCCGTCGCGCCTATCGCGTGCTGTTCAAAGGACCGGTGCAGCCGGCGCATGTCGCCGAGCTGCTGATCATTCGCACGGAGTTTCCAAGATCGCTGGCGTACTGCTACCAGAACATCACGCAGCACCTCGATGCCATCGTCAGCTTCGACGCCAAGACCGCGGCGGAGGCCAAGCGGCAGGCGCATTCGCTGTACGCGGACCTGCGCTTCGGCCGTACCGAGCAGATCATCGCCAACGGCCTGCACGAATACCTCACCGACCTGATCCAGCGCACCGACCGGCTCGGTGTCGAGATCGCCAAGGGACACCTGTTCTAGTCCACATCGAGATCGCCGCATGCAGCTCGCCATCGTCCACGACACGGTTTATCGCTACGCCGAAGCAGCCAGCTCGATCATCCAGGCGTTGCGGCTGTGGCCCACGTTCGGCGAGGGACAGGTCGTGGACGAATGGCAGGTCGACGTGGACGGCAAGCGGCTGCAGCCGACCTGCCTGGATGGCTTCGGCAACTACGTCGCGACCCATACCCTCGATGCCAAGGCCGACTCGATGCATATCAAAGTGCGCGGCCAGGTCGACACTCGCGACCTGAAGGGCGTACATCGCGGGAACGAACCGTTCCCGCCGATGTTTTTCGTCTCGTGCACCGACCGCACCGCGCCGTTCCCGGAAATGACCGCGCTGGCCGCAGCGGCAGGCTCGGGTAGCGAGTTCGAGCGGTTGCAGCGATTGGTCAACGCAGTCCGCGACCGGATGAAGTGTTCGCCCGAGCGTTGCTGCACCGAGAATTCCGCAGCCGAAGCATTCCTCGCCGGCGCTGGCGGTTGCGGCGACCTGGCCCATGTATTGATCGCTGCGGCTCGCACTCTGGATTTCCCGGCGCGCTATGTCAGCGGCTATCTGCAGGCCGACGGGGCCGGAGCAACCAGCAACCACGCCTGGGGCGAAGTCTTCGTGAAGGACCTAGGCTGGGTGGGATTCGATACGGCTAACCGGCGAATCTGCGACGACCGCTATGTGCGGATCGCCTCGGGCCGCGACTATCGCGATGCTGCTTCAGTGCGAGGTGTACAGCTTGGCGGTATAGCCGAAGCGATGGAAGTCACGCGCGGCCCGTCGCCGCGCGCGCCGTCGCAATTGCAAACGCAGTCCGGGCAAACTCAGTCCGCGACAGGGCAGAGTCAGAGACAGAGCAACAGCTAAGGATCGTACCAAAGCGAGCCGAGCACTTCCTTGGGAGACGATGCAGTGAGCAGGCGTTCGCCGATGACGTCCAATTCTTCGGCGGATGCGGCGTCGAGTTGTTGCTCTGCGTCGATTGGAAGCATGCCAAAGCGTTTAGTGAGCAGCATGTCGTGCTGGCGTGAAGGCATGATTCACGGTAGAGCCTCTGAGCGGATTCATTCATAGTGATAGCGGGTGAAACAGCACGAAAAGCCGTTCACCGCACCCTGACACCGGATGTCGTGGCATACCGGCCCTACTCATGCCATTCTCCGCCGCAGCTTCATCTGCCAAGGGGTCTCGAGTGAGCGAGCTGGTCAAATATCTCGATGGATTGATCTGGAGTCCGGCGCTGATCTACTTGTGCCTCGGCGCGGGGCTGTACTTCTCGATTCGCACGCGGTTCATGCAGATCCGCGGTTTCATGGAAATGCTTCGCTTGATTACCTCGGGCAAGAAGTCCGCAGCGGGAGTGTCGCCGTTCCAGGCGCTCGCGCTGTCGCTGTCTGGACGCATAGGCATCGGCAACATCGCCGGTATCGCGACCGCGATCACCGCAGGCGGACCGGGTGCGATTTTCTGGATGTGGGTGATGGCGCTGCTCGGTGCGTCCACGTCGTTCGTCGAATGTACGCTGGCGCAGATCTATAAACAAAAGGACGATCACGGCCAGTATCGCGGCGGCCCGGCGTACTACATCGAGAAAGGCATGGGGCAGACGTGGTACGCGAATACCTTCGCCGTCGCCACCGTGCTGGCCACTGGCTTCCTGTTGCCGGGCGTACAAGCGAACGGCATCGCGGTCAGCATGAGCAATGCGTGGCAGGTGCCGACCTGGATATGCGCTACGGCAGTGGTCCTCGCGCTCGGTGCGATTATTTTCGGCGGCGTGCGCCGCATCGCCAATTTCGTCGAGATCGTGGTGCCGTTCAAAGCCTTCGGCTACATGCTGGTGGCCATCGCCATCATGATCGTGAATTTCGACAAGATGCCCGGCGTGATCGCGCTCATCTTCGATAACGCCTTCAGCAAGGAGGCGCAGTTCGGCGCCATCGTCGGCATGGCCGTGCAATGGGGCGTCAAGCGCGGTATCTATTCGAACGAAGCCGGGCAGGGCACCGGGCCGCATTCCGCTGCAGCTGCCGAAGTGTCGCACCCGGCCAAGCAGGGTTACGTGCAGGCGTTCTCCATCTATTTCGATACCGCGATCGTATGTACTTCCACGGCATTCATGATCCTGTCCACCGGCAAGTACAACGTCGCCAATCCGAGCGGCGGCTGGATCGTCGAGCATCTGCCCGGTGTCGAAACCGGGCCCGGCTATACGCAGGCCGCGGTCGAATCGGTGTTCCCCGGTTTCGGCGCGGGCTTCATCGCCATCGCGATCACGGCGTTCGCGTTCACCACCGTCGTTGCGTACTACTACATGGCGGAGACCAACATCGAATACATTTTCCGCAACAAGGCGCCGGGCTGGGCCATGCTGATCCTGAGAGCCGGAATGATGGCGGCGGTGGGATTCGGCGCCATCCGCAGCGCTGCGGTTGCCTGGGATTTGGGCGACATGGGCGTGGGCATCATGGCCTGGCTCAACATGATCGCTATTCTCATCATCCAGAAACCGGCGCTGCTGGCCTTGCGCGATTACGAAAGACAGAAGCGCGCCGGGCAAGATCCTACCTTCGATCCCGAGAAACTGGGCATTGCCAATGCAGACTTATGGAAGAAGGCGCCGTCGCCTGAGGCTTCCGCTATTCTTAGCGGTCTACCGACGTAGTTCGGAAGCGGTCTGTACACAAGGGGGATGCATGCGATCCAGTGTTTTTCTTGCCTGCCTGCTTTGCGCCACAGCGGCTAATAGCGCCCAGCTTTCCGCCGCCTCGAAGCAGGCTCGCGCCGGCGAGGCGGAGTTTCGGGATCTCTACAAAGAGCTGATCGAGACCAACACCACGCTGTCTGCCGGCTCCTGCACGAATGCAGCGAACGCCATGAAGGCCCGGCTGGTAAAGGCCGGCTACCCGGATAGCGATCTGCACCTGATCGCGCCGCCGGATCGCCCGAAGGACGGCAACCTGATCGCCGTTCTGCCCGGCACCGACAGCAAGCTGAAGGCGCTGATGCTGCTGGCTCACATCGACGTGGTCGAGGCCAAGCGGGAAGACTGGGTGCGCGATCCGTTCACGCTGACCGAAGAGGACGGCTTTTTCTACGCTCGCGGCGCCTCCGACGACAAAGCCATGGCGGCCATCTTTGCGGACTCGATGGTTCGCTTCCAGCGCGATGGTTACAAGCCGAAGCGCACCATCAAGCTGGCGCTCACCTGCGGTGAGGAAACGCCGAACACGTTCAACGGCGTCAAGTATCTCACCGGGACCCATCGCGACCTGATGGACGCCGAGTTCGCGCTCAACGAAGGCGGCGGCGGACGCCTGGACGGCAAGACCGGCAAGTACCTGTATAACGGCATCCAGGCAGGCGAAAAGCTGTACCAGGATTTCACGATCGAAACCGTCAACCAGGGCGGACACTCCGCACGCCCCACGCCTGACAATGCGATCTACCAGATGTCGCAGGCTTTGATGAAAATCGGCGCGTATGAATTTCCCGTCGAGTTCAACGATGCGACGCGCGGCTACTTCGCGAAGTTCGGTCCTATCCAGGGCGGCGAACAAGGTGAGGACATGAAAGCTGCGGCGGCTACGCAGGATGCTGCCGCCATTGCGCGTCTCAAGAAGGACCCGAGCGTCAACGGCTCGCTGCACACGACGTGCGTCGCCACCATGATCAATGGCGGCCATGCTCCGAACGCGTTGCCGCAGCACGTCTCGGCCAACGTCAATTGCCGTATCTTCCCCGGCCACGCGCCCGAAGAGATTCGCCAGATGCTGATCGAGGCGGTCGGCGATACGGGCGTGAAAATCGCGTTCCAGTCGGAGCCGGAAAAACCGGGTCCGCCGCCGAAGCTCACGCCGGAAATTCTTGGCCCCATCGAGAAGCTCACCAAGGAAATGTTCCCCGGCGTGCCCGTCGTTCCGGCGCAGTCATCCGGCGCTACCGATGGACGCTTCCTCACCCCGGTCGGCGTGCCGACTTACGGCGTCTCCGGCATCTTCTCCGATGGCGCGACGACCGGCGCTCACGGACTCAACGAACGCGTGCGCGTGCAGTCGTTGATGGAAGGCCGCGAATTCCTGTACCGGCTCGCCAAGGCGTATTCGGGCGGGAAGTAGTCCTCCGACGGTGGGGTGAAGCACCACCCCCATCGTCTATTGCATCAGCCGCCGCTGTTGGCGGCAGGATGCGAAGGACGCCGTGATGCGCCGTAGATTGATTGGGAAGCTGGCTGCAGCCGTAGCTGCCGCCTGTCTAAGTGCCGGCGCCGCCTTCGGTGCGCAGATGGATCTCGTCAACGCGACCGTTGCCGATCTGCAAGCGGCCATGACCAAGGGCACGCTGAGTTCGGAGCAGCTCATCCAGATGTCGTTGGCGCGCATCAAGGCGTATGACGACGTCGGGCCGAAATTGAACGCGCTGATCCTGGTGAATCCACGCGCCCTCGAACAGGCGCGTGCGCTGGATGCCGAACGCAAAGCGAAAGGGCCTCGCGGTCCGCTGCACGGCGTGCCAATCATTCTCAAGGACAATCACAACACCGGCGATCTGCCCACCACGGGCGGCTCGGTATTTCTCGAAGGTTCCATTCCGCCGGCCGATGCTTTCATCGTGAAGAAGTTGCGCGATGCCGGCGCCGTCATTCTCGCCAAATCCAACCTGAGCGAATTTGCGTCGAGCGCGAAGACCAATGGCTTCAGTTCGCTCGGCGGACAGACGCTGAATCCACACGACCTGGCGCGTGGGCCAGCAGGGTCCAGCGGAGGTTCGGGCGCGTCAGTAGCAGCATGGTATGCGCCGATCGCACTGGGAACCGATACCGGTGGCTCGATCCGCAATCCCTGTTCGGTCAATGGACTGGCCTGCCTCAAGCCCACGCGTGGATTGCTATCGCGCCATGGCGTCATCCCGTTGGGGTTGTCGTTCGATACCAGCGGCCCCATGGCGCGTTCCATCTACGACGTCGCGGCCGCGTTGGGCGCCATGACAGGAATCGATCCGGCCGATGCAGCGACCGCAACCGCCGTGGGCAAGTACCAAACCAATTACACACAGTTCCTGAACCCAAAAGCGTTGCAGGGTGCACGGCTCGGCGTGCTTGCCGACTACGCAGGAGTAGACGAAGGCGTGAAGCAGGTCTTTGCCGCGACTCGGGCGAAACTCGAATCGCTCGGCGCGACGCTCGTCGAAATCAAGCTGCCGGAGTTCATCCTGAAGCGGGAATCGATTCACGACGTCATGCGGCCGGGCGAATTCAAAGTCCAGATCGGCGACTACCTGTCGACGCTGAAACCTGGCTATCCACGCACGCTCGCCGACCTGATCGCGCTCGCGGGCAATTTCAAGCCCAAGCCGGGACAGCTCGCGAATCCCAGCCGTTGGGAACAGTTCAAGGGCGAACAGGCCGGCTACGATCTCACCGATCCGATCTATCTTTCCGCCAAGGCGCATGGCCCGCCGCTGATCGCCGGCCATCTCGAAGGGTTGCTGTACAAATACACGCTCGATGCGTTCATCTATCCGACCAACCAGGTGCCGGCACAGCGTCTCGACATCGACTATTCGCTACCGCGGGCGCCGAGTGCGACGAGCATCGCGAACATCACGGGATTTCCCGATGTCATCGTGCCTGCCGGCGCAACGCCCGAGAAGTTACCGGTGACGTTGTCGTTCCTGGGTACGTCGTACAGCGAACCCCGCTTGCTGGCGATGGCCTATGCGTTCGAACAAGCCACGCATGCACGCGTTGATCCTCCGACGACTCCGGCCCTGAAGGGCGAGAAGATCAGCTACTAGTTCTGACTTGTATCTTTGTGCCCCGCGTTCTGCGCGCGAAATTTCTTGTGGAGCTTCATGCGAACTGACGATGCGGCAACGACCCGACCTTCCGAAGATATTTCGCGCGGAGAACGCGGGGGCAGAGATAAGAAAAAATAATCTCGTGCAATAGCGGTAGCGGTGGCGTAGCGGGTAGGGTGATTGCGACCACCGCGCGTCTGCTCGTGACAAGGCCACATCCATGGCATTGCGGAGCGGAAGAATGATCGAATCCCGATTTGCGCTGGTACTCCTGTGCGGCCTGGCCGCTACGGCTTGTTCCAAGCAGGAAGCTGCCAAGGCGCCCGCCGCAGCGGCTACCGGAAAATTCCAGGTCGAGGAAGCGACCATCGCCAGCATCCACTCCGCGATCCAGTCGGGGCAGACGTCCTGCAAGGGCGTCGTGCAGGCATACATCGATCGCGCCCGCGCCTACAACGGCGTCTGCACGGCGCTCCTGACGCAGGATGGAGCCGACATTGCGCCAGCGAAAGGCTATGTTCGTGCGGGTTCGCCACTGGCGTTCCCGACCAAGACCGTCAAGGCTTCGACGGTGTTCCCGGACATCGATAAATACAAGGGATTGCCGCTCGACTACGGTCGCATGGAACCGACGGTATCCGATCCTGGCGTTGTAGCGCAGATGGGCATGCGCGTCGGCATGCCAGACGCGGGACAAGTCAACGCTCTCGAAACGCTGAACATTCGTGGCGAACGGTCGGTGACCTGCAAGGGCAAGTTCGACGCACATCCGTCCACAGGTCCATTGCCTGCCGATGCGCCGCCCCAGTGCGAAGCGTTCCGCCAGCAGCCGGATGCGTTGGAGCGTGCCGCAGAACTCGATGACAAATACGGTTCGCATCCCGACCTGGCAGCGATGCCGATGTATTGCATCACCACGGCCATCAAGGACCCGTACGATACGAAGGACATGCGGACCACGGCGAACAATGACGTGAACTTCGCCATGGATGTGCCGCCGGTCGATGCCACGCTCGTCGCACAGCTGCGTGCCAAGGGCGCGATCATTTATGCGAAGTCCGTCGCCCACGAATTCAACGGCGGTCCTGGCGATCCGGGCGGGGCCGCCAAGCCGAAAACCAATCAGCCGGCCGGCGGCATGGCGATGAACTCGTGGAGCGGTCAGCCTTGCAATCCCTACGACACCGAACGCGTGCCGCGAGGATCGAGCGGCGGTTCGGGTGTTGCAGTCAGCACCAATCTGGTGACCGTCAGTATCTGCGAACAGTCGGGCGCCTCCTGCCAGGGTCCTGCTTCGCGTAACGGCGTTGCGATGATCCTGACGACCAAGGGACTGCTCCCCGACAGCGGCGGCATCGGCAATCAATTCTTCAACGATCGCGCCGGCATTCATGCACGCACGCTCGCCGATGCGGCAATCGTGCTCGATGCAATCAAGGACCCGCAGCACGGCTACTACGATCCTCGCGATCCGTTCACCGCCTTGCCCAAGGTGTTCACGTCGCCGCAACCCTATGCGAGCTTCACCGTCAACGATGGCGAGCTCAAACAGAAGTCCAAGCCGCTGCAAGGCATGCGCATCGCCATCCTGCGCGAGCACATGGTCAAGAAGACTCATAACCACGAAGCCATCAGCGACCAGGTCGACAAGGAAATCAAGACGGTGCTGCGCGATCGGCTCGGCGCCGAACTGGTGGAGACCATCACGACGGATTATCCCGACGATCCGGAGGTGCCGAACCTGAAATACACGTTCGCCGATGCGCTGTCCGAAATCCTGCCGCGGCTGATTCCGGAAATCTTTTCGCGACGCGATGCCAAGGGCGAATTGGTCTTCGCCGTGCCCGGCTACGACGTGAGTTCCTATGACTACCTGCTCAAACTGAGCAAGCGCCAGGCGCCGCTCACCAGCAAGATCAACATCACCAACTTCGGCACCTTCGGCGCCGTGCCTTGCCACTCCGCCAGCTGCGGCGATGTCGGCTTCGATATCGATCGCTACCTGGTCGATCGCGGCGACAAGCGCATCACCAATTGGGCCGCATGGGCCGCGAATGCCAAGTTCCGCGAGGAAGACTCCCGCGCCGGCGCAGAGAACTGGGTCAACTGGAAAGATCATGAAGCGGACGGCAAGAGCGATCGAGTCGCGCGTAGCTACATCGGCCGCCTGGCGCTGCAGAGAGTGATGTATGAAAACGGCATCGACGTCTTCGTCCATCCTGAAAACACGGTCCCTACGCCGAAAATCCAGGGCCCGAACATAGGCAGTATCAGCCTCGACGGCATCACGCCGTTCCTGCAGATTCCCCGGGTGGTGATCCCCGCGGGCATGACCGATGTGATCTACGAACCGCAGTATGCGTTGAACGCGGACAAGACCGACTACGTCGCCGTCCTGCCCGACACTGTCCAGCAAACCAAGCTGGCGCATCCGTTGCCGATCTCCATTACCTTCTTCGCCGGCCAGGGCGAAGAGCCGGTGCTGATCAAGGTGGGCACCGCGTACGAATCGGCAACGCATCACCGGACACCGCCGCCGGCCTTCGGACCGGTCGCGGGTACCCAATAGCCGGAGGGGCAATTGTCAGAGGGGCTGCCGGGTAGTACTATCTGGTAGTACTATGTGACTACCCCATCCGGAGGATGGCTCATGGCGGCAACCAGCCTGAAATTGCCCGACGAGCTGAAGCGTCGCATCGCCGAACTGGTGGAAGGATCGGACCGAACCGCCCATTCTTTCATGATCGAGGCAATCGAGCAGGCGGCTAGACGGGAAGAATTGCGCCGACGTTTTGGCGAAGAAGCTGCTCTCGCGGAAAGTGAGACTGAGAAAAGCGGCCAAGCCTATGATGCCGCGGAAGCGTTCCGGTACCTGGAATCTCGTGCCAAGGGAGCACGAGTGCGACGGCCAAGGATGAAGACATGGCGTCGGTCCGGTTAACGGCGAGGGCATTCGCGCATCTCGAGCAGATCTTCGAATTCATTGCCAAAACAGACCCGCGGCGCGCCCTCACCACTATAGAAAAAATCCGTGAAGCAGTGCTGATCCTCGAGCGGCATCCGCTGATAGGGCGGCCCGTTGAGGACGGCCGGCGTGAATTGATCGTCTCACGCGGCAGATCTGCACATGTCGTGCTCTATCGTTGGCGTCCCACGGAGGAGATGATACTCGTATTGGCGGTACGGGATGCCAGGCAGGCGGGATACTTGGACGATTGATGACTCGCCCGACACGGAAAACGCCATATGGAGGTTGATTATCCCGCCGTCACCACATGACGCTGACCGACATTCCCGCAAAAGCAGTACCGCCTTCGGCGTCGTCGGAGGAATAGCCTACGAAGGGTGAGAGCAGCCAGCGTTCGCCGACGGCGAGGTCGGCGCTCACTTCGCCGGTATGGGTGATGTCGTGAGTATCGATTTCCTCGTCGTGAATGTACGTTGCGGTCAGCGTGAGTCGATCGAGCGTGTACTCGACGCCGGCGCGAGCGGTGTTGTCCAGGAAGGCTTCATCGCGGGTAACGCCGGTCACCCGCAGGCTCAATCGTGGAAAGCGAGCCAGGAACGCCGGTGTGTCGATGTCGCGGTCGTAATCGTAGACCATGCCCGAAGCGAACAACCGGACGCTGTCCGACACGTCGATGTCGCCGTGCACGCCGACCCCCTTGCCTTCGATCGATTCGAGCACGCGGACTGAACGCGAGTCGCGCCGGCGGCGCTGGACACTGGTGACGGTTTCGTCCTGGGCGTCACGATAGAACACGTCGAGACCCATCTTGCCCATGCCACGGATCAGCGTGAACTTGCCGCGAAAGTCGTGCTGGCGGAAAGCCTCGCCGTCGTCGCGATACGCATAGCCAATCTGCATTTGCGTGCGCTTGGTATCGAGGCCGAGGTCGATCGAGGCGAATGTACTGTCTTCGTCGATCGTATCTAGTGCAGCCCGCGAACGGCCCGCCCCGAGATCCAGGTGGCCTTTCTGTCCGAGCGGCAAGCCCAGCGTGCCGCTTAGTACGTGCGAGCTGTCATCGTCCGCCTCCGCACTGAGCGACGCGTAGCGCGTGCCCGCCAGAGAACTTTCCTCTTCTTCCGCCCGGCCTTGCGTCGCGAAGGAAAGCGACGCAAGGCCGGCGAGGAGCCCGAGGATGGAACGTTGCAAAGTAGCCGTCGCCATGTTGCAGCGACTATTTCTTCGACACCGTCGTCTCGGCGTGATGCGTGACCGTGTTGCCATTCGGTCCCGTCTTTACGACGTCACGCTGCACTCCATCGTCGGTGCGAACCGTCGTCGCGTCGGTCGTCACGGTCTTGCCGTTCGGACCGGTCGCGACCGTATCGCGAGTCAGCGTCTTCGTAGCAGGGTCGTAGCTGACATCGCTCGAACGCGAAGCGGTCTTGCCCTTTGGACCCGTACCGGTGCTGCGGCTGGTCACGGTATCGCCACTGCGGACGCGCGAAGTCGCCCGTTGAGTCGACAATCCGTTCGGACCGGTGCGATTCACCACCCGTTCGCGTGCTTCGGCATTCGCCGACACCGTGGTCAGTACCATGGGCAGCATCGCGACGGCGACCGGTAACATCGTGCGCAGCGTGCGGTTTAACAGATTCATGGCCAGCTCCTCGAATTAGACGATCGGTTCACACATCCGCTCAGGCCCGGTTGCTTTGTCGCAGCCGCTGCCTGGCTCGTGGTGCACATAGCGCTGTAGCCGTGAATGCGTTGACAGGAGAATCTATTCTCCTATTTATTTTCTATTCGCGCGGAGAACGCGCAGTAGAGGAGACGAGACCAGGTCAGGTCGTCGACAGCAGCTTGTCGTCTTCGTCCTGGTCCATGTCCAGCTCAGCATCGATTGCCGGTGTTGCTGCGACTTCAGCATGGGGTTGATAGAGCGGGAACAGGAATTTCGCCAGTCGTTCCGCCACCAAGGCATACAGGCTGGGCGAGGGATGATAGCCATCCGATCCCATGATGTCGGCGCGGGCGAGGCCGCTGATGTCGGCGTGATGGACGTTGCGATGTTGCTTGACCCAGCGAGCCTGGGCGCGATTGTTGCGGCTCGCGTGCAGGCCTGCATACCACGCGAGCGGATGTGGAAGAGCGGGGAACACCTGCATCTCGGGGACGCCGGTGAAGACGACGTGGGAAACGCCGGCGCGTTCCCTGAGCAACGCGACGATCTCGCCGCGACAACGCAAGGCGTGACGCAACGACACTTCGTTCGTGATGTCGTTGGCGCCGAGGACGACGAGCGCCATGTCGGCCGGCTGAATGTCGTCGGTCGCAAGGTGCTGCAACAGGCCTTCCGACGTGAGCCCGGCCTTGCCGATCAATTGCCAGTGCAACGCTGCTTCGAGCTGCGTGGCCAATGCACGCGTCAGGGGAACAGCGAGGCCGTTCTCCTGGGTCTCGGCGCCAACGCCAACTGCACTCGAATCGCCCGCGATGAGGAGGCGCAACGGCCGTCCCGTGCCCGATATGCCGGAACGCAATCCTTCCGGTTCGGGCAGCAACGGGATACTGCTGCGAAGATAGCGCGCCTGGGCATAGATGATAGGGGCGAGAACGATTCTCGCGATATGAACGATCATGAGAGCAACGATGCGAAGGAGCTCGAGACGAGGCGTGCTGCCAGCCCGCCTTGGGCCTGGTGAGATGTGGGGCACCGATCGGTCGGCTGCCGTGGAGTACACTGCGTCGTCAGCATCAAGCCTGGTCTCTCATCGATGGTTGCTTTCGTCGTATCGTTCGCACAGGGTCTGTTCCGGTTCGTCTACGGCATCTATGCCACGATCGCCTTCATGGCGCTGTCGCTCCTGTGCCTGGCGGTGATTCTACTACCGCTCTCGGTCGAAGCGCGACGCGCCGTGACTCACTGGTTCGCCCGAGTGTTGTTCATGACTCTCGGCGTCCGCGTCACCCTTCACGATGCGCAGCGGCTGCCCGCCGGCGCCTGCGTGGTCGTCGCCAATCACGCGAGCTACCTGGACGGCATCGTGATGAAAGCCATGTTGCCTGCGCGATTCAGCTTCGTCATTAAGAAAGAGATGAGCACTGTGCCGCTCGGAGGATTGCTGTTGCGGCGAATCGGCTCACAGTTCGTAGAACGCGCCAATCGCAATAGCGCCGCCGCCGATGCGCGACGGATGATCAAGCTCGCGGACTCGGGGCAGGCGCTGGTGTTCTTTCCTGAAGGCACATTCATCGAGCAACCCGGCATCATGAAATTCCATTCCGGTGCATTTGTCATTGCGGCTCGTGCCGGGTTACCCGTGGTGCCGATCGCATTGAAAGGCACGCGCGAGATGTTACGAAATGGTCAGATGCTGTTGCGGCCGGGTCGGATCGACGTGCTGGTGCAGCCTGCGATCATGCCCTTCACCGACGTCAGTGCCGCGGATTCAGCGGCCCGGACGCGCGACCAGGCAAGGGCAGTCATCGCCGAAGTATCTGGCGAGCCCGTACTCGAATGACCCACAGCGTGACCGACGCTCGACAACTCAGCTTTGATGCAGCCTGCGCCGCCGCCGAACGACAATGTGACGGCGCTATTGAGCTGCGCCTTCCAGGGCTTTGACTGAGCGCGCCAGCAGGCGGGTATCGCCCATCTTCGTCGTCATCGCGGCAAACGCATCCGTTGCGCCTTGCCACTGCAGCTGGTCGATATCGTCGAACAGGTCCGCATCGCTCTTGAGCGTGGCCAGCTGTTTGAACAGCAGCGCTTCCGTGCGATGGTCGCCCAGCACGGTCTTCGGAAAGTCTTCCACGCGGCCATACCGGCCGATCAGACGCGCCGCCGTGGTCTTGCCGATGCCTTCGATGCCCGGGTAGCCATCGGCAGAATCGCCGACCAGGGCCAGGAAGTCCGGTATGTGCAGCGGGTCGACGCCGAAGCGTTTGCGTACTCCCTCGGCGTCGCGAATGGTGCGTGTCTTGCGATCGACCTGGACCACTCGGTCGCCGCGCACGCACTGGGCCAGGTCCTTGTCCGGCGTCCAGATACAAATTTTCTGTACGCGTTCGTCGGCATCGGCGAGCTGTGCGGCGGAGGCCAGGGCATCGTCCGCTTCGAGTTCGACCATGGGCCAGGTGACGACGCCCATGGCGAGCAGCGCGTCCTCCAGCGGTTTGAACTGTGCCCGCAATGCAGGCTCGATACCGTCACCGGTCTTGTAGCCGGGCCACAGGCTATTGCGGAACGACTCGATGACATGATCGGTGGCGACGCCGACGTGGGTGGCGCCTTCCTCGATCATCTGCAACACCGTGTTGAGCACGCCGATGACGGCGCCGAACGGGGGATCCTGGTTCTTGTTGAAGCGCCGCAGCCCGTAGAAATGCCGGAACAGTTCGTAGGTGCCGTCGATGAGATGAATGATCATGTGGTTCGATGGACTCGTGCATGCGCCCCGCAGCTTCGCAATCCGCCGGGCTGTCGAGGGAATCTGTCTGCAATACGCGATCCATCCCACCCGTATTCCATGAAAGTTACGTCATTTGACGAATTGCGAGGCGAGCGCGACGCCCACGCATGCAATGTGATCTATAGCTATGCAGGCATAGCTAGGAGAATCCTCGCGTCTCCTTGATCGTTGCATACGCAATGCTGATCTCGCGGGTACGCTGCTCCGCCATTTCGCGCATGCTTTCCGGCAGCCCTTTGCCGGCGAGCTTGTCCGGATGGTTCTGGCTCATCAGCCGGCGATACGCCTGCTTGACCTGCGAATCGCTGGCGGAGGCGGGTACGCCGAGCGCCGCATAGGCATCGTCGAGCTTTTGCTGTGGCGAGGGGCCGTCGCGGCCGCCGCCCCCGCCCCGCAGCTGCGCTTCGAGTTGTGCCACATCGGCTTCGCTCAATCCCAGCAAGCGCGCCACTCGCACCAGCATCTGGTGTTCGGCTGGATGAACGCTGCCATCGGCCGCGATGGCGGCGAGTTGAATCTGTAGGAACGTGATGAGGATGGGCTGGTGCCCGCGTGCCGCAGCGGCAAATTGTCCGACTTCGCTATCCAGGTCGAAGTCCGGCGCCTTGCCGCGGTTGAACGCGGCCCTGGCCTGTTCCCGCTGCTCGCTCGAAAGATTGAGGCGGGCGAACATGTTCTCGGCGGTCGCGATTTCGTCTCGCGTCACCACGCCGTCCGCCTTGCACATGGCGCCCATCACGGCGAATGTCGATTCGAGGAACTGCGCCTGCACCTTAGCCAGGCGTTCGCGCATGCCCGCACCAATACCGGGGCCGATACCCAGACCGCCGCCGCCCCGCATGCCGACGCCGATGGCATAGCCGATTGCCGCGCCGGCAATGAAGCCGCGAAATCCGCCAAGGGCCAGGCCGAGCAGCGCCAACAGGACAACAATCACCAGCATCGCGGCCAACCCTGAAAGAATGTCGGGAGACTTGATTGGGTAGCCTAGCGGGTTTGCAATGGCGGCGGGTATCAAGTTCCGCGCCGCGACGCTGTGAGGATCCACGCTGCCCCGGCGAGTGATGTAGCGATGCCCTGCATCGTCCACTCGACGCGACTGGTGGGATCCGCCATGACGCGAGGTAAATGTAGCATCTGCTACAACGTCATCCAGTGGGTCCATCGCAGCACACGCGGCTGGTCGTACGGCAGCTCGGTAGTCGATCCGCGCACCGGCGAAATCATCAAAGGCCAGGTGACGCTGGGATCGTCGCGTCTACAACAGGATCTGCTCATTGCCCAGGGGATCGTCTCGCCATTCGACGGCATCGACGATGCCCCGCAGTTGTCGGCCATAGCACTGGCGCGCGTACGCCAGTTGGCGGCGCATGAAGTCGGACACACTTTGGGCCTGTCGCACAACTTTGCCGCGAGCAGCAACGATCGTGCATCGGTGATGGACTATTCCCATCCGCGTATCGCTCCCGGCGCGGCCGGGGCGCCACCTGTTATCGCCGACGCCTATGGAGTGGGACTCGGCCGCTGGGATTTCTTCACCATTGCCTATGGCTATTCGAGTCTGCCGCGCGACCAGGAAACGAAGGCACTGGCGGCGATGCTCGAACGTGCCCAGGCCAGCGGCTTGCGTTACATCACCGATGCGGACTCACGCAGTGTCGAATCCTTCAACGTCGTGAGCCATCTGTGGGATGAAGGCGCCGACGTGCTCGCCGGCCTCAAGCGGATCCTGTGCAAACGCAGGCGCTCGCTGCCCTGCTACCTCTGCTGACTCCAGCGGTCCTGGAGCTGGATGCGAAGACGATCGCGCGAATTCCTCCGCCGGCATTCGGCTATGCCGCCACTCGTGAAAGTCCGCCGCAACGAGCCGGCGGCGCTCTCGATCCGGTCACGATGGCCGAGGCGGCAGGAGAGCAGGTGCTATCGCTGCTGCTGGCTCCAGGACGCATGGCCCGACTGCAGCAGCAGCACGCCGCCAACAGTGCGATTCCGGATACGTCGACGGTGCTCACGGCTATCGTCGATTGGACCCTCAAGGCGGCGCCGCAAGCTGGATTGGCGGGAGAAATCCAGCAGCGCATCGACCTGCTGGTCGTCGAGCACCTGCTGCGCTTGTCTTACGATGACGTTGCCGTGCCGGAAACCCAGGCGCGCGCCAGGGCGGTGGCTCGCGAGGCGCTCGCCTGGATGAAGACCGCACCCCATCCAGCCGGCGTGCAAAGCCATTACCGCTACTTGATCGAGACGATCGACAAGGCGAACAGCGACGGTAAGTTCGAACGCCGCAAGAATGTGGCCCAGATGCCGCCCGGTGCGCCGATTTAATTGCGCGGATCAGTTTGCGTCGCATGCGTATTTGTGGAGGCTGCACGTTCGTAGATTCTCGTGGTCACGTAAGGTAGCGGATGGTCCAGCGGAGAGGTCGAGTCGATGAGTTCCAGCCAGAAGGGCAGCCCCACGGCGCGCCAGGTCAGTTTCTCCATCTTCAGCGGGCATACCAAGCTGGTGGAGGGTAACTTCACCGTCATGGACAAGCCCGGCGTGTCCTGCTTCGGCGCGACTCGCGATATCGTCATCGAGAGCCGCAAGGAGCGCATTTCCATCTACCAGGGCGCCGTGTTCGAGCACGAACTCAACCCCGACGGCAGCGCGTCGATCAGCCTCAAGTACTACTCGGCTGAACCCACCGACGACACGCCGATCGGTTACCGCCAGCT
>Ga0157380_10000476_pt1 | contig 24475 bp, 17 predicted proteins | sample S35metaG_FD_119757 | JGI IMG/M metagenome (GOLD analysis project Ga0157380, IMG submission 119757) | Switchgrass rhizosphere microbial communities from Kellogg Biological Station, Michigan, USA - S3-5 metaG | ecosystem: Host-associated > Plants > Roots > Rhizosphere > Soil | place: USA...
AGCAAGACCACCAGCACCATCAACACTGTCACACCAACAAAGATCAGCGGCTCGAGAGCATGGACTCCGTAGAGCAACCCGGTGATAGCGCGCGTCAACGCAGCGGCGCCGGCGAGACCAATCGCAATTCCGAAAATTGCCAACCGCAGACCCTGTCTCACTATCAAGCGCAGTACATCTCGCGTTTGCGCACCCAACGACATGCGAATGCCAATCTCGCGCGTGCGCTGTGTGACTGAATAATTAACGACGCCAAACACGCCTAACGCGGCCAGCAGCATCCCCAGCACCCCGAGCGAACCCGCCACCGATGCGGCAACTCGCAGCGGTAGCAGCGAGTACCCGATCTGTTCATTCATCGACATGACATTCAAGAGCGGCACATTTTTGTCCAGCGCGTTGGCTTCGCGCCGTACTGCCGCGAGCACATTGGCCCCATCGCCCGCAGTGCGCAGGTGAAGCGTCATTTCGCCGGAATATGATTGTGAGAATGGCCGGTACATGAATGGCTGCGGATCTTCACCAAGAGTGTCGTACTTACCATCCTTCGCAACGCCGACAATCTGTACACGGTTATCGGGAGACTGTCCCCCGCTTCCCAACCAGAACGTTTTCCCTATGGCGCTGGCGACATCTGCGCCGGGAAAGTAGCGGCGCGCCATCGTCTCGTTTACAACAGCTACCCGCGGCGCATCAGTTTTATCGGTCTCGTTAAAAGTGCGGCCGTACACGAGCGGTATTTCGAGGGTGTTGAAGTAGCGCGTATCTACCACATTCAATCCCACGACTGGCCCGCGTTCACCGGCTGGGAGCTCCTGGCCAGTGAGGTTGATGTCAACCTTCATGTTGCTGCCATTTAGCGGGACCATGCGCGCGAGACTGGCAGAGCCAACTCCCGGTAACGCGCTAACACGCTCCATAAGCTGGGCGTAGAACTCCCGACCGCGCGCGTCCGACAGGCCCTGTGTTTGGAGATCAAAAGTCACCGTCTCGATACCTTCAGGCTTGAAGCCAATGTCTATGCTGGTCGCGTTTCTGAGGCTGTGAAGGAAAAGGCCCGCCGTTACCAGCAAGACCAGCGAGATCGCGATCTGCGCAGTCACGAAGATATTTCGCGTTCGCGAGCGATGCGTTCCACGCGAGTTGTCGTTATTAAGTGCAGCGAGGACATCGTGACGCGATGCTTGTAATGCCGGAGCGAGACCGAAAACAACTCCAGTCAGCAGTGATATTCCCAAAGTGAACAACAAGACTCGAATATCGATGCCGAGATCGAGAGAGATTGGTACGTCGGAAGAGAACTTGAAGGCCAGCAGCAATCTGGTTCCCCAGACTGCAAGTAAGACTCCCACTCCGCCACCGAGTAGAAAAAGAAGGAGGCTCTCGATCAACAACTGCCTGATGATTCGCAGCCTGCCGGCGCCGACTGCCAGCCGGATCGCCATTTCTTTTCCGCGTGAGCTGGCGCGAGCGAGCGTCATGGCGCCGACATTGGCGCAAGCTATCAGCAGCACAAGGCCAACGATTGCCATCAGAATCGACATGAAGCCGATCAACGGGCCACGGATTTGACCGGGCACCGTGCTCGCGGGACGCAGATCGATTCCCTTTCCCTTATTAGTATCCGGAAAACTCGACGCCAGTTGAGCTGCCAGCCGATCCATCTCGGCGCGTGCCTGGTCCAGAGTCACTCCGTCTTTGAGTCTTCCGATCATTTCCAGACCGCGAGCGCCGCGATTCATCAGGTCAAAGCCCGGCCGCAGCTGGTTCTGCATCATCAGCGGCACCCAGGCAGCCGGCTGTAGCCCGGCCCAGGTCCCTTTGAATCCTTCAGGCGCTACGCCGATGACAGTGAACGGATGACTGTTCAGTGAAATGGTCTGGCCGATAACTTTTGCATCAGCACCGAAGCGCTGACTCCAAAGATCGTGACTGAGAACCACAACCGGGTGGGTCCCAGGAGTCTGATCTTCTTCAGGGAGGAAGAACCGGCCGAGCACGGGTCGAGTTCCCAGGACGTCGAAGTAGTTTCCGGAGACCGTCATGCCAAAAATGCGCTCTGGTCCACCGGCATTCATGCTCAGGGGCATGGCAGTGTAGGCAACCAAGCCGGCGAGGACTTTGTTCTGATCGCGAAAATGCTGGTAGTCGGGGTAGGAGAAAGAATGGAAACTGCTGCCACCGATTTCCGTCATGTGCACGTCGACGAGCCGGGAGGCCTGGACCACGCCGGCGGGTGGTTTGAGGAGCAGGCTGTTCACCACGCTGAAGATCGTTGTGTTGGCGCCAATCCCGATAGCCAGGGTGATGACAGCGACGAGAGTAAATCCTGGTCGCTTAACCAGGCCCCTAACGCCATAGCGAATGTCTTTTATTAAGGAGTCCATAATCAGCAATCAGCAATCAGCAATCCGCAATCGGTTCTACTCGTACCGCAGCGCTATGAGTGGATCCACCTTTGACGCTTTGCGCGCGGGGAGAAAACCGGCGAGCATGGCAACTGCAGTTAGCAGCGTCGCCGAAACCACGAGTGTTAGCGGATCCGAAGGATTGGTTCCGTAAAGTTGGCTGGCAACAAACCGTGACGCTCCAATCGCAGCGGGTATGCCGATAACAACGCCGATCACCACCAAAGTCATCGTTTCCCGCAGCACCATCGAAATAATCGTGCGACGCTCAGCACCGAGCGCCATGCGAATACCAATCTCCCTCGTGCGTCTCACCACGCCATGGGCCATCACGCCGTACAGCCCGATTGCTGCCAGCAGCAGTGCAAGTAGTCCGAAAAAGCTCACCAGCTGCGCAATTAGTTTTTCTTGTCGGACCGTTCCCTCGACCTGCTCTTCCATCGTGCCTACTGAATAAATAGGCAATCGTGAATCAACTTGCCCGATCGCCTGGCGCATTGCCGGTGCCAGGCTGGCAGGATCGCCGGCGGTGCGAATCAACCAGTTGGCGTTGAAAGTGGTTGGCCCTACAACTTGAGCGATTGGCCGCAGGACCATTCGTTCGGCTTTCTCTTTGGCGCTGTCGTATTTCACATTCCCGATAACGCCGACTATCTCGATCAGCTCGGGTTTTTCTTTGGCATCTGCATCTACATCGCCAAAGTGGAATTGCCTTCCAATCGGGTTCTGGCCATGGAAAAAGTATTGAGCGAATGCTTCGTTAACCATTGCGACCTTAGTGCCTGACTCGGTGTCGCGCTGGTCAACTTCGCGGCCCATTAAGATCGGAACCCCAAGGCTTTCGCAGTACCCGGGACCAGTCAGCATGTCTTCCACGACCAGGTCCTCGTCTTCTTTCGCCGCATATCCCTGGACCGTCACGTTACTGCTCGTGTGGGTGCCGGCCATTGGGGTGTAGCTGACGACGGTAGCGCGCTGCACGCCAGGCAGCGCGTTGAGTCTCTCAGTAAGGTTTTTGTAAAGCGGGCTGAGCTCAGCTGGCTTATAACCAGCCAGTCGTGGATCAATCTGCGCAAGCAAGAGATGGTCGCGATTAAAGCCCACTTCTTCTCGCTGCAGCCTCATCAAGCTGCGCGCAAACAAGCCGGCGCCTGCCAACAAAACCATCGAAAGGGCAACTTGCGAAACCACGAGGGCCGAAGCTAATCCAGCGCGATTGCGACGGCCAACGCCTTCCGCCTTTTCTTTCAAGGCGGACGTTAGGTCCATCCTGCTCGCTCGCAGAGCTGGCACCATGCCGAAGATCAAACCTGCAACTATGGCCACGCCAGTCGTGAAGGCGAGGACCGCAAGGTCCGGACGCACATCGAGCGGAGATGTCTTGGCTACCAGCGTAACCAGGAGACTGACACCCCATTGCGCTAGCACGACTCCTAACACTCCACCGAGAAATGCGAGCAACAAACTTTCGGTGAGAAGCTGTCGCATTATCCGGGCACGATTGGCACCGAGGGCGAGACGGAGCGAGATCTCTGCCTTGCGTGAAGCCGCTCGAGACAACAAGAGATTCCCGACATTCGCACACGCGATGAGCAGCACCAAAGCCACGATCACCATCAACATCTTCAATGGCTCGGAATAGTAATTTCGCAAGCCGGAGATGCCGCGGGCACCCGGTGCCAGCTTCACGAACACACCGGAGATCGCTTTGCGCAGATCGTCATTTAGCTTCGAACTGAAGTCGGCGGTGAGAAACTGTTGGATAGCAAGATTAGCGCTGGCCTGGGCCTGTTCGATGGTTACGCCCGGCTTGAGCTTTCCTACCATGTTCAGCCAGTAAATCTGCTTGTCATCCAGGAAAGATTGGCGCAGCTCGATCTGCGGCTGAAATGAAAGGGGAAACCAAAAGTCAGGACTGCGACGGACGCGAATTCCGAAAAAGTCTGAAGGCGCTACTCCGACAACCGTAAACGGCGTGCCGTTGACAATAATCTCTCGACCGACAATCTGCGGATCGCTGTTCCAGCGTTCTTTCCAGTGTCCGTAGCTGATCACCGCGGCCGGATGGGCTGCAGGCTTGTCGTCCTCTTCAGTCAAGACGCGACCGAGCAGCGCGTTCACTCCCAGCACCGAAAAGTAATTTCCGGAGACGAGGTGTCCCTGCGCGCGCTGAGCGGCTTCGCCGGATTGAGAATCTGTGCGACGGATGCTGAGGCGAGCTTCACCGCTGCGAAACGCGGCCAGGGCTTGATAGCTTTGGTCGTGATCGCGGATGTATTGGTAATTGGCGTACGAAAAAAGATCCATCCGGCCCGGCTCCGGATCGCCGTCCGAATTTCGCGTGCCTTCTCCGGCGGTATTGTTAAAGAGAATTAGCTCGTTGGCGTTGGCAACCGGCAGCTTCTTGTAGATGACGGCATTTACGAGCGTGAAGATCGCTGTATTGGCGCCTATGCCAAGGCCGAGCGTGACGATCGCAATCAATGTGAAGCCGGGGCGCTTCAACAAAGTCCGGATTGCGTACCGAAGATCTTTCAACAACGAATCCATCGCAGCTCCCTTTCATTCGACGTCGCTCGGTTTCTTTAGCGACGATCTTGAAACTAATCTTTACTCGACAGCCGGAGCATCTCTAGATTCATGTGGTTGTTCCAATGGGCAGGAACGCACGCGAATCTTGAGTAACGCTAACTATCCAGCTAAAGGCTTAGGTCCAATGCTGGGCCAACTCGAACTAAGCGCTTACAAACGAGCAACGAATCAATTCCGAACTCCAGAGCAACGGCAACGATCCCAACGGGCGTTTAGAGTTCAAGCTTTAGCTTGTGTGCTGGCTAAAGAACAATCTAAAGATTGAACTCTGAACACCTGTCCCCGTCAGTCGACTGTCAAAACCATTAGCGTGGCGTCGTCGTGCGACTGCCCTTCGCTGAATTCCTTAACCGCACTCATGACACGGTCGCGCAGCTCGGTCGCGTGCAGCCTGTGTCCGAGGCTCAACAATTCCTGCAGCCGCTCCTCGCCAAATTCCTCGCCGTCGCTATTTCGCGCTTCGGTGACGCCATCGGTGTAAAGAACCAGACAATCGCCGCTGCGCAGCTCAACCTCATCCTGCGAATACAATCGATCAGGGAAAATGCCGAGCACTGGTCCGCCTTCTTTCAGGCGCACACAATTGCCATCCCGAATCAACATCGGGGGACAATGACCGGCGTTCGAGAAGGACAGCTTGCGACCAGCGGTATCGATCAGGGCGTAGAAGCACGAGATGAAACGGTGCGAGACGATGTTGTGACACATCACACTGTTAACCTGAGCGCACAAATCGGACGGAGCCACCACATCTGAAGCGCACGACTTCAGCACAGCCTGCATGTTCGACATCATCAACGCGGCCGGCATTCCCTTGCCGGCTACATCGGCGACACAAATCGCCGTGTGTCGATCGCTAAACTTGATGACATCGAAATAATCTCCGCTGACGGCGAAAGCCGGTTTCCACGCGACCGCCACTTCGATGCCATTGATGATGGGCAGTTCGTGAGGAAGCAGGGCTTCCTGAATTTCCTGAGAGTCGCTGAGCTCCTGCTGCAAGTGATCAGAAGCGGTGCGAGTTTCGGCCTCGAGTCTTTGCTGCTGTCTTCGTTTGCGGCCTAATTCGATCTGGGTGCGGAGACTACGCAAGAGCTGCGAGTTGTCCCATGGCTTTTGAACAAAATCCCGCACGCCCCGGTGCATGGCTTCAACCGCCAGCTCAACTGATCCCCAGGCAGTAAGCACCACCACCGGTAACGTGCTATCCAGGGTGCGAATGTTACTGATTAAATCGAGACCTTCCTGGCCCGACGTGGTATCGCGCGCGTAGTTGAGATCCATCAGGACGAGATCGAAATCTCTCTTTCTGATGGCCTCCAACACGGCCGCTGGTGAACTGACTGCTTCGGTTTGATAACCAGCACCACGTAAAAGAAGTCTTAAGGCGTGGAGTACGTCGGGCTGATCATCTGCGATCAGAGTAAGAGGAACCGGCGCTGCCAGGCTGTGTGTACTTGGAATTTCTACGAGGCCGCCGATCATGGTGAATTACCTTCTGGACTTGATACGTAACGCAAACTGTTAGTTTGCGTTGGATTCGCTGAGGCATTCCGTGTTAGGGCAAGCGATACATCTCTCACTTATTCCTTAACTACCCAACCATCTTCGAGCCGGACGATGCGATTGCCGTACTCGGCGTTAACTTCAGAGTGTGTGACCTGAACGATCGTAGTGCCCTCGTCATTGAGACGTTTGAACATGTCCATGATCTCCTTGCCCTGAGCTGAATGGAGATTTCCGGTTGGCTCGTCTGCGAGAATGATGCGAGGATTCGCCACCACTGCTCGCGCAATACCGACGAGCTGCTGTTGACCGCCGGATAGCTGACTGGGAAAAAGATCCTTTTTGCCGACTATCTGAAAACGATCGAGCGTGTCACACACAATCGACTGGCGTTCCTTCTTGCTGACGTCCCGATAAGACAACGGCAATTCGAGGTTCTCGAACACTGTTTGATCGTCGAGCAAGTGATAACTCTGGAAAACGAAACCGATATTGCGATTGCGCAGCTCGGCGCGTTTCTTTGGATTCAGGGTGTGAACCGGGACTTCATCGAAGAAGTACTCACCTGACCACATCTGATCGTGCATGCCCAGGATGTGGAGCAAGGTCGACTTGCCAGCCCCGGAAGGACCCATGATGGAGACAAACTCGCCAGGTTTGATATCGAGATCAATCCGTCTGAGAACGTAATTCTTGGTCGGACCCTGAGCGAATGCCTTTTCAATGCCTCGCAGACTTATCATCCGATGGCTCCGAATCCGCTCTCTTTCAGCTCACGTTTGGCTTCTTCAATCTCACGCCGGTTAGCGCCCTGCTCTTCTTCGACGATCAAGCCGTCAAACAAGTGCACGATGCGATCGGCATGCTGTGCATAACGCGGGTCGTGGGTCACCATACAAATCGTGGCGCCGCCGCGATGCAGTTCGCGCATCAACTCCATTACTGATTCACCATTGGTCGAGTCCAGGTTACCGGTGGGCTCGTCCGCGAGCAGGATGCTCGGCTGTCCGCCTACGGCGCGGGCAACGGCAACGCGTTGCTGCTGACCGCCGGAGAGTTGGCTGGGCAAGTGCTTGGCACGATGAGCCATGCCGACGCGTTCGAGCGCTTCGAGTGTCCGCTTCTTGCGTTCAGCTGAATTCATGCCGCGATAGGTGAGCGGCAGTTCGACGTTCTCGTAAACGGTCAGGTCGCCGATCAGATTGAAACTCTGGAAGATGAAACCTACCTCGCGATTGCGGATGCGAGCTCGTTCAGACAACGAGAGGTTCTCAACCGGGTGATCGTTCAGGATGTACTCACCGTCAGTCGGCGTATCGAGCAAGCCCAGAATGGACAACAGGGTTGATTTGCCGCAGCCGGACGGACCGGCTATCGAAAGGTACTCGCCTTTCTGGATGTCGAGGTGAATACCGGAAAGGGCATGCGTTTCTACTTCGTCGGTATAGAAAACCTTTTTGACGTCAGAAAGGTGGATAAGGGGATCAGTTGAGCTCATTGTTCTCTCCTTCGAATTTTGTGGACGCTATCGCTAGATCTAACACCGCGGTTTGCGCAGATATGGCACTGAAACTACGCCTCCGTTCGTCAACGGAGGCGGATCTTTGGGTAACTGTCGAGTTGTGAAGTATCCGAAAGGATCACGCGATCACCTTCCTTCAAACCGCTCACAATCTCGATTTCGGCGACGGAATTGCGGCCAAGCATGACCTGGGTACGTTCAGCCTCCGTCCCGTCAGGACTCAACTTGAAGAGTCCAACTGTCTGTTGCCCCTGCCCAAAAGCCGGCCGGGAAACGTGAAGTACATTCTTGAGAAGTTCCAGCTCGATGGTTCCGTCAACGCTGAGATCAGGACGGGCGCTGGTTGGCAAAGGGCCGATCAGCTCGGCGTCGACTACGAACGTGCCTTCGCGCGCTGCCGGATCGATGCGTGCAACTTTGCCTTGAATAATGCCGTTGCGAGTGTCAACCACAACCGGCTGACCGAGCCGCACATCCTTGATTTGAGTCTCAGCAATCTTCAGCTCAGCTTTGAGCGAAGCCGGATCAGCGACGCGGGCGATGTTGAAGCCGGTAGTAACCTGCTGGCCTACCTGCACTGAAACTTGCTGCAGCACTCCATTCGTCCCGGCACGAACTTTCAACGCATCAACCTGCTCTCGTTTTAACTTGGCCAGCGCTCGAAGCTGTAGCAGACGAGAGTCGGTGGCGTTGATTTGAGCTTTGGTTGATTTAGAACTGATAGCGAGCCGATCTTTTTCAACCTTGAGGCGATTGGCGAGATCCTGAACTCGGTAGCGCGAGATCTTAATCGAAAGCTCGGGAACCAATCCCTGTTTGTTGAGTACTTCGTCGGTGTCCAGCTGTAGCTTTGCCTGGTTGTACTCGGAAAGGATTGTGGCGATCGCTGACTGCTGCGTCATCGCGTCGCTTTCGAGCTTAACGCGCAGATTCTGCTGGTCAGCTTCAGCGGCCTTTACTTGAAAGTCGGCATCGATTGCCTGTTGTTCCATCTGAGGGTTCGAGAGCTCGACCAGGACAGTGTCAGCTCCGACTTCCACGCCAGCCTGCATCATGACCTTCTCAACTCGACCCTCAGCCGGCGCCGGAATCTGCCGAATGAGCTGCGGAACCAAAGTCCCGATACCGCGCACTTCTCTTCTCATATCGCCGCGCTTAACGGTGTCGATAACAGCTGTAGAAGGGTCAAGGTTGGGAGCGGCTGGCTTAAGTTTCGTAAGTCCGTAGGTGATGCCACCAACGCAGATTAAGCCGATCACGATAACGAGGGCGTTCTTGAGGCGCTTCTTGATCTTGGATTTTGGGGGACGCTTAATATCTACCATTAGCTTTCTCGCAATTCACTGCCTGGTTCAAAGTCACCAGCAAAAAATCATTTCAAAGTGGAGAACTGTACAAGGCCAGTTTGAGAGAGCGGCGAACTTGCGCGGGAAGTGTGCTTGGCTACTTCTGAATAACAAACTTCTCGAACAACTGTACAGTTCTCCAGCATGACGACAATTCAAGGCCTGTGCCAACGGATCAGAGATTTCGAACGCGGCAGAGAATCCCCTAAAACTCCCCCAAATTCTTAAGGTTTTGACAGAGAACGGCGTGTTTGGACCACGCCTATTCAGGTAAGCAGTCACTAACTTGATTGCGAAGTGGTTTCAGTTGCGGGATAAGCGAATCCCACTTTTGAGACGTATACGAGAAATCGTAGCGAATCACGAAGAGCTCTTCGACTCCGGAGGAGTCGGATGTTTATAGCAACCGGTGCACAACAAAGATCTGTCGTCGTTCGGCGGGGCGGAATGAGATCGATAAATACTCGTCAAGCAGAATTTCGCCCCGCCGAACGGCGATGGATTCAAGTCCCTTCTCCCAGCTATAAACATTTCACCCCTACCGGGGCGGGAAGGCGGATAAGGATTTATTTTAGAATTGCGGCTTGGGGGCTGAGAGTGATCAGGTGCCAGCGCTGGAAGGTATTGATAGTGTCGTGCGCGAGCAAACGAACGTAGGCGGTCTTGATGTAGAGCTTTTCGGGTGCCGGCCATTCAAGACGAACAATCGGATTGAATGAAGGCGGATCTTCGTTACTCACCGGTTGAGTTTGCTTGTTTGGATCAGCCCCTCTTTGTTCAAACGCTCTCGATGCCGCCAGCAGTTGTTCGCGAAGTGGCAGCCGGCCCTGGGTTGGCTTGTCGGTCGCAGCGTCGTAAATGCCAACGTCCGAATCAAAGGCGGTCGCCACCTTTGAAGCATCAGGCGACCACACCGGCAAGGCTTCAGTTACCTGATCGTCGAGCAAGCGTTCCTGACCTTCTACAGAAATCAGTCGCGGCCTGCCCGCCGGCAGCTTCGACTCATGCTCACGGGCGTTCCACTCGTCTTCCTTGCACGCAAGCGCCGCCAACGCATGATTGTCAGGAGCCCACGAAAATGCGAAGTAGATCAAACCTTCGCGGGTCGACAGTGGCTTTAATTCGTAACCATCTCGATTGCAGATGTAAATCTGTTCAGTGTTGAAGACAACGACAGGGGCAAACACCGGTGCAATAGAAGGCGCCGCCGTCGGGGCAGGCGATTCGGCTACAGGCGCTGGAAGCTCATCCAGCGGTGTTGGCGAAGGGCTTGGCTGATTACTTTTGTGAGCGATGAAAGTAATGTAGTTACCGTCCGGGGACCACGTTGCGGTTTCCGGAAAGGCTCCTATCAACTCAGGCGGCGTCAGGTTGCGCAGGAACTTGCCTTCAGCCGAATAAAGATCTATGCGAAAAGCTTCGGTAGGATCGGCCGCAGTGCCATACAAAACCAGAGCCCTCTGTCCGTCTGGCGACTTGATCGTGCGCAGGAGAGCATCATCTTTTCGGTTGGTGTTGAATTCAGTTTGAATCTCAGCAATCTTGTCGTTGACCTCGGTTTTGATTTCCGAGGGCAAGCCTGTGTCAGGGTCGAGTCGAAACGCGAGTCTTTGCGCAGGCACATCGCGCATCACCAGAGGGCGAACGTCGCGTCGCTCAATTATCTTATTGCAGGCCGAGAAGCCCGAGCCGAGCACGACGATTATCAACCCCAGCAACGCCAACCGTGGAGTCACAAAAGTCATTGAGTTGGTAGAGGTTGGTTGGTGAATTTTGAGGGGCTGCATGCGAACGCCCGATCTTAGGTAGGCGCGCACTGCCATGTCAATGTGGCGCGAGCATGCCCTTTCTCAGATTGGCGTCGAGCGTTAGCAGAGCGCGCAGCGTGTTGCGTGGTGAAAGATGCTCTTCGTCCGAGTCATCCTCGTCAACGCAGTTGTGCTCGATCGATCGCGCCAGGCGTCTTGGCAAAGGCTCATAGTTTGGTGTGCTGGTTATGAAGTTTTCAACCGCGAAGGCGCCGACCAAATCACAGGTAAGTTCCTCGGCGCGCTGATCTCTCACGCGCAGCCCTGTCAACGCGGAGGCCCGCGACCCAACCGCGCGGAACAAGGGTTTTAGTGCATCGACATCACCGTCTCCGATGTGAACCAGTTCGTGAGCAAGCACGCTCACCATACCTTCATCGGATTTCAAGCCCGCGAGAAAAATGGTTCCAAAAGTAATCGTGTGCGGAGTTCTTAGAAAGACCGAGGCGTTATCGCGAGCATCGATGTCGGGCTTGATGCGCTTGACTGCCTGGATGCGCATGATCGCATTACTGAGTCGGGCATGGTGTGATTTTGATTTGTCGACCTTATAAGTCGAGGAGAGTTCGCGCAGAGACGCAATGACCAAATCTCTGGCAACGGGCAAGAGACGCTGTGCGCGTGCCGAACCGCGGACCACGTCCGGAGCGTGCAAAGGCATCGATGGCCGCTTCTGCATGTCATCGATTGTCATACTGCCGCGGTCGTCCTTAACTCTTTCCAGACAAACTGCGGCGATGGCCTGCTCAACCATTTCACGATCGGCATCAGTGAATACTTCCCGGGGAGTACTCGAGCTCTGATGCGATGCGCTTCGCCTTCCCTGCTGCGCCAGCACGATCGCTGGAACCAGACTCAGAGTTAAGAAAAGAACATAGAGGATGTGAGGACGAATTGACCATATCTTTCTTACCGAATGCTTGACTGTCGAATAGATCATCATCACGAATTAGATATGCCGTTTTATGCGGCTTGCCGCCGCACAGTGCGGAAAGGCTGTGCCTTTCCGCGAGGAACTCTCACTAATCTTTGAGGCTATGCCTCGACTGTGAGGCGTAGCCTCACAGTGAATTTGAATAACCTGGCCCGGAAAGGCGTAGCCTTTCCGCACTGTACGGCGGCAAAGCCGCTCTAACACGTCCCCGACTCCCCGACTCCTCCCTCCTGCCCGCTACTTATTCCGCCAGACTGGCTTGCGTTTTTCGATGAAAGCCGTAATGCCTTCGTTGGCATCTTCAGTCTTCATCAGCTCATGCAAGTAAATATTCTCAACTTCGGCAAGCAAATCGCCGATAGAACGACCACGTCCCAAATCAAGTGCACGTCGCGTCGATTCTAACGATGGTCCGGACAGTTCTCGCAGTTTGGCTAGAATTTCGCCGGTCTTTTGCGGCAACTGTCCGGCCGCCACGACGTGATTCACGAGTCCTAGTCGAGCGGCTTGCGCGGAATCAATCAATTCTCCGGTCAGAATCAACTCGCGAGCTCGCTTATCTCCGATAACAAGCGGCAAGAGCACGCAGGCCACTGGAGGAAAGACACCCAACTTGATCTCAGGTTGTCCGAACCGGGCGCGCTCGCTCGCGATTACGATGTCGCACGCCGCTACTAACTCGCAGCCGCCACCCAGTGCCGCGCCATCCACGACCGCAATCACCGGTTTGGCGAGGTTTTCAAGAGTCCTGAAGATGCCGTGAAACGAATCGAGCATTTGGTAGATCGTTTCTTCGACATGTTCTTCGACCGCCACGCCGGCACTGAAAGCTCGCGTGTCTTTATCGGCATCGAACACGATGGCAACCACGTCGCGCCGGCTGACACATTCTCCCAGCGCAAGATTAATCTCGCGCATCATCTCGATATCGAAAACGTTGAGCGGCGGTCGCGCAAAAGTGACTCTCGCCACTCGATCGTCGATGCTGAACCGGATATGTTGAAAGGTCGGCATTTGGTTCGAAAATCCGAGGTTCTATCCGCAGATTACGCAGATTTCAGATGTTGGTTGAGTCAAAGTTAACTTGAGTCGTTCCTGTCTTATGGAATCTGTGAAATCGGCGTAATCTGCGGATGCTCCGTTTTTAAGCCGGCTTTAAAGTCGACAGCAACCAGGATTGGTACACCTTTTTTTGTTCTCCCGTCGGATTAGCCAGCGGGATGATGCGATATTTTCCGACACCTCGAGTGCCAAGCTTAATCTCCAACACTTTTAGATCATCAAACCTGAACACGGCCAGGCGCACAGTGTCGCCCGGTTTCTTTTCAGCGAGGCGCGCGGCCAGAAAATCTTTATTCACGCGCGCGTTGTCGATTGCAACTATTTGATCGTTTGCATTCAGCCCCTGCTCATATGCCGGGGAGCCTGCATAGACTTTCGTCACCATCAGCTTATTTTCTTCCATCTTTACATCGGCTCCAAAGAATGACTTTGGAACTTTCACCTCTTCACCACCCTTGGTATCGAGCCGCAGACCCGCAGCGTTTAGTGCAGCATCGTAGTTAAGTTCATCCTTGCCTCGCACGTAACGATTGAAGAATTGCTCGAGACTGCTGCCCGCCATCAGTTCGCATGCCTTTTGAAAATCCTGGGGTCCATAGTTCCCGTTCTTTTTGAAAAACTCGGCGAACAGGTAACGCATGACATCGTCAAGTGACTTGGCTCCCTTGCTGTTTTTACGAATCTCGAGATCAAGCAGCAAGCCGAGTATGGCGCCTTTGTCATAATACGAGATCTGTGAATTAACCGAGTTTTCATCCTGCCGGTAAAACTTAATCCAGCTGTCGTAGCTCGATTCCTCAACGCTCTGAACCAGACGTCCCGGGGTGTCCTGAAGAGATTGAAATGATTTCGCCGTACCCTTGAGAAAGTCCTCATCAGAAATCAATCCGGCTCGACGAAGCGCCAGGTCAGCGTAGTAATCCGTAATTCCTTCGGCGACCCACAGCATCTTCGTGTAATTCTCCTGGGTGTAATCAAACGGGCCAAGAGCGTCTGGCCGAATGCGTTTGACATTCCAAAGATGAAAAAATTCATGTGAGACGAGGGACAGAAACCCGCGGTAGTCACGCTCGGGAGTATCGTCGAAGGGAGAGGCCGAGGTACTTCGATCGACTGTGGAGATCTTGAACCCAAAGCGCGGGTAGCCGAGGGCACAGGAGTTCAAATGCTCGAGCCCGCCGCCGGCAGTCTGACGCAAATGAAGAAGAAAAGTGTAGTCACGATAGGGAATCTCGCCGCCCATGATCGCGACTTCTGTTTCGACGATCTTCTGGACGTCGGTGCGGACGCGTTGGGGATCATAATTCCCATCGCCATCGATTACGATGCGGTGCGGCACTCCCTTTACTTCGAATGAAATAACTTTGAAGTCACTCGCCTCGACAGGTGAATCATAGAGAACGTCAAAATCGGGCGCACTAAAGGTGTTTTCCTGACCTGTAACCGCGGGCAAGCCGGTAGCGACTTTCCAACCAGCGGCTGGATTCACTTTCAGTGTCGAAGGGTTCTTGAGACGGCCGTCCGGATACATCAACAGGTTGCTGTTGTTCCAAAAGGCATGATCCGAATTGAGCTCACTCGTTCGCACAGAGAGTTCGTTTGCGTAGACTCGATAAGTCGCGCGCCATTCCCTGGTGCCGTTGGTCGCCACTCGCCACGAGTTTTTGTTGATCTTCTCCCAAGCCAACGCGTGACCTGCCGCATCCACAGCCTCAAAGTCCTGAACGTGACGCTCAAATTCCCGAATGAGATATGAACCGGGAGTCCAGACCGGCATCACCAATGTTTCCCGGCTCGGCGAGTAACTCGGGTCATTTGCGATTCTGATTTCGACGTCGAAAAGGTGTGTGTGTGGTTTCGGCATCGACACCGTAAAGGCGATAGTCTTGACGCCAGCGTTTTGCGCTTGAACAGCGAAGCAAAAACTTGTGAGAGTTAAAAGCAGCGTTGCAAGCAGAGGCGAACTAATGCGACGCATCATTACCTTCCTTAGAAATCACTAACCATCATTGAGACACTGCCCGCAGTTTTGATGTCCCACTGCGCCGTACGGCAATGCCTTACCGATTGGTTTGAGTGATGAGATTGAGATTTCCATAACTCGCAGGAGCGGCAAAGCCTCTTCCGCACTATGCGGCGGCGAAGCCGCCTTTGATTGACAGTCGATTCGGGATTCTTCTTAACTATTCTGGTGGCTGCCAGAGTTCGATCCGATTGCCTTCCGGATCCATTATCCAGGCAAACTTTCCGTACTCAGACTCTTCGGCCTTATCAGCAACTTCTAAGCCTTCAGCGCGGAGTTCCGCGAGGAGCGCATCGACATCATCGACTCGGTAATTGATCATGAACGACGCTTTACTGGGCTCGAAGTATTTGGTGTGACCGGCAAAGACGGACCAGACGGTCTGACAAAGCTTCTCTGGATTGTCTTTATCACGCGACTCAAAAACGTAGCCTCCATCGCCTTCGGCTTCAATCCCAAGATGCTTGCGATACCAGGCCCGTAATGATTCCGCATCCTGGCCTTTGAAAAAGATTCCGCCAATACCTGTCACTCGGCCCATTTGTTTGTCCTCCGCTAGTAGGTTGATCTTGAGACGGACAAAGATACCTTTCCGAATGAAAAGCGGCAACGATTAGGTCTACCTTTGCGGTTTTCTTTGCGACTTTGCGTCTTCTGCCTTAAAAGACGTCTCCCGCAAAGACGCAACGGCGCAAAGACCAAACTAAGGCTGGCGACCGCTATCAGCATAGTAGCGTCCGGGTGTGGTTCCGAGCGCCGTTTTGAACGCGTAGATGAAAGCGCTGGTGCTGTCATAACCAACTTCGAGCGCGGCTGCAGTTACACTCTCTCCCGCAGCCAGCAATCTCAGTGCATGTAACAAGCGCACTTGTTGTCGCCACTTTCCAAAAGTCATTTCCGTTTCAGACAAAAAGAGTCGCTCGATCGTTCGCTTACTGGCGCCGGTCTTGTTCGATAGCTGATCAAGGGATTTGTTCTCCGAGGGATTGGTGCGAACTTGCTGGGCCACCCTAACAGCCCTGGCGTCCTGCGGCATCGGAAGTTTCAAGGGTACTGTTCGCAAAGTCTCGAGCTGATCCAGAATGACTCCAATCAACCTCTTCTGAGCTGGAATAAAACGATTGAGCATTCCGATTTTGATTGTATGCAGGATCAATTCGCGAAGTAGCGGCGAGACATTTACCACGCAACATTGATCCGGGACCGAAGTAGAGAGCCCGAGTTTCACATACAGCGTTCGCAGCGAGACTGCGCCTACCATTTCGATTTCATGCTCAACATTCGCAGGCACCCACACGGCTCGATGTGACGGGACGACCCACGAACTAGTGCTGGTGTTCACGCACATTACTCCGCGAGTCGCGTAGACCAGTTGATGCCAGTCGTGAATGTGGGGATGAATGACAAATCCCGGACTGAAGCCGTTGGCCAGGCTGCGAATGTCGATTCCTTCCTCTAAATCCATAGCTTGTCGCTTTCTCGGCATTGATTGGCAGTATAACGCAAGACTGACTACCAGAAACCATATTAGACTGCGCGAGGTTTGAACAAATTGAGAATTGTCGCTTGTTGTTCTTGGTTCTTTGTTGTGTTCCGGTTTCTGCCTTGCTTGATGGGATTTTCGTGGTCGGATGTGGCTCAACTTGAGCTGCGCTCAACTACTAAGAACTAAGCACCAAGAACTAAGAACAGGAAGGAAGTCATTAACGAAAGGACTCAACTAACCATGTCAAACAACATTAATAACGTGGAACATTTCTCGATCAATGCGGACGATGTGCCACGCGCGCGGAAGTTCTATGAAAGTACTTTTGGATGGCAGTTCACTCCGTGGGGGCCGCCCAATTTCTACATGATCAAAACCGGACCCGACGGCAATGCCGGCATTCACGGCGCGTTGCAGGGACGTCGCCAGATTACTGAAGGTAAACCAATGTTCGGGTTTGAATGTACGATTGGCGTTCCTTCAATCGACGACACCATCGCAGCAGTCGAGGCAAACGGCGGCAAGATAGTGATGCCGAAGTTTCAAATTCCTACCGTCGGCACTCTGATCTTCTTTGAAGACACCGAAGGTAATGTCGCGGGAGCAATGCAGTTCGATCCGTCGGAAGCTGACGACTAGTACTGCAGGCTGCCAGCCTGCAGTTTGAGTGGTAGACGCAGTCTTATCGGAATTACGAGGCGTTCGCCGATCGTTTTGATCGAGTGGCGGGTGCAGTGACGACAGGCTGGCAGCCTGTCGTACGGGTTACGGCTTAGGCAAGAGCGGCTTCGCGAGGATCCCGGCGATGTAGTCGTTCAATCCCGCGTCAGAGTCCTCGTGACGGAACTTGTAGAAGGTGGTCAAAGTCGCCATCCATGCCGCCTTGGTCGAAGCATATTGCTGCTCAGTTCCAGCAGCCGCAATGGCACGGGCGTACGCATCGATGATGCGGTCAATCACCTGTCCTAACTTATCGAGAGCCGCTTTGCTTTCCGGACTTTCCGGCTTGCCCGCAAACCGCGTCTGGTAGTCAGCCGACAACTTTGCGTAAGGACCTGTTTCGTAAGCGCGAGCGAGGAAGTAATAAAGTGTCGGCAGCTTCTTCAAATCGCTGTCCAATGACTCAGTTTTCAGAATTGCATCTATCGCTTCGCTGGGATTGCTTTTGAGTTTCATCAACCCCACGGTGGCGTAGAGATAAGCAAGACTGTCGTTCTTACCTTTGAATGGATCCCACGTCTCTGGAGTCTTGCCACTTTCAAGTTGCTGGATCGCGTTCTGCGCGTAGCCCAAAGCTTCTGCATTGAAGGTTTCGTTGCGCGCATTGGCAGCGAGGTAACCGGCATTACTGAGGGCGATCAAGCTATCGAGATGGTTCGGGTTCTCGGTCAGCACCTGCTTACCCAGCTTGAAGGCTTCGGTGAAGTTGCGGTCGTCGTAGACTAGCCGGCGCAACTGTCTGAGCCGCTCTTCTTTTTCATAATCTGCGACCCAAAGCTGCACGTACTGCGAGTACTGATCATTCTCCTTGGCGTAGCGTTGCAGATAGTCCTTGGCCGTTTGGTACGCGACGGGACGATTATTTTTGTAGTTGTCGACGAACTTCGTGTAGAGATCGACCTTAACTTTATCTTCCGTCTCCTGGACAGAGCTCGTTCTGGTCTGGGCCAGAATATTCCCGCTAAAACCAACTGATATCGCCAGCGCCAACACCGATCCCAGAACAATTTCTTTTGTAAGCTTTCGAATCCTCATCGTCCCCTCCCGAACGGCAGCCGCCCCGCTTTCTAATACACCCAATGTCGGTTAGTTTCCCCTACTTAATATAAGTCACATCGTCGAACCGGCACCACTCTGCTCGCGCCTTCTCGGGGACTCCGCAAGCTGGCAGCAAGCGGTGCAATGCGAGTATCCTTCGGCTTCGGCTTATAATGTTTTCATATCACGATAGAAAGTGGAGAGCATGATAGAAAACAAGATTGAGAAGCGATCTGACCGGCTTAAGTTCGCTGGACGCATACTTTTTTTGACTGAAGATACCTCGCTGATTCGGCGACAACTCGAGGGTGAAGATTTGCAGGACGAGCTGGCTGCCAGGCTTGCGGCCGGCGAACTGCCTTTAATGAGCAATATTTCCACAGACGAGATAACTCCCGGCTGGGTTTGTTTTTACTACGACGAAACTTTGGGACATTACGTTTATGTCGGCATGCGCGAAGGCGCAGTCAAAAAGGACGAGGTTAAGAACGGCGGCTTTGCGGTCGTGGTATCGGGCTTATCCAAAGGCTGCGGGTCGTCTCGAGAAACTGCTCCCTACGCAGAAAAGTGGGCCGGCATCCAGCTCGTCATCGCGCAAAGCATCGAAAAGATCTACGGCCAGAATTCACAAAACATCGGCCTACTGACTTCTACCGATCTTGGTTTGATCGACCGCGTTCGGCGTGGCGAAGAAATCGAGCTGTCCGAGTTCACCAAGGGGCTGGATCCGATCTCAAAAGACATTGTCGAATACGGCGGTCTTTTCAACTACAACAAAGCCCGGTTGGCCGGCGAGATAGCGCCACCTCCACTCGAAACAAAGAAGCGCCCGATGACGATCGTTGAGAAGATCATCGCTCAACATGCGTTTGTACGCGCCGGCGAGATTGGAGTTGAAGCCGTAAAGCCCGGTGACGCTTTGTTCGCAGTCGCGGACGTGCGCTTCTCACACGAGTATGTCACTCCGATGGCAGAAGCTTTGTTCAAGCAAGCCCTGGGAATTGAAGCGCGGGTCACACAAGCCGAGTCAGTCTTCGCTTTTCGAGATCACCTGACCTTTCTGAGCCGCGTGATGTCGCCTAAACATCGCGAGATGGGCTTGCTCGAAAAAGCAGACGGCCTGGCGACCACGCAAGAGAACTTCACTTCAAACCAGGGCATCAAGTTGTACGGTGAGAATCCCGATGGCGGTTCAGAAGCAATTTGCCACAACGCTGTGGTGGAAGACCTCGCTCTGCCGGGCCAGGTTGTTATCGGCACGGACTCGCATACTTGCATGGCTGGAGTGCTCGGATGCTTTGCTTTCGGCGTCGGCTCGACCGACATGGCCAATGCCTGGTACACGAAGGACATTCGCATTCGAGTTCCCGAGACCGTTCGCTATGTTCTGAAAGGCAGCAAGCGCTCGGATGTTTCAGCTAAGGATGTGATGCTGGTCATTCTCGCTTCTGATTACATGAAGACAAGCAAAGGCATCGGCAAGGTTCTCGAATTTGCCGGCGAGGATCTAAAAAACTGGCCCATGGATGAACGAGCCACGCTGACCAACATGGCAGTCGAGGCTGGCGGCACGACTGGAATCATTGAGCCTGACGAAGTGACGCTCGATTACATAGTCGGCACTCGCGATTTGGATCCTGAGGAAGTACGAAGAGGTTTTACCTACAGCGATCCTGATGCGGAATATGCGGCCGTGTTTGAAATCGATCTGGACGAGATTCGACCAATGGTAGCGCTGCCCGGTGATCCTCGAAATGGCATTCCCATTGATTCACTCGAGGGAGAAGTGCGCATCGACGCCGCGTATGGAGGATCATGCACCGGCGGCAAAATGGCTGACATGGATATGTACGCCGAAGTGCTGCAAAGCGCTCTCAAACAAGGTAAGCGAGTCGCCCCGGGCGTGCATCTTTACTTGCAGTTTGGTTCGCAGAGGATCAAACAGTACGCGCGGGAACGTGGGTATATTCAGATATTTGAACAGGCCGGTGCTGAATTGATCGATCCCAGCTGTGGAGCTTGTATCAATGCCGGCCCGGGCGCTTCGCCGAACGCCGAGACAGTTACCGTCAGCGCTCAGAATAGGAATTTCCCCGGACGCAGTGGACCAGGCAAGCTTTACCTCGCATCACCCTACGTCGTCGCCGCCTCCGCCATCGCCGGGAAGATAGTTGAACCATTCGACTTTCTACGCGCCCGAGAGGAAGAGCACGTCGAAGCCTGACACCTTTGCTTCTTTGTGCCCTGGCGGTAATTTACTTCTTGCCTACGCCAGGGCTGAACTTAAAGAACCGAACGGAATAGCTTAATAGAACTGCGGGCACGACTGTCTGATGGCGTGCTGGTTTTTGATCTCTAACTATCGGAGAACTCCTATGCTCAAGAGATACACGTTCTGGCTTTGGCTGGCGGTGGTTTTTCTGTTTCTGACCGGAACTATTCATGGGATTGCCTTGTTCGTCACGCAAACGCCGACCAATGACACTGAACGGCAGATGCTCGATCTCGTGCTGAACTACAAAAAAGATATGGGCGCCGGCTTTCATCGGAGCTTGTGGAATTTGTTTACTGCGCTGAGCGCCTGCTACACCTTTGTTTCGTTTCTGGGCGGGCTGACACTCGCGTTCCTGTTAAAAAAGAAAGCGCCGGTTGGCATCCTGAAAGGCGTGGTTGGAATCCATGTGATAATTTTCATCGGCGTTTTTGGAGTGATGTTAGCGTTCACGTTCTTGCCACCGATTGTTTTATCTGGCTTGGTAGCGCTGTTCCTGACAATCGGATGGGTGACAACGCCGAAAAGCGAACTTGGTTCTTAGTTCTTTGTTCTTGGCTTGGTTCGCTCGAGGTGGTGTCAGCAGCTGGCTTCGTCAGGTCAGTACCACCTGCGGTAGCGGGTGGGCCATACGCGCATGGCCGAGTAGTCGATTGGCGATTCTTACGCCTTAAGGTTAATGCAATAATTGAGTGGACGGGCCCACCACGCTACCGCAGGTGGTACTGACTGCGCGAGACCAGCAGCTGACACCTGATTGAGTTGGTATGTGCGCTGACGGGTGAGAATGAGAGATGCTTGATTCCCGACCGAGTTTCCTCCGCTCTTTGCGATTCGTGTTTGCGAATGGCCCTCGCGTATTAATCTTTTGTGTCGCTGCGGTTTTTTGCTTTGTGCCGATGGCCTCGACTCAGAACCGGTCCACGCTTCCGGCAGGCCGGGGCGACAAGCTTGATCTAATCGACCTCAACTCGTTGCGCGCCCAATTTCAGAAGGCTGTCGGCAACGACTTTGAAGTTGCGAAGGATGAATTCAAGATCCGCGACAACGCGAGAGGTGGAGGCAGCTATTGGCTGGCCCATGTCAAAGCCAGACACAGCGGCTACTACGTTCTGACTTACAGTTACAAAGAGAACGACCCGCACTATTCGCATGTGGAACGCGACTTCTTTCTAAGAATCGGACCCAGCGGTTGTCATCGCGGGCCACCCTCCACCGGCTCGTACGCCAGGTTTTGTGTCGGCGACACTATCATCGTTCCAATCATTATCAACAACTTCAGCGCGCGCGCGTTCGAGCTTAAGAGTCAGAAGTACAGCATTGCGGACGACGACATCTTCGAGAAAGAGCGGCCGTCCGAACTGAACGCTGGAACTAACGCCGCTTCGGTGATGAATCCGGCTGCAGACTTGATGCGGTACGTCGGCAGCAGCTCGCACAAAATGCTGCACCGTAACGGAGGTTACACTCTTGAGAACTTTGCGACATTCGAAGCGGTTGAACCGGGCCGGCTGACTCTCGCAGTGGGAACCTCGCCAAGAACCAGTCCGGATGACGGCGTTCCTATCATCATCGTCGCGCTTGGCACTCCCGTTACGCTGCTGGCTTCTCATCAAGACGTTCGTGGTTACTCGCAAGGTTACGATGGCCGCGAATGGGTTTCATCGAGTAGTGGCGACGCCTTTATGTCAAATCTGATGATCCTGCAGCCGGGTGATCGGATCTCAGTTATGTATTCGTCGAGCCGGCGGTCCCGAGAGTTTGAAAGGAACGAACGCAGCGGGAGCGAATCTCTCGAGCAACCTCCACCTGTAATCACCAAACTGCCCTTCAAGCTCAAGACCGATTACGACTTCACCGAGTGGCTCGCCGCCTACTTGCCCAAATAACGAGCAAAGGGCAAAGAGAAAAACTATCCGCAGATTACGCCGATTACACAGATGTAAGAGAATCACGAGGACTCTTCCACTCCGGAGATATCGGTGCAGTCGTGGTCTATAAGCATTTCACCCCTCACGGGGTGGCAGGGTTCCTTCGTGATTCTCTCTTACATCTGTGTAATCGGCGTAATCTGCGGATTATTTCGCAGCGGCTGTCTTTTTACCTTTGAAGAAAAAGATCGCCGCAACCACGGTCACGATGAAGCCTAAACCGAAGAACAGCACGGCGGGAATAAGTCCGAGCAGCGCTTCGTCGAAACTTACCCGGTTACTAGTCATTGACGGCAGCGCCAGGCAAGCAATAAGACCGATGCCCGACAAAATCATCAACAGTATCCCGATAATCAAGCCCGCTATCTTCATATTTGCCTCCTGACGCAATCAGCGTCTCACGGAATCAGTCTCCGCTTCTCCACGCCTTCCCAGTCCGCGCCTAAGGTCGCTTGCCCCAGGTTGGTGGTGGTGGTTCCTTCGCAGCCCGATCGATTGGCCGCTCCTTCAACATCCGCATCGCCTCGGCAACGGCTCGCTCGAGTTGCGGATCGTGACCGCCGACCACATCCTTCGGCCAGTTCTCCACATCGATATCTGGTCCAACACCTTCGTTCTCGACAGCCCAGCGATTATCCCGCGTAAAGAATCCTCCGCGTGGCGCAATCATCGAACCACCATCAACGAAAGTCGGCGTGTCTGCTGTATGGACCAAACCACCCCAGGTGCGTTTGCCTACCAGCAAGCCAATCTTTCGACGCTTGAACATGTAGGGCATCAAGTCGCCACCTGACCCCGCCATCTCATTAATGATCATTACCTTCGGACCCCAGATACCCGCAGAAGGCGAAGTAAACGGATAACGATCGCCGGCAACGTTGTTGAAGTAGCCATCAAAGTCCCGGCCAAGTACATCGATGATGTAGTCAGCCGCCGAACCGCCGCCGTTGAATCGTTCATCAACCACTACGCCTTTCTTATCCTGCTGCGAAAAGTAATAGCGATTGAAGCTCGTGTATCCAGGTTGACCGGTATTCGGCAAGTACACATAAGCTAGCTGCCCATCGGAAAGTTTCTCAACCAACCTGCGATTCGACTCAACCCAAGCTCGAGTTCGCAACGCTTGTTCGTTGGCGACTGGTACCACGGTTATCTGACGAGCGCCTTCCATCGTTGGTCTGTTATTCACCGTCAGCGAGGTCTGGCGACTGGCAGTACCATCCAACAATCGATAGATGTTGTCGGGCGCCTTCAGCTCAATACCGTTGATTGCAAGAATGTAATCACCAACCGAAACATTCACTCCCGGAGAAGCTAATGGAGCCCGCAAGTCGGGATTCCAATTTTCATTGTCGTATATGCGGGCAATTTTGTAGCGTCCGTTGTCGATGACAAAATCGGCGCCGAGCAGACCTCCCTGAGATTGAGGAACTCCCGGCATATCTCCGCCTCGAACATACGAGTGGCCAATCGCAATTTCAGCTCCCATCATGTCAAGCAGGTAATTCAAGTCGGCTCGATGATTCACGAACGGGAGCAGCTGGCCGTACATCTCTTTCATCTTTGGCCAATTCGAGCCGTGCAGGTTCGGCACATAGAGATAATCGCGTTGGTTACGCCAACCCTCGTTGAAAATTTGTTTGAATTCCTCTTTGGGCTCGAGATACATCCGCAGTCTTACATTCAGACGTCCCTGCCCCGCTTGCGGAGGATTGCGATCAGCGTCAACGATGAACAGTGATGGGACTGGAGGTGGGGCGCCGAAACCTCCGCCCGGTCCCGGTCCCTGGCCGCTGGCAGCAGCTCGATAAACGAGCTTTCGTCCAT
>Ga0157380_10000479_pt1 | contig 24436 bp, 22 predicted proteins | sample S35metaG_FD_119757 | JGI IMG/M metagenome (GOLD analysis project Ga0157380, IMG submission 119757) | Switchgrass rhizosphere microbial communities from Kellogg Biological Station, Michigan, USA - S3-5 metaG | ecosystem: Host-associated > Plants > Roots > Rhizosphere > Soil | place: USA...
TCCCCCATGGCAACGATGTCGATCGTGGCGTCGGCCATAAGCTGGTCGCGAAGTCCTTGACGGGTGACGGGAAAGGGCGCGCCCGCCTAACCGTCCGCTCAAAATCGGTCAAACGGAAATGGGCTTGCGGGTGGCGATGAACCCGTTACCCAACGCGCATGACCGATAAGACCGCTATGCCCGCGCCCGCCATTTCCCGTTCCTTGTTCGCCTTCGCCATCTTTTACGGCGGCATGGTGTGCATTGCCGGTGTGCTCGGCAACAAGCAGGTCGCGCTTGGGCCGCTGTCGGCGATCGGCCCGCTGCTCGGTCTCGGCCCGCTGGCGGTCGAAGCCGGCATCTTCGCCTTCCTGATGCTGGTCGTAACCTCGAGCTCGGTCGCCGAGCTTCACGGGCGCGAGGCGGCCAACAAGCTGGTATTGATTGGCTTCGTCCCGCTGATCGTTTCCCTGCTGCTAAGCGTGGCCGTGCTCAGCCTGCCGGCGGCCCATGACATGGACCCGGCGCGCCTCACCGCTTTCGAGACGATCATGGGCGGTACGCCCAGGATCTGGCTGGGCGGGATTCTGGCCTACGGCATCTCGACGCTGCTCAACGTCTCGATCTTCAGCAGGCTCAAGGGGCAGGAAGGCGCCAAGCTCCTGTGGCTGCGCTCCGCCGTCGCCAGCGCGCTCAGCCAGATCGTCGATACGCTGATTTTCATTTCCATCGCCTTTTACGGCGTCTTTCCCATCGGCGAGCTCCTGCTCGGCCAGATGCTGGCCAAGGTGGTGCTGTCGATCATCCTGGTGCCGCCGCTGATTTACGGGTTCGTCGCCCTCGGGCGGAAGCTTGATGAACAGGGAATTTAACTGAGGCTGTTGCGCGGTTGCATCGCTCGCGCAAACGATTCAAGTTCCGATCAATATCCGTCACAAAAATGTAGCATCAGCCGTGTCTAGCCCCTAGTCGTTTCGCGAGGGGCGAACGCGATGGGGTGGGGTTTTTCTACAACGCATTAGTGAAAAGGCGGCGGCCGCAACGGCCAGTCACCCAAGTGTCTAATTCGACCCCTAGCAGCTCAGCATTCAAATTTCGTGCGTAGATAAATCATTGGGGTCCAACGTGAAAAAACTAGTCCTGCTCGCTTCGAGCGCGCTCGTCGCGCCTGCCATCGCTGTTTTCGCGCCGATGTCGGCCGTCGCCCAGCAAATCACCACCTCGATCCAGGGGCAGGTCACCAACGAGTCGGGCGCTCCGCTCGCCAACGCCAAGGTGACTGTCACGGATACCCGCACCGGCGCTTCGCGCGATATCACCCCCGATGCGCACGGCCTGTTCAGCGCGCAGAATTTGACCACGGGTGGCCCCTACTCGGTTACCGCCACTGCCGATGGGTACCAAGGGCAGACCGTCGACACGATCTTCACCAGCCTCCAGGGAGCAACGGAACTAACCTTTGCCCTGGCCCCGGTGGCCGAGGCCGCCGACTCGAACGTCATCGTCGTCACGGCGGCACGCGTTAAGGCAACCCAGCTGGAGATCGGTCCGGGCACCTCGTTCAACACGCAGGTGCTGCAGTCGGCGCCGACGTTTAATCGCGATGTTCGCGACGTCATCAAGATGGACCCGCGCGTCAGCCTGGATCGTGAAGACGTGGGAACCGGCGGTTCCGGCTCGGACCGTATCTCTTGTCTTGGCGGCAATGACCGCGGCAACACCTTCACGGTTGACGGCATTCCGCAGAGCGACATTTACGGCCTCAACGATACCGGCTTCTCGTCGCGCAGCTCGACCCCCGTTCCTTATGACGCGGTGCGCGAAACTCAGGTTCAGTTCGCTCCGTTCGATGTCGAATATGGCCAGTTCACCGGCTGCGCCATCAACGTCGTCACCAAGTCCGGCGGCAACCGCTACCATGGCGGCTTCTTCTACGAATTTTCGAACAACGACCTCCGCGGCGAAGAGCTGCCGGGCCGTGTGGTCGCCCCGATCGAGCCCGACAAGCGCTGGGGCATCAACTTCGGTGGCCCGATCTTCAAGGATCGCGTATTCTTCTTCGGCGCTTATGAAAAGCAAACCGCCGGCCAGTCGCAGGACGAAGGCCCGACCGGCGCCGGCTTCGCCAACGAAGTACCCGGCATCACCGTCGACCAATTCAACGCCATTTCAGACGCCATCAGCACCATTTACGGCATCGAAACCGGTCCGCTGGTCACCAACCGGCCGTCCAGCAACAAGCGCCTGTTTCTTCGGACCGACATCCAGATCACCGACGACCACAGGCTTGAAGCAACTTATCAGAAGCTGAAGGAAAGCACGGTTCGCACCGATGACCTGTTCACGGGATCGAGCCCCCAGCTGATCGGCGGCAACACTTTCTATAACAGCGGTACGGACTCCAACTATCTTTCGGCCCGCCTCTACTCGAACTGGACCGACCAGCTCTCGACCGAAATCCGCTATGCCCACTCCAAGATCCAGGATCTTCAGGACCCGGTCGGCGGCGGGGAAGCGCAGTCGGGCAACCCGATTCCGCGCATCATCGTTGGCATCGACAATACGGGCGCTATTCCCGATGCCACCATATTGGCCGGGCCCGGCACCTCACGGTCGGCCAATGACTTGCTGACCAAACTGGACCAGGTCAAAGCCGTCGCCAATTACGACGCTGGCGACCACAAGTTTAAGGTTGGCTTCGAGCTGAACCGCGCCGACATTTTCAACCTGTTCGTCCAAAACGCCACCGGCACGCTGATCTTCCGCAATCTCGCGGACCTGCAAGCCGGCTTGCTGTCGCCGGGTACCGGCAACAACCAGACCAGCACGACGCCGGCCAACGTCGTGCCCGGCATCACCGAGGGCGCGTTCATCAACCGCACGGCCAGCGGCGACATCAACGACGCCGCCGCTGACTTCAAGCGCACCATCTATTCGCTTTATGCGCAGGACGATTGGCGGGTGAACGATGACCTGACCCTGGTTGGCGGCATCCGCGTCGACTGGTTCCGGGGCGATCACCCCAGGTTCAACCAGGTCTTCTTCAACCGCTATGGCATTCGCAACGACACCGGCTTCAACGATATCGAGCCGGTGGTCCTGCCGCGTCTGGCCGCCACCTATAATGTTCCGGAGTTTAGCGTTTTCCGCCGCAGCAAGATTCAGGGCGGCCTCGGCATCTTCTCTGGCGGCGATCCCGTCGTGTGGTTCGGCAACGTATTCCAGAACAATGGCCAGGCCTTCGCTCAGGCCACCAGTCAGGCCGCGGGCTGTGCGCCCGGGCAGATCGACGTGGTCGTCGGCGGCGAGTTCACCGGCATTCCGCAGTGCGTCCTGAATGCCGCCAGCACCAACGCTTCGGCAGGCACGGGCTTCACCCAGTCGGCCGATCCGGACATCAAGCTGCCGACCGTGTGGCGCGCCAATATCGGCTATCAAACCGATATCGAATTTGCCGACAATGCCTTTGGCCGCGGCTGGCACTTCAACCTCGATTACATCTACAGCAAGTACAAGAATCCGTTCACGATCGTCGATCTGTCCCAGGTCCCAGACATCCGCGTCGCTGCGGCGTCGGACAATCCGGGCTTCGCGATCGACGGCCGGCCGATGTACGCAACGATCGATCCGCTCGCGGCGGGTTGCGACGCGGAACTGGTCGATATCGCCCCGACGCCGACCTACACGGGCGTCACCCTTGCCTGCTATTCCACGGCCCGCGAGGACGAGCTGATGCTGACCAATGCGGGCAGCTACAGCAGCCACGTCGCCTCGGCGATCCTGCAAAAGACGTTCGACAACGGTATCTTCACACCGGGCGGATCGAGCTATTTCACGCTCGGCTACGCCTACACCCATTCGAACGACCGGCGGAACATGTTCAACTCGACCGCGGGTTCGAACTATGACCTGACCGCGGCGTTCGACCGGCAAGACCCAGACCCGTCGCGCGGCTTCTATGAAAGCCGGCACAACATCACTTTCTCGGGCAACCTCCGCGAGAAGTTCTTCGGCGACTATGCAACGTCGTTCGGCTTCTCGTTCGTGGCACGCGCGGGACGGCCATACAGCCTGACCTTCGCGGGCAGCGGCGTGTTCAACGACGGCGCCTCGGGCACCAACAATTCGCTGGTCTATCTTCCGACCGGCACCAGCGATCCGAACATCGCGCCAACGTCGAACATGGCTGCCGTGCAAGCCCTGCACGATTTCGCGGCAGGGCTGGATTGCGCCAAGAAGTACATCGGGCGCACGATCAAGCGGAACACCTGCTCGAACGACTGGTACAAGGACCTCGACTTACGCTTCTCGCAGGAAATTCCAGGTCTCTTCAGCCTGTTGGGCGAGCCCAGCGGTCTTCGCGACAAGCTGACCGCCTATGTCATGTTCGACAACTTCCTGAACATGCTCAACAAGGGCTGGAACAACCAGCATCGGCGGAACTTCTCCGGCCTTCAGGAGATCGCGTCGACGACCGGCGTCAATGCCGATGGCCAGTACATTATTACCGCGGTGCCGAAGATCACCACCAATCCGGCGACTGGCCTGACGCCCTATGACACCGATAACTTCATCAACGTGTCGTCGTCGATCTGGCGCATCAAGGTCGGGTTGAGCTACGAGTTCTAATCTGAAGCCTATTGGCGGAACGCGGCGCCGCTCTTTCGGGAGCGGCGCCGCTTTTCGTTTGAAACTGACCGAGGTTGGCAGTTTTCCGGGAAACTTCGCGCAGCTTAAGCGTTTGACGAGCGTGCGATTAGCCTCCTTTTCGCACACAGGATGGGTGAAAGCATCTTCACTCACGCTGCCGGTGGATGGGCGGTCGCGGACGTCGAGCTCCGCGTCCGCCCTATTCTTTTCAAACCGGAAATGTCGGGTCGCCCCTCGCTGGCGCTCCAGGACGCTTCGTCGCCCCTTAGCTGTCGCTTTGGGCGCTCCATGCTCGGCCGTCCTCCGGACGGCCTGTGCGTGGAGCGGGTAGCGGGAATCGAACCCGCGCGTTCAGCATGGGAAGCTGACAGGCTACCATTACATCATACCCGCGCTGACCGCCGATCTAGGTCGCGGCCTGCCCAGCGTCAACGCCTCTAGATGCCCCCCGCGACGGGCTGATATCCGACTTCGGCCAGCTTCCCGGCCAGCTCATCGGCCACCGCCCGGGCCTTGTCGGCATCTTCCGAGCGGACCACGAAATTGGACCCCACCCGGCCCTCTTTGAAAAAAGGATAGCTGCCGATCGAGATCCCGTCGGCCGATTGCTCGGCCTCGCGCAAGATGTCGGCGACCTCGCTCTCCGGCGCGAAGGCGCCGACAGTCACCGACACGAGCGGGCGGCCGCCCTCGAGCCGGCCCGTCAAGGCGTCGAGCATGCCGGCGGTGATGTGCGGCACCCCGGCCATCAGGAACAGATTGCCGATCCGGATCCCCGGCGCCCCGGACATCTGATTGGGAATGAGCTCGGCCCCTTCGGGGACGCGCGCCATCCGGAGACGTCCCTCATTGAGCCCGCCCTTGTCGGCATAATAGCGCTCCAGAATGGCCCGGGCCGCGGGGTGGACGACGACTCCCACTCCCAACGCCTTTGCCACCGCATCGACGGTAATGTCGTCATGGTTCGGTCCGATTCCGCCGGTCGTGAAGCAATAGTCATAGGCCTCCCGCAGCGCGCCGATCGCCGCGATGATGCGGTCCTCTATATCGGGAACGACGCGGACTTCGGCCAGCCGGATGCCCTGCGCATTGAGCCACGTCGCGACCTGGGCAATATTCTTGTCCTGGGTCCTGCCCGACAGAATTTCGTCGCCGATCACCGCCAGGCCCGCCGTCCAAACCTTCGCCAAAATCTGGCCTCCTATTCGACTTTTCGTGCCCGCTACCCTATTTCGGGTCGATGACCGAATATATCCAAGTCGGACCCCAAGACCGCGCCGAGCCGCGCAGCCATGTGATCAAGCTCCACGGGCCCGAAGCCTTCGACGGAATGCGTCGTGCCGGCCGCCTTGCCGCCGAAATCCTCGACGCGCTTGTGCCCCAGGTGGTTCCCGGGATTACGACCGGAGAGATTGACGCGATTGTCCAGCGCATGACGCTGGAGGCCGGCGGCATTCCCGCTACGCTGGGCTATCGCGGCTATACCAAGAGCTGCTGCACCTCGATCAACCATGTCGTCTGCCACGGCATCCCGGGCGACAAGGTCTTGAAGAACGGCGACATCGTCAACATCGACGTAACCCCGATCCTCGATGGCTGGCACGGCGACACCAGCCGCATGTTCCTGGTCGGCGATGTTGCGATCAAGGCCAAGAAACTCGTCGACGTTACTTTCGAATGCCTGATGCTGGGCCTCGAACAGGCCAGGCCCGGCAACCGGCTGGGCGACGTCGCCCATGCGATCCAGAGCCATGCCGAAAAACATCGCTACGGCGTGGTCCGTGACTTCTGCGGCCATGGGCTGGGCCGCTTGTTCCACGACAGTCCTGAGGTGATTCACGCCGGCCGCCCAGGCACTGGCCCCGAGCTCAAGCCGGGCATGTTCTTCACGGTCGAGCCGATGATCAACATCGGCCGCCCCGACGTGAAGCTGCTCGACGACGGCTGGACCGCGGTCACCCGCGATCGCTCCCTGTCGGGCCAGTTCGAGCATTCGATCGGGATCACCGAGACCGGCTGCGAGATTTTCACGAAAAGCCCCAAAGGGCTGGATAAGCCGCCTTATTGAGCCGCCGAGCGCAGCGAAGCGATTGCGGAGCAATCGTTAGCAGCGCGAAGAGGCGGTGAAATGCGGACGGCCTGCCCCCTGACCTGATCCGGGGGACAGGACCGACGGCGCGGATTCACTCCGCGCCGTCAGCAGCACAGAAAATTGGAGCCCCTCCACCGCCTTCGGCGGTCCCCTCCCCCAGAAATCTGGGGGAGGAAGATCAAGCCGCTTTCGACTTCCGCGCTGCATCCCAGCGCTCGGTCAGCGCCTGGGCATTCTCGACGTCTTCGGGGAAGTCGACCTCGCCCCATTCCTCGCCGTTGATGTCCAGCGTCCACACCGGCGCTTCCTGGGCGATTTGGTGGATCACCCGAAGGTACCAGATGGTGGTGCCTTCGGCGGTGCGGATCGCGCGCTCGATCGCATGGCGGAACGTCTGGGCACCGGCTCCGCGGAAAGCGAGCAGGCCGATCGACTCGGCATTCACCTCATGCCGATCGAGCCGTTTGCCGATCGCATGAAGCCGGCCCGCATCGTCGACCACGACTTTCATGTCGTCTTCGTCGTAGTTCGGCTTGCGGTCGATGGTGATGCAGATGCCGTCCTGATCGCGGTTCCCGACCACCTGGGCCATCAGCTGGTTGCTGACTAGCGTGTCGCCGTTCCAAACCAGCACGTCGCCGGCAATTTCTTCCTTGGCGACGTATAGCGATCCCAAATTGTCGGCCACCTTGTAGAAGGGATTGTAGACCGTCCGCACCCTCGGGGCCGCATCGCCGCGGCGCTTCAGGGCCGCCTCGATCTGGTCGTCGCGAAACCCAGTCACCACGACTGCTTCCTCAACGCCATTGGCGGCAAGCGCGTCCAGCTGCCGGTCGAGCAGCGTGCGGCCGTTGAACTCGATCAGGCACTTCGGCTTGTCGTCGGTGAGATGCCCGAGACGCGAGCCCTGGCCTGCGGAAAGGATGATCGCTTTCTTCATGTCGCCCGCACGACTGCCCTCAAAATGCGGCAGAGGTTTGTCCAAATCATTACATTCGCCGCGCCGCAGCATCAGCCCATGGCGCTTTTCCGCGTCTCATGCCTATGATGGCCGCGAAGGGAGGCGCGCGTGAAGAAGATCGAGGCGATCATCAAGCCGTTCAAGCTCGACGACGTGAAGGACGCGCTGCACGAAGTCGGGGTTTCGGGCATCACCGTCACCGAAGTGAAGGGATTCGGCCGGCAGAAGGGCCATACCGAACTCTATCGCGGCGCCGAATATGTCGTCGATTTCCTGCCCAAGGTGAAAGTCGAGGTGGTGGTCGAGGACGACCTTGCCGACCGCACCGTCGAAGCGATCGAGGCCGCCGCCCGCACCGGCCGGATCGGCGACGGCAAGATTTTCGTATTCGCCATCGAGCAAGCGGTGCGTATCCGGACCGGCGACCGCGGTCCGGACGCGATCTGACTGTTCCGCTTCGCCTTTCGCTCGGCTACGCATAAGCGCCGATGGACGATCCCCGCCTCGCCTCCATGTCGCCCGACGAGCTCAAGAGCTTGATGCGCGCGCTCGGCTACCGCACGCAAAGCGACCTCGCCAACGCCATCGGAGTCAGCCGCTCGGCGGTCAGCTTGTGGCTGGAAGGCAAGGTTGGCGTGCCCCGCCCCGTCGCCATGCTCCTTCGCATGCTGGTCGGCGCCCAGCGTCGGGCATTTTGAGACCGGCTTTCCGCCGAGCCGTCCAGGAGCTAGTTTAGGGCCGGTTCGGATGGAGGAGCGAAATGCGCTTTCCAATTGCGGCGGCATGCCTGCTGGCGATCTCGATCGCCGGCCCTGAGCGGGCGTTCGCCAGCGGCTCGACGGTTTCCTCGCCGCTGCAGCTCGCCAAACAGGCGGACAAGCTCAAGCCGGGAGACTGGGTCTGGGCGCCCCAAATCGCCACCAAGGGTCCGGTGTTGGTCTATGTCGACCTCGATCGGCAGCTGGCCACCGTCTACCGCAACGGCGTCCGCATCGGCGTCACCACCATTTCCTCCGGCAAGGACGGCTACGAGACTCCGCGAGGCGTGTTCACCATCCTTGAGAAGGATGAGGACCATAAATCGCGGACCTATGACGATGCGCCGATGCCGTTCCAGCAGCGGCTGACCTGGAAGGGCGTCGCGCTTCACGCCGGCAATTTGCCGGGGTTCCCGGCCAGCCATGGTTGCGTCCGACTACCGCTGCAATTTTCCAAACTGCTGTTCAAAACCACCGAAATGGGCGGAACGGTCGTGATCGCCGGCAGCCATGGCGAACCTTTCAAACGCCCGCCGGCCGGGGTTCTGACGCCCGCCCAGGTTGGCGGTTACGGCGCAGTCCAGCTGCCGCTGCGCGAAGACAATGATTATAGCTGGCATCCGGAACTCAGCCTGACCGGGCCGACCTCGATCGTCGTCTCTACCGGCGATCAGGCGGTGGTGGTGCTGCGCAACGGCGTTGAAATCGGCCGCGCCAAGGCCGCGGTGGAGCAGCAGACGACCGAATCGCAGGTCCTGACGTTAAGCGAGACGCGCGCCGGCAAGCCGGAATGGATCCAGGTCGGCGTGGCCAACCTCACCGGCGAACGGGCCGAGATCATCAGCACCCAGGGCGTCGAGCAAATGCAGCTGCCGGCCGAGTTCGTTGAGAAAATGCGGTCCGTGATGACCCCGGGCACCACCGTGCTGGTGACCCAGGCCGGTGTCGGCGTCGAAACGACCGGGCCGCAGACGACCGTGCTGGCCTCCGAGCCTGAAACGGAGGGGCCCTGAGGGCACGCCATCGCATGTGAAAAGTTCACGGCAGTCGTGACTCCGTCACGCCGCGCTGGAATCGGTGACTCAACAGCCGAAGCGTCAAGCCGAGGCCGATTCTCACATTCCAGCGAGGTCCGTCATGGCAAGCGCCGCATCCAAAGTGCTGAAGCAGATCGAAGAGAATGAGATCGAATATGTCGATCTCCGCTTCACCGACCCCAAGGGCAAATGGCAGCATCTGTCGATGGTCGCCTCGGTCATCGACGAGGACATGTTGACCGACGGCTTCATGTTCGACGGATCGTCGATCGCCGGCTGGAAGGCGATCAACGAGAGCGACATGATCCTCATGCCCGACCTCGACGCCGCCTATGTCGATCCCTTCTCGGCGACCCCGATGCTGATCCTGGTGTGCAATGTGGTCGAACCCTCGACGGGCGAGCTCTACGCCCGCGACCCGCGGTCCACCGCCACCCGCGCCGAGGCCTATCTAAAGGCTACCGGCATCGGGGACACCGTGTTCGTCGGGCCAGAGGCCGAATTCTTCATGTTCGACGACGTCCGCTTTGAGGACGGCTATGCCTCCTCGGGCTTCAAGATCGACGATATCGAGCTGCCGACCAACACCGGCCGCGAATATGAGGGCGGCAACCTCGCCCACCGGCCGCGCGCCAAGGGCGGCTATTTCCCGGTCGCGCCGGTCGACAGCGCCGTCGACATCCGCGGCGAGATGGTCTCGACCATGATCGAAATGGGTCTGCCGTGCGACAAGCACCACCATGAGGTCGCCGCCGCCCAGCATGAGCTTGGCCTCACCTATGGCAAGCTGGTCGAGACCGCCGACCGCATGCAGGTCTACAAATATGTCGTTCACATGGTCGCCAATGCCTATGGCAAGACGGCGACTTTCATGCCCAAGCCGATCGCCAAGGATAACGGCAGCGGGATGCACACCCACATGTCGATCTGGAAGGGCGGCAAGCCGCTGTTCGCCGGCAACGGCTATGCGGGCCTTAGCGAAACCGCGCTCTACTTCATCGGCGGCGTGATCAAGCACGCCCGCGCGCTCAACGCCTTCACCAACCCGACCACCAACAGCTACAAGCGGCTGGTTCCGGGCTTCGAGGCGCCGGTGCTGCTCGCTTATTCAAGCCGCAATCGCTCGGCCTCGTGCCGCATCCCCTACGGCGCCGGCGAAAAGGCAAAGCGGGTCGAGTTCCGTTTCCCCGACGCCATGGCCAATCCCTATCTCGCCTATTCGGCCCTGCTGATGGCCGGCCTCGACGGTATCCAGAGCCGGATTCACCCCGGCGAGGCGATGGACAAGAACCTCTACGACCTGCCGCCGGCCGAACTGGTCAATGTCCCGACCGTCTGCGGCAGCCTTCGCGAGGCACTCAACGCGCTTAGCAACGACACCGACTTCCTGTTGAAGGGCGATGTCTTTACCGCCGACCAGATCGACGCTTACATCGAGCTCAAATGGGAAGAGGTCATGCGCTGGGAAACGACGCCCTCGCCGGTTGAATTCGACATGTATTATTCGGCGTAATTTTCCCGGCAAAGTTACCGGATCGTAACCCTTTGCAGGCCAAGGTGTGCGCGCCATGGCGTGCGAGGTCGTCTCGATGAATAGTTTCCGTAAGGCCGTCCTGACCGGGAAGGGCCTGAAGGTCGATCCTGTCGTCCAACAGAAGGCCAAGCGCGGCGCGGCCGAGGACGATCTTTCCTCGGTCGAAGTTCCGCGCGGCGAAGTGCGCTCGCAAGATCATCGCGAGGACGACCGTCACCGGCTCGAACAGGAAACAATCACGGTCCGCTTCGATCGCGAGGAATATCAGGCCGACCTAATCAACCTGTCCGGCGGCGGTGCCATGATCCGCGCTGATTTCACACCGCGACTGTGGGAACGGGTCGACCTCATCTTCGCCGAGAGCGCCGAGATCGAATGCGCGGTGCGATGGCTGCGCGACGATCGCGTCGGGCTTGAATTCGCCCACGAAACCAGGATCGACTGCGATCCCGAACTGCGCGACAAACTGCTGCTCGACGTCCTCCGCCGAAGCTTTGCCGATGCCAAGATTTCGACCTCGAGAAAGGAGCCGCGCGCGTTCAGGGCCGCTCCGGCTGCCAACCAGGATGACGCCGACACAGTCGCCAACAGCCGCCGTACCGAGTGCCGTCACCCGCTCGTCTGGATGGGCCAGATACTCTACAATCACGACAGCGAAAAAGTTCGCTTGCGCAATATTTCGGAAAATGGCGCGCTGGTCGAAGCGCCGATCGGCTATCCGCTCGGTGCGGAGATCTTCCTCGATCTTGGCGCCGCAGGTCAGCATTTTGCGACCGTCAGCTGGGTGTTTGGCGACAAGATCGGCCTCAAGTTCAGCGTGCCGTTCGACATGACGCTGCTGGGCAAGTCGAAGCCGGAAGTCGCGCCTGCGATGATGATCCGTCCCGGCCCCGGCCGGATCGACGCCGACCAGGACAACCCTTGGGCCGAAGGGTGGAACCGCCAGTCGATCGACGATCTGCGCGACGACCTGGAGGGTTTTCTGAAGCGATAAGGCGAGCAGCTTGTGCCGGGGGCACAAGCGAGCACCTAGTCGGGCCCGATCAGGCTGGTCCGCTTGGTATCGCGCATCGTCGCATAGGTGATCAGGCTGAGGCCGATCACCACGCTCACATAGATGTAGAACCAGCGCTCATGGCCCGAGTCCTTTAGAGCGAGCGCCATTGACTCCGCGGTGCCGCCGAACAGCGCGTTGGCGATGGCATATGGCAAGGCCACGCCCAGCGCCCGGATGTGGCCCGGGAACAGCTCCGCCTTCACCACCGCGTTGATCGACGTATAGCCGGTGACAATCACCAGGCTGGCCATCACCAGCAGGAATGCGGTGATCGGGTCGTTGGCCTGCTCAAGCGCGGTGAAGATCGGCCAGGTCAGCAGCATTCCGGCCACACCGAAGAAGATCATCACCGGCTTGCGGCCGATGCGGTCGCTGATGAGTCCCGCCACAGGCTGGAGCAGCATGAAGACCGCCAAGGCCGCGGTCATGATCTGCGACGCGGTTTCCCGGTCGAACCCGGCGGTGTTGGCCAGATATTTCTGCATGTAGGTTGTGTAGGCATAGAAGGCGAGCGTCCCGCCGGCGGTCAGCGCCATGACCAGCAGCGCTTCACGGGGATGTTCGACGAACAGATTGCGTCCGCTCGATTGCTTGCGGGCTCCACCCATCGCCGCGACCCGTTCGAAGCTGCTGGTCTCGGTCAAGCGGCGGCGGATGAAGAAGACGATCACGGCCAGCACCGCTCCGCAGGCGAAGGCGATCCGCCAGCCCCACCCTTCCAGCGCTGCCTCGCTCATCACCGATTGCAGCAGGAGCAGCAGCGCCAAAGCGAGCAATTGTCCGGCGATCAGAGTCACATATTGGAAGCTCGACCAGAAGCCGCGCCGCTCCTCGCCCGCCATTTCGCTCAAATATGTAGCGCTGGAGCCATATTCGCCGCCGAGGCTGAGACCCTGGACCATCCGGGCGATAACCAGCACCGCCGGCGCGATCCATCCGGCCTGGGCGTAGGTCGGCGCCGCCGCGATCGCCAGCGAGCCAAGGCACATCAGGCTGACCGATAGCGTCAGCCCGGCCTTGCGCCCCTTGTTATCGGCGTAGATGCCCATGATCCACGCCCCGATCGGCCGCATGACGAAGCCGACCGCGAACACGATCGCGGTGCTGAGCAGCTCGCTGGTCCTGCTGCCCGACGGAAAGAAGCTCGACGCGAAATAGAGCGAGAAGGCGGAATAGACGTACCAGTCGAACCATTCGACCAGATTGCCCGCCGACCCGCCGATGATGTTGACGAGCCGGCGGCGCCGGTCAGGCATTGGCGCGCGCCCTCTCCGCAGCGCTGCTTCCGTAGATGGCGTAGATCACCAGCCCGATCACCTGCGCTGCCACGAAAAACTGCTGGGTCTTCAGCGGCAGGCTGACGAACAGGTAGAGGCAGCCGGCAATCCCGACGATGCCTACCACCCAGGCTGCAGGGGCACGGAATTTTCGCTCCCGCGCCGGCTCACGCACCCTCAGCGTCAGCATCGCCGCGCACACCGCGACGAAAGCGGCTAGCGTCCCGGCGTTGGCCAGCGCCGCGATCGCATCCAGCGGAATTAGGCCCGCGAAGATCGAGGTGACGACGGCGGTGAAGATGGTGATCCTAACCGGGGTGCCACGCTTCGATACCCGCGCCAGTGGCGCCGGGAGCAAGCCGTCGCGCGCCACGGTGAAGAAGATGCGGCTCTGGCCGTAGAAGAAGGCCAGGATCACGGTCGGCAGCGCAATGACGGCCGACGCCCCCAGCACCCGCGCGGCCCATGGCTGGCCAATCTCCCTCAGGATCAGCGCCAGCGGCTCGGGGCTGGCAGCGAAGGCGGTCGTCGCCAAAGCGCCGATCGCGGCCGCCGCCACCACCATATAGATCAACACGCACAGCAGCATCGATCCAACGATGCCGATGGCCAGGTCGCGGCTCGGATTTTTGGCCTCTTCGGCCGCCGTGGCAATCGCGTCGAAGCCGTAAAAAGCGAAGAAGATGATCGCCGCGGCCGCCATCACCCCGACTTCGGAGCCCGCGGCTCCGCTCTTCGGAAAACCATAGGGCATGAACGGCTGAAAGTGCGACGAATCGAAATATGGCAGGGCCACCGCCACGAACATCGCCAGGGCGAGCAGTTTCACCACCACCAGGATCGCATTGAGGGTCGCGCTTTCGCGCGTTCCGGCGATCAACAGGCCGGCCACGACGACGATGATGAAGATGGCCGGGAGGTTGACGATACCGCCCAACTCAGGCCCCTGCACCAGTGCGGATGGCAGTCCCAGCCCGATCGAATCGAGGAATCCCGCGGCATAGCCAGACCAGCCGACCGCGACGGCGCTGACCACCAGCGTATATTCCAGGATCAGGGCCACTCCGACCATCCACGCGATCAGCTCGCCGAACACGGTATAGGAGTAGGTGTAGGCGCTGCCCGACGCGGGGATCATCGTGGCGACCTCGGCATAGGCGAGCGACGCGCAGGCGCAGATCACGCCGGCGATGGCGAAGGACAGGATCACCGCCGGCCCTGCCTTGCCCGCACCGACTCCGATCAGCGTGAGAATGCCCGTTCCGACGATTGCGCCCACGCCGAGGGCAACCAGATGCGGCCAGGACAAGGTCTGCGCCAGCCGGTGATGCTCCGGCATGTCCTCGCGCGCCACAATCGTCTTGCGAACGTTCCAGTTCTTCACCTGGCTTCCCCCTCAATAGTCCTTGCTGACGCGCACGTTGGCACTGGTTCGCCCAATCGTCGAGACCGACGACAGGATCGAGAGCCAGCGCGTGACCTGATATTCCGCGCGCGTCGCCGAATAGCCCTGGCCGTCGGTGATCACCTCCACGAACAGCTTGCGCGTGATATATTTGCCGGCCGACACCGCGGTCTTCTGGCCGGTGGCGACGTCGGCGGGAAGGATCCGCAACCGATCCAAACCGACCGCCCGGCGAAGCGCATTGATCGGATCGAGACTGCCCGATCCCGACCGCAGCGCGGCGACCGCCGTCGCCAGCTGCAGCGCCTCGGGCGCCGACAGGTTGGTGATTGAGGTGCCGAACAGCAATCTCGACAGCAGCTCGTCCTGCGGCAGCTGCGGTACCGAGGCAAAGCGGATTTCGGGCGTAAGGCCGGTTCCGCTGACCAAAATGCTGGCGTCCAGCCCCTGGATCTGGGCCTCTGCCCTGATGTCGAGCAGCGGGTCCGGAGGGCTTTCGCCGCGGAAGCGGATCACGCCGCGGTCGAGCCGGAAATTGCGTCCAGCAAACTCATAGTCGCCGCGAATGAGGTCGGCCCGGCCGGTCAACCGCGGCGCGTCGACGCTGCCCTTGACGCTGACGTCCGTCCTCCAGCGGCTGTCGATGCCGAGCCCCCGCACATTGAGCTCTCCGCCGGCGATGTCGACGTCGAGCTTCCACGGCTGGAGTTGCCTCAATTCGATGACATTGTCGGCGTCCTGTCCGACATTGCGCACAACCAGCTGCGGCACCGAGGCCGCCGCGCTCGCCCGGCCAAGCGTGAAGCGGCCGCTGTTGAGATGCAGCTTGCCGCTAATCGCCCCGCCCTCCCCGCCCGACCGGATCGCCAGAGGGCCGGTCACCGTCGCAGCAAGGTCGTCACGGTCGAGCAATCGAGCCTTGATCGCTTCGAACTTGAGGTCGAGGCCCGCCTTGCCGCCCGAGAAATCGACCGTGCCACTGCCGGCGATCGACCCGCCGCCGGGCGTCGAGCCGGTGATGCCGGTTAGCACCAGCCTGGGGCCGGCGAACCTCCCCTGCGCTTGGATGCGCTCGACGACCATGCCGGTGACTGCGCTCTCAATCCGCGCGCCGTCGGCCCTGAGCGAACCGCGGATCTGCGGATCGACCAGCCGCCCGCTGATATCGGCACCGATCGCGATCGGACCGGACAGATCGAATACTTCGACGCCCGACAAACGCCAGAGCGTGTCCGCCGGTCCGGCGTAGCGCATCTGCAGCAACATCGGGGCATTCATCAGCTCGGCGGCAATCGGACCGCGCCCCAGCGGGCTGAAGCGCGCCTGTGCACGGCCGATGGTCTTGCCATCGCTGACCGCAACCGCGCGCAGCGCCGCCCGCCCCTGGCCGAGCACCGCATTGAGGCCGACGTCGATTGGCTTGGAAGTAAGCACTAGCCCTGCCCGGCTGAGGCCACGCACTCGAAGATTGGCGCTGCCCGAAGGCTGTCCCGCCCAGCGATATTCGACCCGCCCGCTGGCGACTCCGCCCAACCCCGCCTTGGGCCAGACGATGTCGAGCAGTTGCAGCGGCAGCGCCTGGATGTCAGCGCGAAATTCCGGCTGGTCTCCGGTCCGGCCCGAAAGGGTTCCACGGCCGCCGCCGAAGCGCACCCGAGTCGGTGCAACCTCCCAGCCGCCCGCAACCTTTGTTAGCACCGCCGGGCTCTCCAGCGTCAAAGGCTTGCGATCCAGCTCGCCGCGGCCAGTGATGCTGATCCTGCCGGGCGTGACGTTTGCCAGCGCGACCAGCTGGAAGGCCGTGCCCCGCGTGCCCGCCAGGGCCGCTCGGACCTGGCCCGAGCCATTGACCAAATGGGCATTCGCCGTGACTCGCGCGAGAGATATTCCGCTGGTCGCCAGCCCGCGCGCGGTAAACACCCCGTCGAGCGTCGTTCGGCCTTCAGCGAGAATGATGGTGCCGTCGACCCGGCCGCTGCGTACGCTCAACGCCGGCGGACCGGCGAGGTTCAGACCGTTCGCGGCAAGATGCGCCTCAATCCGCTGGTCGCCGCCCACCGGCACGAAATCGAGCGTCCCGACAAGCGGTCCGCCCGCCATCCGAAGTTGCCCGGTAAAGCCGCCGGGATCGGCCCTGAGGGATCCGGTCGCCGTCGATCCGGCGACGTTCAGTGCCGCGATGGCGATCGTCGCCCGCCCGCCCCGGGGCAGGAGGATGTCGCCGTTGGAGGTGAACGGTCCAAGCCGCGACTGTCCCTCGGCGCGATAGGCGAAGCCCCGCGCATTGGGATCAAGGAACAGCCGCATATCGCGGATGCCGAGCACTTCGTTTGGCCGCTCGAGGAACAGTTCGACCTTGGGCCGCTCGATCTTGCCGTCGAGCCGCACTCTCAGCGGCCCATATTGGGCCTGGTTTCCGCGCGCCTCGATCAGGAAAGTGCCGTCCTTGCGGCGGATGCCCTGCCCCGACAGCCTGAGCTTGGGCGAATAGAGCTGCAGGTTGGTGAGGTGCAGGATCCCGTCATTGCCCCGTTCAAGGTCGGTGGTCAGCCGCGGCAGTCCTCCGGTCAGCGACGCGAAGAAGCTATTGTCGAGCCGGCGCACCCAGGCCTGAGCCTTGCCGATCACTCTGGAGCCCTTGCCGCCCGGTCCCGGCACGACCTGCAGCTGGGTTTCGACATCGACGATGCCGAGTCCGGGGATCAAATAACGCTTGAGCCCACCGGAAATGGCGATGTCGAACCGGCCGGTCCTAAGGTCGATCAGCAGAGACAGAATGCCGTTGAGCTTGGCACTCCTGAGCTTGAGCTTGTCGCCGCGAACCAGCTGCGGGGTAATCGCCAGAAACCCTTCGAGACTGATGTTGGCGAGGATTCCGCCGGCGATGTCGCCCACGCCGGTGATCGCCCGTGCTTTCAGCAGCAGCGGCACCCGCATCGGCCAGGGCGACAGCCTGCCGCGACCTTCAGCGCGCACGTCGACAAAGCCCGTCTTGTCGAACGCGACCTGCGGGCTGGTCAGGCGGTAGGCGTAATCGGCGCTGTCCATCGGTCCGTCGAGCGTCCAAACAATCCGCACGTTGCGGCCGGTCATGTTGGGGAACAGCGCCGGCGGGCGCAGCAGATCAACTCCGAGCGCGGCCTGATCGTAGCGGCCTTGGGCAAAGTCGATCTTGCCGCTGGCCGCTGCGCGGAGCGAGGGCGAGGCCAGGGTCACGCTGCCGTCGAGGATCCGCCGAACAAAGGTCGCATCGCCACTGACCCTCACCACCGGCGCGGTCAGCCGCTGCAATTTGCCCTTAAGGAACGGCGACACCGCCAAATTGCCCGTCAGGCGATAACGGCCGCTGTCCGCGCCGAGCACCAGCTTGGCCGCCTCGCGCCGCTCGACCAGCAGCTGCGCCGTGCCACGCCACTTGGTCCAGCCGCCGTCGCCGGCGATGGTCAGGTCGATCGGCCGCTTGAGACCGACAAGCGCCGGGATCAGCCCGTCGCGCGGCGCGATCGCGCGAACGTCAATGTCGAACCTGTCGCGATCCGGTTCGACGTCCAGCCTGGCTGCCAGCTTGTCGCCATCGAGCATGGCCAGCTGAACGCCGACCATGGCCCGCCCTGCGCGAATTTCGGCCTCGCCGAACAGGCTGCCGGTCCTCGCAACGCCGCTGACCTCGCGCGCCAGCTCCAGCCGGTCGATCTTGAAGCTGCCGATATGGATGTCGAATTTGGGCAGCAGCGGCCCCTTTCGCCCGGTCGCTCTCAGCTTGGGCAGGCGCCGCACCTGAACCAGCGGCGATTCCAGCCGGTCGATGTGCAAGCTATTGTAGAGCCAGGCGCCGGGCGCCCAGTCGACCCTGATCTCCGGACTGGTCAGGAAGACGCCCTGGGGGTCGCTGACCGTCACGCCCTTCAATCGGGCCTCGCCGTAGATCGATCCTTCGATCCGCGCGACCCGGATGCGCAGCCCGGTAGCGGTCTCGACCTGGCCGATCCGGTCGACGATGAAGCGGTGGCCGGGGGCGGTGTCGAGCAGGATCAATCCACCGAACGCCAGCGCCATAAGGACCAGCAACAGCACCGCCAGTTCGGCCAGCAGGCGCCTTGCCCAATGGCGGCGGTAGGACGCGACAATCCGCTCGCTTCCGCCCTCGCCGGGGGTGATCGCCGCCTCAACCATCAGAAGGCCTGTCCCAGGCCGACGACCACGGCGATGCGGCTGTCGTCCTGCTTGCGATTGAGCGGCGTGCCGATGTCGATGCGGATCGGTCCGAAACTCGAATAATATCGTGCGCCGAGCCCGACGCCGATCTGCCAGTCGCTGAACTTGGGCATCGCGCTGGTCGACAGCGTGCCGCCATCGATGAACGGCACGATCCCGAAATTGCCGCCGAACGCCTTCAGCCGGATTCTTGCTTCTAGGCTGAACTCGGCGAGGCTGCGCCCGCCGATCGGATCGCCGTCGATATCGCGCGGGCCGAGCCGCTGATAACCATATCCGCGCACCGAGCCGCCACCGCCCGAGTAGAAGCGCCGCGATGGCGCGATGTCGTCCCGGGCGGCGCCGACGATCGTGCCGAGCCGGACCCGTCCGGCGGCGACGATCCGGTCCCCAAAGGGGTGGTAGGCGCTGCCGTCAAGCTGGACCCGCGCATAGGGAAAAGTGCCGCCCTGGAAACTGATTTCCGGGCTCAGCCGGCCCAGCAGCCGAAAGCCCTTGGTCGGGTCGAGCAGATTGTCGCTGGCGTCATAGCCAAGGCTAGCCGGGATCGCGCCGATGAAGAAGGTTCGGCGTCTCGGCTCGCCGGTCGCTTCGATCGTGTCCCGTTCGTCGGACGCCACCAGCTCGGCACCGAGGCTCCAGGTCCATTTCTTCTGCCAGATGAAATTGCTCTGCCGTTCAAATCCGCCCGAGAGGGACACGGTGCGCGCCTCGAATGCGTCGCGGTCGACGTGACTGGCCAGAATTTGGGCGTTCAGCACCTGGTCGCGCCTCAGCCAATTGCTGCGGCGCAGTGAGACCGCGCCGAGCTGTTCCTGCGTGCCCAACACCCCACGCACAGTCAGCGCGCCCTCGGGATTGAAGAAATTGCGGTGCTGCCAGCTCGCCTCGCCGCGAAACCCCTCGCCGGTGCCGTAACCGACCTCGCCCGCGATGGTCCGCATCGGCGCCGGCTCGAGCTTCACCGCAAGGTCGATTATCCGGCCCTCGTCGCGCGGGATCTGGGTCACTTCGACCGATGCGATCAGTCCCGTGGCGATCAGCGCCCGGCGCAGGTCGGCGACTTCGTCCGCCTCGAACCGGTCGCCGGGCCTGAACCGCGCGATCCGCTGGACGTGCCGCGAGGAGAAAGGCGGCTCGCCGGACACGCTGATCTGGCCGAATTGCGCCACCGGTCCGGGGATGACCGGCAGCACCAACCGCGCGGTCTGCGCTTCATGATCGACGACAATGTCCTGCTCGCCGACCTTGGCCGTGGCGAATCCGCGCTCGCCGAGCGCAACCTGGAGCGCGACGCCGGCATCGATCACCTTCTGCGCGATGACCGGATCGCCGGCCTTGACCGCAAACGCCTCTCTCAGCCGTCCCGCTTCGCCGCCGGCCGCGGCCTCGATCCCAGGCAGCTCGACGCTGTCGAAATGATACAGTGATCCTGGAATGGCGGTGAGCGTGACGATCAATGCGTTCGCTGCGGCGTCAATCTGCGGCTCGACCGTCGCGTCATAATAGCCCTGGCTGCGAAGCAGTTCGGCCAGCAACTCGGCATCGGCCCTGGCGCGGCGGTCGATTTGCGCCGCGTTTGCATTGTGCTTGCGGTCCGACTTGAGCGTCGAGCGCTCGTCGAACCCGGCGCGAATCTGTTCCGCTGCCTCCAGCGCTTCAATGCCTTCGATCGACCAGCGATAGTTACGCGTGGCCGACGCATCATCGACGCCCTCCGCCGCCTGTTCGGTCGCTTCAGCGGCAGCTTCCGGAGCGACGCCCTCGATTTCGGGTGGCAACTCCGGTTCTGGCTGATTGAGGTCGGGCCATTCCACCCCCAGATCGGGCATCGGGGCAAGCGGCGCCGACGGGTCGAGCTCGGTCGGAGCGCGCGGTGGCGGCGCGCCTTGTGCGCAAAGCGGTGCGGCGCCGAGCGCCAGCCCGGCACAGCTTGCAAGCCAAAGGAACGCGGTTCCTCGCCCGGCGCAACGCTCACCCATCGCGGGTCAGCCTAGCATGGAGGGCTCCTGACGCCACCACCCGAGCGCACGCGGATTGGCGCGCTCGTCGCGCGCTCCGGCTCGGTCAGCGTGACTTAGTGGACGGTGCCGCGGATTTCCTGGTCGGAAAGGGTGACGATCACCCGTTCGATCTGCCGCCAATGGCAGAAGCGCAGCACATTGCCCTGGTCGCGGCTATGCTCTGCGCGCGCCGCGGCCTCGAACCCGGCATCGTCGCCATAGGTTTCGAGCAACAGCGCCGCATCGGCCAGCGCGGCTCGTCCACTGATGAATGGCGTCTCCATAGCCGATACTTAACGCACGGCATCTTGCGGTTCGGCGCACAGATAGGGTCAACGAAACGTCAACCATGATTTTCCGCGCGCTTGCGGCAATAGCCTTCCGCGGGCATGGCGGCCGTATGAACCGTCGCTCGACCGCCGCCGGCGGGATTTTCCTGTTCCTGGGCCTGCTGGTTGGCGCGATCTACGGGATCAACGCCGGGCAGCCGATGCTGTGGATGCTGCGCGGCTTCGGCATTGGGGTCGTGCTGGCGCTGCTCGTCTGGCTTATCGACCGCCGGCGGGATTGATGTCGAAATGCAGCACCCGCTCCTCCACCCCTAGCTTCCGGTAAAGCGCCACGGCCTGGTGGTCGGGCGGATCGGCTTGCACGAAGATCATCCAGGCGTTCCCTTCTCGGGCGATGACCTTCAGCTGCTCGATTAGCGCGGTTGCAACGCCGAGCCGCCGAAATTCCTCGCGAACGGCAAGGTCGTAGATATAAATTTCGCTACGCTCGGCCTCGAACTTGATCAGCTCATAGCCGGCGAGCGCACCGATCATCTTGCCATCCTGTCGCGCTACCAGCGCGATGAACCGGTCGTCCGCCATCAACCTGCGCAGATAATCCTCGCTTGGCGGCGGTCCGACGTAGCCTTCCTCGCCGAACACTTCGCCGAATAGCCGGTTGGCGGCAGCCATGCCCGCGGCATCGCCTGGGCCGAGCCGTTCAATCTGGAAACCCATCAATCGATCCTTCGCCCCGACCAGATCACCCGGCCGATGCACTGGATTTCATCGAGCCCGAAATCCGGCAGGTCGCCGTAGGCGGGATTGTCCGACTGGACCGTCACCCGCCCGCCAACCGGGTGGACTGCCAGCCGCTTGACCAGCAATGCGGCGTCCACGCGCAACACGTAAATTCCATCGCGCAGCCGCTCGGACCCGTCGGCCAAGTCGACCAATATGTCATCTCCGGCGCCAAGCGTCGGCGCCATTGAGTCACCCTCGACCCGTAAGACTGACAAATCGGTCGGTGCGGAGTCCGTCAGCGCCCTCAACCAGCCGCGATCGAAGGCAAAGTAAGGCCGGACAGTTTCGTCGTCAGCAATTGCGCCCGACTTCGCCGATGCACGCACCGGAGCCCGAATGACCGGCACCAACTCGCCAAATTCCGCCTCATGATCCGCAGGCAACCCACCGAGCATCGACTCGGGAATCTGGAAGTATCGCGCCAAGGTCCGCCGTTCCCGCTCCTTCAATTGGCGCGGACTCCCCTTGCGTAAAAATTGCTGGATGTAGGTCGCGTTGCGGCCGATCAGCCGCGACAGCGAGGCAAAATTCTCCCCCCGTTCCGCGCACAGATTCTCCAGCAGTTGCCGGGGGGTCAGATTCATGGCTCCAAGAATAACTCTAGGAAAATTCCTAGACAAGTAGGAAATCCATTGGAAATGAGCCGATTGCCGAGTCGCCAATGACGGGGACAGACAATCGTGAACTTGCTTCGTGAGGTGGAGAAATATCTCAAAATCAACAACACGCCGGCCGCCCGATTTGGCCGAGAGGCGATGGGCGACCCTCGCTTCGTGTTCGACCTCCGCAGGGGGCGCGAACCACGGGCGCGGACCGTTGAACGGGTCCGCGCCTTCCTGGAGGCCTTCCTATGATGAAGCTTGCGCTGTCCGCCGCGGCCACCGGCCTGCTCCGCGCATTGCTGGCGCGAGCCGGAATCAATCGAGACAGGATTCTGCTGACGGAATTTCGCTCTACCGATTGGCAATCGCTCACATTCGTCGGCGAACGTCATGAATTGGAGCTGCGGATCCCGGGACCCGGAGCCCGCAGCCTCTGCGCCAGGCTAACATCGGGCCTCGAGGATGCCGAATTCGCCATCCCGGGTCAGATCGTCGCCGACATTTGCCTCCATCGGCCGCCTCTCGACAACAGCGACGGTTCGATCAGCCTCTTCATCGAGGCCCTGACAATCAACGAGTAGGCTAGCGCAGATTGGCGCGGATGTTAGCCAGCGCGGCGTGAAGCGCGGCACTGGAGTCGAGCTGCTGCTCAACCGGTGATATCTCGGCCGAGGCCGGCCTGCCTTGCTCGCTCAAATAGTCGGAGATCCGCAGGACCAATTCGCCTGGCGTCGGCTCGGCCCGTGCAAATAATTGCACGACCCGCGAATCCGCTGCCGGCTCGAGCAAGCGGTCCTCGAGCAACAGGACATCGTTGTCCTGAACCGGTTCGAGTTCCACCGGCTGGAAACCGGGATCGCGGGCCAGCGGAGCCCCGCCCGCCATGCGCATGGCCACGATCCCGACCGACAGGGCCAAAACCCCGCTCCCCGCCTTCGCCGCCAACGGCAGCCCTGCCGCCGAGGCAGCCCAGGCCGCGGCAACTGCGAGCACGGCCGGCGCTCCCCACTCGGCGAGGAGTTCGACGGGATGAGATTTTCCTGACCAGTCCATGGCGCCAGAATAGCGCCAATTGCTTGCCAACCGGTTTAGGCCTTCGCTTCTATCGCCGCGATTAGCGCCTCGGTGAAGGCCGGCACATCCTCCGGCTTGCGGCTGGTAATGATATTGCCGTCGGTCACCGCCTCGCCGTCGACCACATTGGCTCCTGCATTCCTGAGGTCGGTGCGGATCGAAGGCCAGCTGGTCGCCTGCCTGCCGCGCAGCAGGTCCGCCTCGACCAGCAGCCATGGCCCGTGACAGATCGCCGCAACCGGCTTGCCGGTGTTGGCGAATTCGCGGACCAGGCCGACCGCATCCTCATGCATCCTGAGCTTGTCGGGATTGCCGACACCGCCCGGCAGCAGCAGCGCGTCATAATCCGCCGCGGTCGCGTCCTTGATCAGCAGGTCGGGCTTGATCGTCTTGCCCGGCTCGTCGTGGATCGTGCCCATGATTTCGTCGAGCGTCAGCGACGCCAGCGTCACTTTGGCGCCCTTGCCGAGCAAAATTTCGCGCGGCCCGAACAGCTCGCTTTCCTCGAACCGGTTGGTGGCCATGATCAGCACATGGGACTCGCCGATCGGGGGCATAGCTACCTCCTCATTTGGCTCCGCAGGGAACCGCTGCGCCTTTGCTCCCTTTATGCTCGACCAACGATGGAGGTCGCCAAAAGGATGCTGCGTCATAGCTCCGACGACGAGCCGGGTTACAGCCGTCAAAAGAAAGGGCGCTCCTGGGCCTATTTCGACGAA
>Ga0157380_10000480_pt1 | contig 24414 bp, 22 predicted proteins | sample S35metaG_FD_119757 | JGI IMG/M metagenome (GOLD analysis project Ga0157380, IMG submission 119757) | Switchgrass rhizosphere microbial communities from Kellogg Biological Station, Michigan, USA - S3-5 metaG | ecosystem: Host-associated > Plants > Roots > Rhizosphere > Soil | place: USA...
AGCTGCTCGATCGAGTAGCCGCGGTGTTCGAGGATCCCGGCGGCGCCGTCGATGTAGGTGACCGAGGAGCGGCAGGAGGCGGTGTTGGTGAAGGCCGGGTCGTAGGCCATCATCCCGAATTCGCCCTCGTCGACTTTGATCTGGCGCAGGTCCATCGCCCGCACCGTGCCGTCGGAAATCGGCACCTCGTAGCTCTGGCCGGTGCGGTTGTCGGTGATGGTCAGCGAGTCAGAAGCCATGGGCGGCGCCCATTCTGTCACTTCGCCCCTGCCGGCTGTTAAGAAGCGACGGGACCCTCGAACTGGGTCATCGCCCGCAGCGCCTCGAACCGCGAGTCGATCTCCTCGCGGGTCAGTCGCGCCACCCGTTCGGTGCCGAACTCCTCGACGTTGAAGGAGGCGAGGACGGTGCCGTAGCCCATCGCCCGCCGCAGCTCGTCGTCGGAGATCTCGTCGACGCTGTCGAGGTGGCCGAAGAAGCCGCCGGCGAAGCTGTCGCCGGCGCCGGTCGGGTCGCGCACGTCCTCGAGCGGGAATCCCGGCAGGGCGAAGAAGCCCGATTTCGTGAAGAGGGCGGCGCCGTACTCGCCCTGCTTGGCGACGACCGCACGCGGGCCCATGTCCATCACCGCGCGGGCGGCCCGGGCGAGGTTCGATTCGCCGGTCAGCATGCGGATCTCGGCGTCGTTGACGACGAGGACGTCGACCTCGGCGATCGCCGCCTCGAGCGAGTCCTTGGCGGTTTCGATCCAGAGGTTCATCGAGTCGAGGCCGCTGAGCCGGGCGGCAGCGCACTGGGCCCGCACCTGGCGCTGCAGGTCGGGCTGGATGTTGGCGAGGAAGAGGGTGTCGGCCGCCTGCGAGGCCGGAGAGAGCTTCGGCTCGAACTCGGCGAAGACGCCGAGCTGGGTGTCCTCGGTGTGGGCGACGTTGAGGTCGTACTCGTAGCGGCCGCGCCAGAAGAAGGACTGGCCGCCCTCGACCCGCTCGATGTCGTCGCAGAGGACACCGCGCTGCTCCAGCACCGCGAACTGCTCGGCGCCGAAGTCGTCGCCGACCGGACCGACCGGCCGCACCTCGGTGAAGAAGCTGGCCGCGAGGGAGAAATGGACGGCGGCGCCGCCGAGCATCCGCTCGCGCTCCCCGAACGGAGTCTTGACTGCATCGAATGCGATTGATCCAACGACGGTGAGCGACATGCGGACGGCAGCCTAACGTTTGTCCTGCGAGACTCACCGCCTGATGAAGGCAATCCAGATCGACGAGTTCGGCGGCCCCGAGGTTCTCGACTACCGCGAGGTCCCGGACCCAAGCCCGAAGCTGGCCGAGATCGTCGTCAACGTCAAGCGCAGCGGCATCAACTTCGCCGACACCCACGCCTCCCGCAACGACTATCTGGCCGAGCAGACCCTGCCCCTGATCCCGGGCGCGGAGATCGCCGGTCAGACCAACGACGGCCGCCGCGTGGTCGCCCTGCTCGGCAGCGGCGGCTACGCCGAGAAGGTCGTCGTGCCGCAGGCCCAGCTGATCGAGCTGCCGCCCGAGGTCGACTACGACCAGGGCGCGGGGGCGCTGCTGCAGGGGCTGACCGCGATGGCGCTGGTCCACCGCTGCGCCCGGATCGAGCCGGGCGAGACGATCGTCGTCGAGGCCGCCGCGGGCGGCACCGGCAGCCTCTCGGTGCAGCTCGCCAAGCGCGCCGGCGCGCGGGTGATCGGGCTTGCCTCCAGCGAGGAGAAGCGCGAGTTCGTGCGCGGGCTGGGCGCCGATGCCTGCGTCGATTCCCGCGCCGAGAACCTCGGCGAGGCGATCCGCGAGGCCAACGACGGCAAGCGGGTCGACGCCTTCCTCCACATGAGCGGCGGCGGCGCCTTCGACGCCGAGATGGGCGTGCTGGCCCCGCTGGGGCGGATGGTCGTCTTCGGAATCGCCTCGCGCGAACAGCGCGAGGTCTCGACCGCGTCCCTGCTGCGCGGCTCGAAGTCGGTGATCGGCTTCTGGCTCGCCCACCTGCTGATGCGCCCCGACCTGCTGGTGCCGATGATCGGCGAGCTGCTGGGGTCGCTCGCCAAAGGCGAGCTGACGGTTACGATCGGTGAGGTCTACCCGCTGTCGGAAGCGGCGCGGGCGCACGAAGACCTGATCGCCCGCCGCACCTCTGGCAAGCTCCTCCTCGATCCCAGCAAGTGACTCTCCAAGTGACCCTTCCTAAGTGACCGCCTTCAAAGACCTCGGCCTCTCGCCCGACATCCAGCAGGCGCTGGACGAGCTCGGCTTCGAGGAGCCGACGCCGATCCAGGAGCAGGCGATCCCGGAGCTGCTCGGCGGCCACGACGTGATCGGCCAGGCCCAGACCGGGACCGGCAAGACCGCCGCCTTCGGGCTGCCGCTGCTGCAGTACCTCGATCCCGAGAACGACGAGGTGCAGGCGGTCGTCCTCACCCCGACCCGCGAGCTCTGCATCCAGGTGACGCAGGCGCTGCGGACCTTCGCCGAGCACCTGCCGATCGAGATCGTCGCCGTCTTCGGCGGCGCCCCGATCCGCTCGCAGCAGTCGCAGCTGCGCTCCGGCGCCCACGTCGTCGTCGCCACGGTCGGGCGGATGATGGACCTGATGTCGCGCCGTTCGCTGGTCCTCACCGCGGCCCGCTACGTGGTCCTCGACGAGGCCGACGAGATGCTCGACCTCGGCTTCATCGAGGACGTCGAGAAGATCCTGCGGATGTGCCCGAGCGGGCGCCAGACGGCGCTCTTCTCGGCGACGATGCCGCCGCCGATCAAGAAGCTCGCCGAGGGCTACATGTACGACCCGGTGACGATCAAAATCACCCCGAAGCAGCTCACGGTCGACAAGATCTCCCAGGCCTTCGTCGAGGTTCCCGCAAAGGAGAAGTCGGCGCGCCTGGTCGAGCTGCTGAAGACCGAAGAACCCGAGCAGGCGATCATCTTCACCCGGACCAAAATCGGCGCTTCGAAGCTGGAGAAGACGCTGAAGGACAAAGGCCTCGACGTGAAGGCGCTGCACGGCGACCTCAGCCAGGGGGTCCGCGACGGGGTGATGATCTCCTTCAAGGACCACCGCGTGAAGCTGCTGGTGGCAACCGACATCGCCGCCCGCGGGCTCGACGTCGAGCACGTCACCCACGTCATCAACTTCGACGTGCCGAACTCCTCGGAGACCTACGTGCACCGGATCGGCCGCACCGGCCGGGTCGGGCGCACCGGCCGCGCGATCACCTTCGTCACCCCCGACCAGCGCGACGAGATCGGTCGCATCGAGCGCGACGTGAAGACCTCGATCGGCGAGTGGGAGAGCCCCGAGGAGCGGCTCGAACACGCGCCGCGGCCGCGGCGCCGGGAGCGTCCCCGGCGGGAGCCGAAAGTCACCTCGAATGGCGACTCCGCCCCGACTCCCGCCCGACCGGCCGCGGGCAACGGCGACGACGAGGCCAAGGCCGAGACGACCAAGCTCTTCGTCAACCGCGGCGAGAACAGCGGCATCGACGAGGAGCAGCTGCGCTGGGCACTGCGCGAGGGCGCCGTCCTCCCCGAGGAGGCGATCCACGACGTCCGCGTCCTCCACCGCTTCTCCTTCGTCGAGGTCGATCCCGACCTGGCCGAGCAGACCGTCGAGTACCTCGACGGGACCAAGCTCGCGGGTAAGGAGATTCGCCTCGAGATCGCCAAGAGCTAGCCGCTCTCCGCGGTCGCCCCTTCTACGCCTGGGAGCGCACGGTGAAGCTGAAGGCGACCGGAGTCCGGTCGCGGTTCCCGGCCGCGTCGACAGCGAACACGCGAAAGGTGTGGCGGCCGGGGGAGACTCGGTAGGTGCGCGGGGAGCGGCAGGGGTGGAACGGCTGCCGGTCGATCCGGCAGCGGAAGCTCGCGCCTTTCTCCAGGGCGCTGAAGCCGAAGACGACGCGGCGGCGCGTCTGCAGAGTGAAGAGCTGCGATTCGGGGTGGCGACCGAGTCGGGTCACCGGCGGCGTAAGGTCGCGCTGCGGCCGCTTCGATTCCGGTGGTTTGAGCGGCGGCGGTGGAGGCTGGGGTTCCGGTTCAGGCTCGGGATCTGGCGGCGTGTCGGGCGGGCGGAAGCTGTTCGGGGCGCGTTCTTCAGTCGACTCGCAGCCGACCGGCGGGCCGTCGGCGTTCGCGGGTGCGAAATCGATCAGGGCCGTGTCGAAGCCCTCGCCGCAGTCGACGATCGGGTCGGTGTCGCCGGAGTTGGCGAGGATCAGGTCGTTGCCGCCGCTGGCCAGCATGTTGTCCGGCCCGGCCCGGCCAAGGAGCTGGTTGGGGCCGGCATCGCCCACCAGATTGTCGGCGCCGTTGGTGCCCTCGACGTCCTCGATTGCTTCCAAGCTGGTCAGTTCCGACGCGCTGTCGCAACTGGGCTCGCCCTGCGATCCGATCAGGCCGGCGAGCTGCTGCCCCATGTCGATCGCCACGCCTGAACCGAAGTTGGCCCAGTTGGCGTTGTCTCGGTCGGGGCCGCCGTCGAGGCTGTCCCCGTCGCAGACTGCGTTGGAGACGAAGAGGTCCTCGCCCGGGCCGGCGTCGAGCTGATCTCCGCCGCCGTTGTTCGGCAACGCATCGTCGCGTCCGCCGGCGCTCACCACGTCGTCGCCGGCACCGTCGACGAGGGCGTCTTCGGTGTCTCCGCCGCTGAGCTGGTCGTCGTCACCGTTGCCGAGCAGGATCACCGAGACGGTCTCCGGGAGGCCGGGAGCGAGGAGGATGTCGTCGCCGTCGAGGCCGGAGAGCAGAATCGAGTCAGGCGTTTCGCTCAGCGGGCAGACGACGGTGTTGCCGCTTGGAGGAGAGCAACCTCCGGCAGCCTCTGCACCGGCATCGAATTGGCCCTCGATGCCGGCCTGCAGCGAAAAGGTCACGACGCCGGAGCCGTAGCCCACCGAGACTCGATCGACTTCGTCGCTCCCCGACAGGTATATGCCCGGGGGCGTCCCCGAGTCCGGCGCCATCAGGCCGACGGCGATCGCGCTCGGATCGCGCAGGTCGATCTCCTCGCTATTGGACTCGCAGTCGTCGACGGCAACCTCGACGCAGCCATCACCGTCGGCGCCGCCGTGGGCGACGTCGCTCCCTCCGCCGCCGTCGATCAAATCGCCGCCACCGCCCCCGTAGAAGCTCTCGGCGCCGTCCGTGCCGACGATGTAATCGGAGAACGGAGTCCCGATCACCGTCTCGAAGTCGCCGAAGTCCTCGGCCGGTGCCAGCGGTTCGTCGAAGCCGCCACCGGAGGGGGCGAGGCCGTCGTTGGCAAAGCCCTGCTCGAGATCGACGTAAACGCCACGACCCTCGGCGCCCGCCGGGAATCCGGCGTCGGTGAAGAAAGAACCGGTGTTGGGGAAGCCCGGCGTCGCACCCGTCGCGAAGCTGAGGGTGTCGCTGCCGCCACCCGAGTCGCCGATTGCATCGATCGTCGCGTCGCCGCGGGCGAAGTCGTTGCCTCCTTCGCCATCCAGGGAATCCGCGCCGAAGCCGCCGGAGAGCCGATCGTCGCCGAGTCCACCGCGGAGGTGGTCGTCTCCGACCCCGCCATAGAGGCGGTCCGCGCCTTCGCCGCCGAACAGCGAGTCGTTCCCGCGCTGGCCATACAGCAGGTCGTCACCGCCTTCGCCGAAGGCGGTGGTGATGTTGCGCGGCAGGCGGATCACGTCGGCGCACGGAGTACCGACGATCGCGGTGCCGGTGATTTCCGGGCCTTCGGCGCAGCTCGGGGCTGCGCCGACGGGCGCGGGTATCGCCAGGAGGGCGCTGCAAGGCAGAGCTGCCAAGGTGATTAGCCGGCGGAATCTCACGTTCGTCTCGGGTTACCCGCTCGGACCAAACCGAAGCGGAAGTGGGGAGATTCTTAAAGACCGACGTCGCTCGCCATCAGGGTGACTGCACGGTCAGCTCGGCGATTGTCTCCAGCAGCAGATCGAAGTCGATCGGCTTGGTGATGTAGCCGTCGATCGCGAGGTCGGTGGGGGCATCGGCGTCGCCGGGGTTCTGGTGGGCGCTGACGATCAGGGCCGGCACCTCCCAGCCGGCGCCGCGCAGCTCGCGCAGGGCGTCGATCCCGGACTTGCGCGGCATCATCGCGTCGAGCAGCAGCATGTCGGGGACGACGCCGGCGACGACGTGGTCGAGGACCTCCTGGCCGTCGGCGGCGGTCTCGACCGTGTGGCCGGCCATCTCCAGCCGCGTCCGCATCAGCAGCAGGATCGTCTCCGAGTCGTCGGCGACGAGGATCATCGCCATCAGCCGGCCTCCGCCGCGGTTGGACCCGGAGGGTTGACCGGGTGCTGAGCGTCGGCGGCCGGGTCCGCGGCGATCGGCAGCCGAACCCGGAAGGTCGACCCCTGGCCGACGGCCGATTCGGCGCTGATGCTGCCGCCGTGGATCTCGGCCAGCGATTTCGAGATCGCCAACCCGAGCCCGGTGCCGCCCACCCGCTGGGTGAGGCCGGCGTCACCGCGGGTGAAGCGGTCGAAGATCCGCCCGAGCTGGTCCTCGGGGATGCCCTGTCCGTTGTCGCTCACGCTGATCTCCACCTCGGCGCCATCGGCCCGCGCCGAGACCCCGATGGACGCCCCTTCGGGCGAGTACTCATGCGCATTGGTAAGCAGGTTCACAAGTATTTGTCTTATCCGGTCGGGCTCGACATCGATCAGCGGCAGGCCGGGGGGCAGGTCTTCACGCAGCGACTGGTTCCCCGCCTCGGTCTGGGCGCGCATCGTACGCACGACGTCTTCGATCAGCGGCGCGACCTCGGTCGGCTGGGGCTGGATCGCCAGGCGGCCGACGTCCGAGCGGGCGAGATCGAGCAGGTCGTTCAGCAGCCGCACCAGGTGGCGGCAGTTGTCGAGGATGATTTCCACCGTCTCCGCCTGCTGCGGGGTGAGGGAGTCGCGGTCGAGCATCAGCAGCTCGGCGAAGCCCTGGACCGAGGTCAGCGGGCTGCGCAGCTCGTGCGAGGCGGTGAGCACGAACTCGTCTTTGAGCCGGTCGAGCTCTTCGCGCCGGCCTTCCTCCTGCTCCAGCTCCTCGGCCATCTCGTTGAAGGCGGCGCCGAGGGTGGCCGTCTCCGAGAGGCCGCCGACCTCGACCCGGGTGCTGCGGTCGCCGCCGGCGAGGCGCCCGGCCGCCGCGACCAGCTCCTCCAGCGGCCGCCGCATCGAGGAGATCAGGCCGCTGAAGAGGAGCAGGGCTCCGGTCAGCCCGGCGATCAGGCCGGCGGCGACCAGCAGCGCGGTGTCGCGGGTGTCGCCGGAGATCTCCTCCTGCAGTTCGTCGCGGCGGTTGATCTGCTGGCGGACGGTGTCGCGCGCCGCTTCGCCGCCGCTGCCCTGGGCGATTTCGACCCGCGCTTCCATCTCCACCTGGTAGGAGCGGGCGATCGAGTCCTCGAAGTCCTGACGCTGCTGGATGAAGCGGCCGACGCCGATCACCGCCATCGCGGTCAGCACGGCGAACCCGATCGCGAACCCGATCCGCAGCCGGTTGGCGAGCGACGGGCTCAGCCGTCGACTGGAACGTGAATATGCTTGAGCCCCGATGGCTGACGAGGCTACCGAGCAAGACGGAACCGTCGCGGCTCCGGACGGAATCGCCCAGAAGCCGCTTGAAGCCTGGTTTGGCGAGCACATATCCGGGGTCGAGCTGCCGCTGCGCTTCGAGCGCATCGCCGGCGGGCACTCGAACCTGACCTACCGCGTCACCGACGCGGCTGGCCGGAATTGGGCGCTGCGGCGGCCGCCGATGGGCAAGCGGCTCGGCTCCGCCCACGACATGGGCCGCGAGTTCAAGGTCGTCTCCGCTCTGGGGAGGACCGACGTCCCGGTCGCCCCGGTGGTCGGCCTCTGCGAGGACGAGGGCATCAACGAGGCCCCCTTCTACGTGATGGAGTTCGTCGAGGGGCCGATCCTGCGCGGGCTGGCCGAGGCGGAGATCTTCCCCGACGAGGATGAACGGCGGGCGATCGGCGAGCGCGTCGCCGACACCCTGGTCCAGATCCACGCGGTCGACCCCGACGCCGCCGGGCTCGGCGACCTCGGCCGCAAGGAGTATTACGTCGCCCGCCAGTTGCACCGCTGGCAGGGCCAGTGGGAGAAGTCGAAGACCCGCGAGCTGGAGACGATCGACCGGGTCCACGCGGCGCTCTCCGCCCGCATCCCCGAGCAGGGGCCGGCGACGATCGTCCACGGCGACTACCGCCTCGACAACATGATCCTCAGCCAGAGCGGCGAGGTGGCCGCGGTGGTCGACTGGGAGCTCTGCACCCTCGGCGACCCGCTCGCCGACGTCGGCCTGCTGATGGCCTACTGGCCCGAGCGCGGCCGCGGCGACGACGTCGTCGCCCTCGGCATGCCCGCCAACCTGGCGCCCGGCTTCCCGACCCAGCAGGAGATCGCCGCCCGCTACGCCGAACGCAGCGGCCGCGACCTCTCCAACCTCGGCTTCTACGTCGCCCTCGGCTACTGGAAGCTGGCGATCATCCTCGAGGGCGTCTACGCCCGCTACGCCGCCGGCGGCTACGGCAAGGTCGACGATGGAGTCCACGCCTTCGCCAAATTGGTCGAGCGGCTGGCGGAAGAGGCGGAGCGGGCCGAGCAGGCGGGTTGACCCTCGTCCAGCCCGCGTTGACGGCGTCTGGGCTGATTGAAAGGGTCTGGCTTGCCTCCATAAATCGAATAAGGGAGAACTTGTCTTGAAGCAGCTACGCAAGCGGCTCACGTACGCAAACGTGATGTCGTCAATCGCCGTGTTCCTCGTCCTCGGCGGTGGCGCCGCGATCGCCGCCGGTCTCGCCAAGAACAGCGTCGGACCCAAGCAACTGAAGAAGAACGCCGTCACCAGCGCGAAAATCAAGAACAACGCGGTGACCGCGGCGAAGATCCAGAATGGCGCGATCACCGGCGCCAAGGTCAACCTCGGCAGCCTCGGGACGGTTCCGAACGCGACCCATGCCGGCACTGCGGACAATGCCGGCAACGCCAACACCGCCAACAACGCCAACGCGGTCGGCGGCGTCGGCGCGGCAGAGCTCAGCTATTCCGCCGACGCGGGTACCCAGACGGTCTACGACCGAGGTGGATTGAAGATCACCGTCAACTGTGTGGGTGACGAGGTCAGCGTCACCGCTACCACGAACAAGGACAACTCCTCGATCTACACCAGCGTCGTGGACACGGATGCCCAGAACAACAATTCGAACGAAGACGAAGAGACCGAAACCTTCGATCCGGGCGAGAACTTCAACCTCCTTGCCGCCAACGACGGAAATCCGGGGCTGGCCACCTTCGCGTACGACGCCAAGGACGGCACTACGGTGAACGGCACCTTCTCGGTCGACGAGTCGGCTGACCCGAACTGCCAGGTCCACGGCGTGGCGTTCAACGCCTAGTCGCGATCGGCAGCAGGCATTTGAGGGCGGCCCTCGGGCCGCCCTCTTTCGTTCCTAGACCATCCGCGCCGCGTGTCGGGGCTCGAGGTTGCCTTCGGCCTCGGCCTCGGCGCGCTTGGCCCAGCGGTTCAGCTCGCGGCGGGCGAGGACCATCTTGTGGACCTCGTCGGGGCCGTCGGCCAGGCGCAGCATGCGGCTGAAGCGCCACATGATCGCGAGCGGGGTGTCGTCGGTCATGCCGAGCGAGCCGTGGATCTGGATCGCGCGGTCGAGGACGTCCATGACCATGTTGGCGGCGACGATCTTGATCGCCGAGATCGACTGGCGGGCGGCGCGCTTGCCCTCGGTGTCCATCTTCCAGGCGGCGTAGAGGGTGAGCAGGCGGGCCTGGTCGATCTCCATCCGCGAGGCGGCGATCGCCTCCTGGACGAACTGCTTCTCGCCCAGCGGCCCGCCGAAGGCGGTGCGCTCGTTGGCGCGGCGGCACATCATCTCGTGCGCCCGCTCGGCGGTCCCGATCGCCCGCATGCAGTGGTGGATGCGCCCCGGGCCGAGCCGGTCCTGGGCGACGGCGAAGCCGGCGCCGCGCTCGCCGAGCAGGTTGCCCTTCGGCACCCGGCAGTCTTCGTAGCGGATCTCGCAGTGGCCGGGCCCGCCGTCGTGGCCCATCACCGAGATCGGCCGCACCAGGTTGAAGCCGGGGTTGTCGGTGGGGACGCAGATCATCGAGGCGCGGGCGTAGGGGGGTGCGTCGGGGTCGGTGACGACCATCGCGATCGCCAGCTCGGCGCCGACGGCGCCACTGGTGAACCACTTGTGGCCGTTGATCACCCACTCGTCGCCGTCGAGCTCGGCGCGCGCCTGCAGCAGGGTCGGGTCGGAGCCGGAGACCTCCGGCTCGGTCATCGAGAAGCAGGAGCGGATCCCCCCTTCCAGCAACGGCTCCAGCCAGCGCTCGCGCTGCTCGGGGGTGCCGTGCTCGGCGAGGATCTCCATGTTGCCGGTGTCCGGAGCCGAGCAGTTGAAGGCCATCGGCGCCGCCATCGGGCTGCGCCCCATCTCCTCGCAGAGCAGTCCGTACTCCCAGTTCCTCAGACCGGGGCCGAAGCGCTCGTCGGGCATGAAGAGGTTCCAGAGGCCGGCGGCCCGGGCCTTCTCGCGCACCGCGGTCAGGTTGGCGGGATAGGGGACCCCCGGCCCGACCTCCTCGTCGAGCGCCTCCATCAGCTCACGCTCCTGCGGGTAGATCTCGGCGTCCATGAAGTCGAGTACGCGCTCGCGCAGCTCGGCGACCTCGGGGCTGGGGGTGAAGTCCATCGGTTCCTCTCCTCGTCCTCTTTGGAGGAAGAAAGCTAATCGATAGGAGGCTCTAGGTCCGGCGGTAGCGGGCGAAGAGCTCGCCCTGCTCCTCGAGCAGCCAGGCGAGCTCCATCTCGACCACCTCCGAGAGCAGTCCCTCGACGATCCGCGGGGCGCCGTCGGCGCCGCTCAGCTTCGGCGCGATCGTCAGGAAGAGCTCGTCGACGAGCCCGGCGTCCTGCAGCGAGCCGTGGAGGGTCGGTCCCCCCTCGCACATCACCGCCCGCACCCCCTCCTCGCGCAGGCTGCGGAGCAGGTCCGCGGGGTTCGTCCACCCGCCTCCATGGCTCTCGACCACGACCAGGCGCTTTTCGAGGCCGGCGTAGCGCTCGGCCCGCATCGTCCCGGCGCCGATCATCACCGCGTCGAAGCGCTTGCGCAGGCCGGCCAGCATCGCGGTGTCGGTCTCCGAGCCGATCGGGCCCGAGACGCCGCCGATCGTCGCCCGCCCGTCGACCGTGGCGGCGAAGTTGACGGCGACGAACGGCCGATCCTGCGGCGCGTCCTCCCAGGGCCGGTAGGTCTCCAACTGCTCGGAGACCGTGGTCGGGCCGGGATCTGGCAGTAGCCGCCGCATCGGGTCAGAACCTACCCGCGCCTCCGACTTTCACCACAGCAGGGTGTGTCGAAAGCCGGCTGCGTTCAGCTGTAGTCGTGCCAGCCGGCGAACTTGCGGCCGGCGAATTTTTCGAGCCCGGCGACGTCCTCGGCGAAGCGGCCGCGGACCGTCTCGAAGAGGTCGTCCGGGAGCTTCGGCTTGGGAGCTGGGGGTTTGTCCGGATCGTGGACGACTTTCTCGACGATCCAGCGCATCGACTCCGGCAGGCGGTCGAAGTTGCGGTCGAAGGAGCGGAAGCCCGGCAGCTTCACCAGCTTCTCCATCAGCTGGTATTTGTCGCCCTCCTTGGCGCTCGACTTCTCCCACTCGCGGTCGAACTGCTCGGAGCTGAAGCTCTCGTCGACGCCGGCGAAGGCAAACGCCTTCCGCATCGTCTCGTCGCGTTCGGTCTGCAGCTCCTCCTGGGTGATTATCTCGATCTGCGAGCGGTCGAAGCGCTCGAGGTAGGGCTGCAGCTGCATCCAGTACTTGGAGCGGTTCATGTAGGAGGTGTCGGGCCGGGAGAGGACCTCGACCAGGTCGCCGGTCTCGTAGCCGGCGCCGGTGGCGTGGACCCAGTGGGAGAGGATCCGCTTGATCGGGTCGCGGACCATGTAGAGCAGGCGCGCGTCCGGGGTGTGCTGCTTGATCCGCTCGGCGGCGCCCTCGAAGCGGGGCAGGTTGGTGTAGTGGGGCGAGGACTCCCCGCGGACCTTGAAGCGGTCGTCGAAGCGGCTCGCGTACCAGTCGAGGCCGAGGTCCCAGTTCAGCTCCTCGACGAAGAAATTGAGATCCTTCGGCTTCGACATCTGGATTTCCGGATGCAGGCCGAGGTAGTGGTGGATGCTCGTCGTCCCGCACTTGAGCCCGCCGATGATGATCAGGTTCGGCAGCTGCGCATGGCGTTTGCGCCGGCGCCGCCAGCGGCTCTTGCGATCGCCCGCGTAGCGCTCGCGGGCACGGTCGCACATCGCCACGTCGGCGGGGTCATGGGCAGCAGCGGCAGGCAGGGTGTGCGTGTCGGTATCCGGCACGAGCGTGGCTAGTCTAGCTGCGATGGTCTTCGCTGATCTCCAAGGTAACTTCGAGGCGTTCTTCAGCCGTGCCGCCGAGTTCTTCCGCCACCTCTCGGAAATCGAGTGGACGGCGTTCGGGATCGCCCTGCTCTGCCTGCTGGCGATGCAGCTGGCGCGATCCTGGGCCTGGCGCAACGTGCTCCAGGCCGCCTATCCGGAGCAGCGGATTCCCTACGTCAACGTCGCCGCCGCCTACCTGGCCGGCGCCGGGGTCAACGCGATCGTCCCCGCCCACGCCGGCGACGCGACCAAGGTCTTCCTGGTCAAGCGCCAGATCCCCGACTCCTCCTACCCGGCGGTCACTTCGTCCTTCCTGGTGCAGACCATCTTCGACACCTCGGTCGGGATCCTCGTCCTCTTCTACGCGATCACCCAGGGCCTGCTGCCGCCGCTGCCGCAGATCCCGAAGCTGCCGGCCTTCGAGATCTCCTTCTGGGCCGAAAACCCGACCTACTTCTTCATCGCCGTCGGGCTGACGCTGCTGGCGATTGCGATCGGGATCTACTTCCTGGCCCACCGCGTGCGCCGCTTCTGGGCTCGGGTGCGGCAGGGGCTGATGATCCTCACCGAGCCGCGCCGCTACCTGCGCGAGGTCTTCGCCTGGCAGGGGGTCGGCTGGCTCTGCCGCTTCGCCGCCTTCTGGTTCTTCCTCGAAGCGTTCGGGATCGACGGCTCGGTCGGCAGCGTGATGCTGGTTATGAGCTGCCAGGCGATCGCCAACGTCGTCCCCTTCACCCCCGGCGGCGCCGGCGCCCAGCAGGCGCTGCTGGTCGCGACCCTCCACGGGCCGACCCGGACCGCGGTCCTCTCCTTCTCGGTCGGCACCCAGATCGCGATGGCGGCCTGGTCGGTGGTGCTCGGCTTCCTGGCGATGGTCCTGGTGTTCCGCACCACCGACTGGCGCGGCTTGATCAAACAGGCGGAGCAGGAAGCCGAGAGCGAGAAGGCTGCGCAGGCCGCGAGCAGCCCTTAGCTCGACCAGCCGGGGTAGCGGCCGGCGACCCGCCACTGCCAGGGCGGTTGCTCTCCCGGCGGGAACTCGTAGTGGTTGCGGCCGGGGAGGGTCTCCAGCGGGACCAGCGCCGGATCGTCCTCGGCGAGTACCGCGGTGCCGGCGACGGCCTCGACGTCGGCCCGGCTCGCGCGGCGGGGGAACCGTTCCCAGCCGAGGGTGGGGCGGTAGAGCCAGTAGACGATCTCCACCCAGCCGTCGCTCCCGCGCCGGTCGACCAGCTCGGTGAAGGCGGTGGTGCGGCGGTTGGAAGCGGTCAGGTGCGGGCCGGCGGCGATCGCGCAGCTCTGGCGCCGGCAGCGGCGGAAGTCGACTGGTGCCAGGGGCATCCCGGAGGGTCCGGGGATGGCAACCGGTGCCGGCGCAAGCGCCCGCGCCAGCCGCGCCAGCGGCCAGCCGTAGGCGGGTACCAGTGCGTGGTGGCGGCAGCCATCGGGCAGCCGCGGCGCGCAGCCGATCTTCCTGGCGAGAGCGCCGGCCAGCCGGCGGCCGGCGTCGACCTCGCCGCCGGCCGCGACCGCCGCGATCCCGGCGATCAGGAGCAGGGCGACGAGCGCCGCCAGCGCCGCCTGCTCGACGGTCGCCGATCCCCGCTCCCGATCGCCGCATCTCCCCATGACCGCGACGCTAGGCGGGGCGGGCGCACGAGTGGCGCGCACAAGGTGCCGACTCTCGCCCGGCGGTGTCGCGGTTCTGCTTACATGGGGTCGATGGAGGGTTTCAACCTGTTCGGCGACCCCGAGGAGTTCCGCGCTCGCATGGAGGAGCTCTCGGAGCAGATGCAGTCCTCGCAGCGCGTCGCCTGGGCTGACAACGCGATCAAGCTGGCGGTCGAGATGACCGTCGCCTCGATCAACCGCCTCGACCTGACCGGCACCGCCGACGAGCAGGCGATGCAGGTCCGCGACGCGATCCGGGTGCTCTTCCCGGAGGCCGTCACCCTCGTGCGCGAGGCCAGGGAAGGCTTGAGCTAGAACAGCTCGAGCCGGACCGAGATCACCGCGCCGCGGCCGCTGAGGCCGCCGGCGAGCTCGACCGGGATCGCGACCAGCAGGGCCGGGATCGCGAGGACGATGCTGGCGAGGGCGTCGATCCGTCGCTGCCAGGGCTCCTCGGCTGGCATCGCGGGACTGCCGCGCAGGGCGCCGAGGGCGACGTTGCGGCCGAAGGTGACGCTGTTCAGCAGCGTCTGCCAGGTGGCGGCGAGGCCCGCTGCCGGAACCCAGCGGCGCTGCTTCACGATCTGGTCGCGGCGGGCGACGAGCCGGCGCACCGACTCCACCGTGAACAGGTGCCGGGCGCCCGGTTGCAGGCCCGACCAGCCGGCGCCGCCGAGCGAGCAGGCGAAGCTGGCGCGGTTCTCGATCTGGATCGTCTCGCCGTCGCGCAGGCGGTCGAGCTCCCGCAGCGCCTCCTCGGCCCCGGCCGGATCGCCGGCGACGCCCAGGCCGCAGCTCTCGCAGCGGCGGACCGGACCGGCGAATCCCGGCTTCTCTCCGACCCAGCCGAAGAGCGGCTCGCCGCAGGCCGGGCAGGGTGGGTTCTCGGGGCCTGCACCGGCCTCGAGCGGGACGACGTGGGTGGGCTCGGCCTGGCTCATGCTCGGGTAGCGTACGCAGTTCTATTTCCACGAGAGGGGATGAAGTGAGGCGAGAGGCAGCTCTGGAATGGGAGTCCCGCTGGGCGGTTCCGGTGGCGATGGCGACGTTCGCGGCGGTGGTGCTGATCTTCGTCTCGTTCTTCGTCAGCAACTCCGGCGGCACCGGCGACGCGGAGGTCCTCCGCTCGGTCGAGGCCAACAGCGGCTCGGACCTGATCGCGGACCTGATGCGCGCGGTCGCCTTCGCCCTGCTCACCTTCCCGCTGGTCTACCTCTTCCGCGCCGCCCGCGCCCGCAGCGAGCGGGTTCGCACCCAGCTGATCGGGCTGATCGTCGCCGCGCCGCTCTTCCTCGCGCTCTCGACCGGCTTTGCCGCCCTCTCCCAGCAGGAAGCGGCCGACGAATTCGTCGCCGGCGAAGCGAAGTCGACGCTGACCGCGAAGGAAGCGAAAGAGGACTGCGCCGAAGAGCGGGAGGACGAGGGCAACGACTTCCTCGTTGACGAATACGAGCCGGCCAAGGGCGAGAGCCCGCTCGCCGCCTGCGAGACCCGCAAGCGGGAAGACGACGAAGCCTCGAACGCTCAGACCGAAGCCGCCTTCGCTCCGTTCGCCACCGGCCTCGGGATCGCCGGCGGCCTCGGCTTCGTCATCACCCTCTTCTACTCCTGTCTGTGGGGGATGCGGACGGGGCTGCTGACCCGCTTCTGGGGCTCGCTGGGGATGGCGCTCGGCGTCGCCGCGCTGTTCGGCCTGCTGCCTTTCGTGCTGCTCTGGTTCATCTACTTTGCCGCCCTGATCCTCGGCTGGCTGCCCGGTGGCCGACCCCCGGCCTGGGCGGCGGGCGAAGCGGTCCCCTGGCCGACCCCCGGTGAGAAGGCCGCCGCCGAACTCGAGCCCGAGGACGGTTGGGAAGAGGCCGACGCCGGGGATGGTCCCGACGAGGGCGACGAAGGCGAGAGCGGGCCGAGACGTAAGCGCAAGCAGCGCGAGTAGCGGCTGGCTGGCGCTACTCGGAGTGGCCGGCGCCGACCCGCTTGCGGTGGGTGCGGATCTCACTCATGATCCGCTCCAGCCGCGGCTCGACCGAGGTGTCGACGTGGGACATGGCGGCGGCCACGCCGGGGTGGACGGCGGCGATCCGCTCGTGCATCGCCTGCGCAACCGCGCGGTAGGTGGGGTGGCCCTCGCGGCCTGAGCGCAGCTCGATCAGGTGCATCGCCTCGCGGGCGTTGAGGTCGAGCGTGTAGCGGATCCGGTAGGCGAGGCTGAGCGCGTAGGGTGCCGCCTCCGCCTGGCCGGCCTCGACCAGCCGCTCGTACTCCTCGCGGGAGATCTCCAGCGCCCGCTCGAACTCGCCGCCGACCCCGGCGTCCCGCGCCTCCTCGGGGATCCCGGCGCCGAGGTCCGGGGTCAGCCGCTGCCACTGGCAGGTCAGCATCCGGTGGCGCTGCAGGTCGCGGAAGGCGCCGTAGTCGGAGACGATCTCGAAGCGGTAGCGCAGCGCCTCGAAGCCGCGCCCGGGCCGGTAACGACGGTTGGCGCGCTCGCCGACCAGGGCGGCCAGCAGCTCGGCCCGCTCCTCGCGGTCGAGGACGTCGATGCGGGCGAGGACCTCGGTCTCCGCTGCGGCCGCCGACTCGAACAGGGACGAGGCGAGCAGGTCCTCTTCGCTGCCGTCGACGTGGAGCAGCTCGACCGAGGGGGCGCCGCCTGCGTCGCCGCGGCGGTCGAGGCCGAGCCGGGCGACCCAGCCCTCGGTCTGCTCGCGCCGGCGCTCCAGGTATTCGATCCACTCGCCGCCTCTATCGGGCCGGTCGACCCGGGAGACGAAGCTCGGCACCACCTGTTTCAGCTCGGTGAGGATCATCCCGCCGTAGTCGCGGGCCTCCGGCAGCGGCGAGGCCAGCAGCCGCATGATCAGCTGCTCGTAGGCCTGGCCGGTGGCGTAGATGCCGACGTGGCTGAGGGTCGCCGCCGGCAGCAGTCCGCGCAGCAGGTCGAGCGCCTTGGCGCGGATCGAGCGCCGCCAGGGTCCCTCGGGTTCCCCGTCGCTGCGCGGCCAGCGCGTCGCCGCCCACTCCTCGACCGCAGCCAGCGAGCGCGAGTAGATCGCGAAGATCTCGTCCATCGCCGCGGCGAACCGCGGCCCGAGCTCGTCGTCGCGGTAGAAGCGGTAGCCGCCTTCGGGGAGCGGCTCGTCATAGGGGATGTATCGGGTCGACTGCTCCAGGTAGGCGGCGAGACGGCCGCGCTGCAGCGCCTTGGTGAGGATGTTGGAGACCCACTCGCAGGCGACGTGGGCGCCGCCGAGCTGGGCGATCGAATCGTCGCCGTAGCCGGCGAAGACGCGCTCGTAGAGCCCCGCGGCGCGGGCGCCCTCCTCTTCGTCGAAGGGGCGGCCGCCGGCCGGGGCGTCGGCGGCGAACTCCTCCAGGTAGAGGCGCCGCACGGTCCCGGAATACCGCGAATAGCGGGCAAAAAGTGCCCCTTTGACGGTTTCCGGCAGGTTGACGAGGGCGAAGACCGGACGGTCGAGATTGGTGAAATGGGGGGCGAGCAGGGCTCGCTCCTCGGCGGTGAAGTCTTCGACCGGGTAGCGCACCGGGGCATCGTAGTCAGCGGGCAAGACGCGGCGGACGCGGCTCCGTAGTCTCTTTGGCATCGGCTCCGATGGACAACGGCTCGTCCCGCTCGGCGCCGCCTATCTGCTGGCGGCGCTGTTCGCGGTCGCGCTCGGGTTGCTGGCGCCACTGCTCTTCGGCGACTACTCGCGCACGCAGGAGGCGATCCTTGCGGTCGCCGAGGCGGCCTGCCTGATGGCCGTCGGCGCCGGGATCGTGCTCCTCGTGCGGCGGCTGCACACAAGTCACGAAGCTCTCTGGGCGCAGGCCCGGCGCGACGAGCTGACCGGGGTCGGCAACTACCGTGCGCTGCAAGAGGAGCTGGCGGCGGAAATCGCCCGCCACACCCGGCACGACCGCGAGTTCGCGCTGGTCCTCCTCGACCTCGACGGCTTCAAGCAGGTGAACGAGAGCTACGGGCACCTGGAAGGCGACCGCCTGCTGGCCGAGATCGGCGGCTCGCTGCGCAAGGAGGTGCGGGCCGAAGACTCGGTCTTCCGCCAGGGCGGCGACGAGTTCGCGGTGATCGTCCCCGAGGTCAACGCCGAGGAGGCCGGAGAAGTCGCCAGGCGATTGCGGGGCGGCATCGTCCGGCGCGGCTTCGGCAGCGACGAGCTGCGGCCGCTCTCGGCCGCGACCGGCTTCGCGATGTTCCCCGCCGACGGCCGCGGCGCCGACGAGCTGCTCGGCGTCGCCGACGCCGACCTCTTCGCGGCGAAGCCGGGCGAGCGGACGCGCGAACGGTCCTAAGAAGGCTGCGCGGCGGGCGGAGCGGCCATCAGCTCGACCCGGTGGCCGCCGGGGGCGATCGCCAGGGCGCGCGGCTGGCCCCAGTGTTCGCCTTTCGGTTCGACCTCGAAGCCGGCGTCGCGCAGGCGGGTGACCGTGGCGTCGAAATCCGGGGCGACGAGGGCGAGGTGGCCGGGAGACGGGACGGTCGGGTCCTCCTCGGGCATCAGGTGGATCTGCGTCCCCTCGTGCTCTAGCCAGGTGAACCGGCGCAGCGCCGCCGGCGGCTCGACCCGCTCGAATCCGATCAGCTCGAAGAAGCCGGCAGCGGCCTCGATCTCGGTGGGCGCGACCTCGATTCCAACGTGGTGGAGCACGCCAAGGAATTTACAGAGATGGATCGGTTATGTATGTTTTTGTCTGCTACGGTGGTCGAGATGGAGGCAGCGGTCGCAGAGATGACGGAGTGGAACGACGGCCGGCTTGACGAATTCAGGGAGCGGGTCGATGAGGGTTTTACTGAGGTTGGGCAGCGCATCGGCAAGTTGGATCAGAAGGTTGACGACGGTTTTGCCCGGCTCGATAAAAAGATGGATGATGGATTCGGACGGCTCGATAGGAAGATCGATGACGGGCTACTGCGTATCGACAAGAAGTTCGACGCGCTCGACGGCAAGTTCACCGCAATAGACGGCAAGTTCACCGCAATAGACGGCAGGTTCGACGCGCTTGCCGGTAAATTCGATGCCTTCTATCGAATTCTGATTCAGGCGGCGGTGGCGATGACCGTCGGGATCTTGGGGCTGCTGGGTGTCTTGATCGGCCTGGTCGGTACCAGGCTCTGATCAGAGCAGCAGCGACCCCAGCGCCGCCAGGACGACGATCGCGGTCGACCAGGTCACGGCCTCGGCGGTTATCTCCATGTCGAGGCCGTAGGCGTGGGCGATGACCAGGGAGTTGAGGCCGGAGGGCATGGCCGAGAGCAGGCGGTAGGCGGGGGGCAGGTCGATCAGTGGCATCGCCATCAGCATCAGCAGGCCGGGGACGATCGCCAGGCGGGTGGCGATGACGAGCGCCACCGGGCGGGTGAGGGGCGGTGGCATCGGCAACTCCCCGTGTTCGGCGTTCTCGGCCAGGGTGGCGCCGACGGCGAAGAAGCCGATCGGGAGGATGGCGACGATCAGGATCTGGGAGAGGTCGACGAGGACCTCGGGCGCCAGCGCGTCGGGCGCCAGCAGGCCGGCGATCGCCGCGTAGAGGGGCGGGTTGCGGGTGAAGAAGGCGACGATGCGCTGCTGCGGGGTTTCCCCCGCCTTGGTCCCGAAGGCGGCGCCGACCGCGAAGGCGCCGAGCAGCAGGCAGGGGCCCGTGACGAGGACGTCGTAGAGGACCGCGGTCGAGAGTTCGTCGCGCCCCAGCAGCGCCACCGCCAGCGGGTAGCCGAGGTAGCCGGTGTTGACGCTGAGCACGGTGCAGACCACCGCGCCCACCTGGGGGCGCGAGAGCCGCAGGAACCGGGTCGCCACCGACCAGACGAAGATCGCCCCCAGGGTGGAGGCGGCGATCCCCAGCACCAACCCCACGCCGTGGCTGACGTCGATCTCGGCCGCCGCGGTGTTGAAGAAGATCACCGGCGGCAGCAGCACGTAGAGCAGCAGGGTCAGGGCGCTGCGGGAAGCCTTGGCGGCACCCTGCGGCCAGCGGCCCTCGGACCAGACGCCGACGGCGACGGCCACGACGATCGCGGCGGTGGTGAGGAGGACTCCGATCGGGCGTTTCTACCCGAAGAGCGAGGAGCCCGCCTGTGAGGCGAACTCGACCAGCGGCTGCGGGATGACGCCGAAGAAGACCGTCGCGGCGGCGGCGAGCAGCGCCGGGCCGACGATGTACCAGCGGCGGCCGGCGTCGGGGTCGACCGGATCGGCCTCCGGCGAGGCGCCGGCGATCGCCGGGGCGCCGTCGGGCGCGGTCTCGGTCGCCGGGCTCATCCACATCGCCGCCACCACCCGCAGGTAGTAGGCGAGGGAGATCATCGTCCCGATCGCGATCATCACTCCGAGCCAGGTGTAGTCGCCTTCGACCAGGGCCTCGATCAGGTAGAGCTTGCCGATGAACCCCGCCGTCGCCGGCAGCCCGGCCAGAGCCAGCATCGAGATCGTCAGCGGCCAGGCCAGCAGCGGCCGCTCGGCGGCGAGGCCGCGGACGGCGCGGATGCTGTCGCCGAAGGCCGTCTCCCGCTCGCGGGCGACGATCACCGCGAAGGCGGCGAGGTTCATGAAGGCGTAGGCGGCGAGGTAGAAGACCAGCGCGCTCGTTCCCTCGCTGGAGAGGACGACGACCCCGCCGAGCATGTAGCCGGCCTGGGCGACGCCCGAGTAGCCGAGCATCCGCTTCAGCGAGTCCTGGCCGAGGGCGCCGACGTTGCCGACCACGATCGAGATCGCCGCCAGCGCCGCCAGCGCCGGCTGCCACTCGTCCACCTGGGAGCCGAGGGCGACGTCGAAGAAGCGGATGAAGACCGCGAAGGCCGCGGCCTTGGTCGCCACCGCCATGAACCCGGTGATCGGGGTCGGCGCACCTTGGTAGACGTCGGGCGTCCACTGGTGGAAGGGGGCGATCGAGGTCTTGAAGGCGAGGCCGACCGCCGCCATCGCGATCCCGATCAGGATCAGCGGGTCGCCGTCGAGCCCGTTCTGGGCGATCCCGTCGGCGATGCCCGCGAAGTTGGTCGAGCCGGTGCCGCCGTAGAGGAAGGCCATCCCGTAGAGCAGGGTCGCCGAGCCGACCGAGCCGACGATCAGGTACTTCAGGCCCGACTCCAGCGAGCCCTCGCGCCGCAGGTTGGTGGCGCAGAGGATGTAGAGCGGGATCGAGAGCATCTCCAGCGCGACGAAGAAGGTGACGAGGTTGGTCGCCTGCGCCAGCAGCACCATCCCCAGCACCGAGCCGAGCAGGAGCGCGTGGTACTCGCCCGAGCCGGCTTCCTCGGTCGCCTGCTCGCGGATCGAGAGCAGGACGCAGAAGCCGGCGCAGAGGATCGCGATCAGGGAGATCGAAATCGCCAGGTCGTCGAGTCGCAGAGCGCCGGTGATCAGCGTCTTCGGGTCGTCCCAGTGCCAGATCAGGAGGCCGGCGGCGGCGGCGAGGGCGATCATCGTCAGCAGCGGCGCGCCGCGCTTGAGCGGCTTGATCACAGCGCTGAGCAGCACCACGCAGAGGCCGACCGTGAGCGCGATCAGCGGCGAGATGCCGGCGTAGTCGATGGTTGGCTCGTGGAAGTTCATTTCTCCGCTTCGACCTTGGTGTAGGAGGTGACCGTCTTCGCCAACTGCGACTCAGGCGCATCGCCGCCGGTGACCTTGGCCACGGTCTGCTCGACGGTCGGCGCGGTGCGCTTCAGGATCAGCTGGGGATAGAGGGCGAGGCCGACGATGCAGAGCACCAGCGGCACCAGGACGAGCCCGTCGCGGACGCCGATCTCCCGCGAGAGCAGGCCCTTGTCCGGCGATGGCGGGCGGTTGTGCATCGTCTGCTGGTAGAGGCGCAGGGCGTAGTAGGCCGACATCGCAACCCCGGTGATGGCGATGAAGGCGAAGACGATCTTCTCCTGGAAGAGGCCGTTGAGGATGTAGAACTCGCCGATGAAGTTGGCCGATCCCGGCATCGCCAGGGTCGCCAGGGCGACGATCAGGAACAGCGCCGCCAGCACCGGCGCCCGCAGCGCCATCCCGCCCATCTCGCCGATGTCCTCGCTCCCGGTCCGCTCCAGCAGCAGGGCGACGATGATGAACAGCGGCGCGACGACGAGGCCGTGGTTGACCATCTGCAGGACCGCCCCGTCGGCCCCGTCGGCGCGCAGGGCGAAGATCCCGGCGGTGATGAAGCCGAGCTGGGCGACCGAGGAGTAGCCGGCGATCAGCCGCACGTTGGTCTGGGTGAAGGCCATCACCGAGCCGTAGAGGATCGAGGCCAGGGCGATGACCAGGATCACCTCCTGGAATTCGACCGTGGCGTCGGGGAAGAGCGGCAGCACCACCCGCAGGAAGCCGTAGGCGCCGACCTTGGCGAGGACGCCGGAGAAGACGACCAGCACCGGCAGCGGCGCCGCCCGGTAGGCGTCGGGCATCCAGCCGTGGAGCAGGAAGGCCGGCATCTTGACCAGGAAGGCAGCGGCGAAGAACCAGAAGATCCACTGCTGGCTGCCGTGGCTGAGCGGGTTCTGGGAGAGCTCGGCGATCGAGAAGGTGAGGTGGCCGCCGTCGGCGGCGAGGATCCCGGTCGCGATCGCCGCCACCAGCATCAGCAGCGAGCCGATCAGGGTGTAGATCATCATCTTCAGGGTCGCCGCCGAGGCGCTGATCCCGCCCTCGCCGCTGCGGTCGCAGCCCCAGGCGCCGAAGAGGAAGTAGAACGGCACCAGCATGAAGTCGAAGAAGAGGACGAAGAGCAGCAGGTCCTGGGCGAGGAAGGCGCCGAGCGTGGCGGTCTCGGCGACCAGCATCAGGAAGTAGAAGTTCTTCGCCCGCTCCTGATCGCGCAGGGCGGCGAAGGCGACGCCGCCGACCCACAGCACCGCGGTCAGCAGCAGCAGGAAGACGTTGAGGCCGTCGATGCCGAGGCTGTAGTCGACCCCGAGCCCGGAGATCCAGGGCTCGTCGACGGCGTACTGGAGGCCAGAAGTGCCGGAGTCGAACCCGACCGCGATCGCGGTCGCGACGCCGAGGGCGGCGACCGTCCCCAGCACCGCCCACCAGCCGACCGCGCGGCGCGGCAGGAAGAGGCCGGCGAGGCCGAAGGCGAGGGGGGTCCAGAGGAGAACGCTGCTCATGAGCTGGTCAGGAGGAAGTAGAGTGCCAGTCCGGCGAAGCCGGCGATCAGGAGCAGCGCGTAGCTGCGGACGAACCCGTTCTGGACGGCGCGGACGACGCCGCCGGCGGCGCGCACCGTCCCCCCGGTGCCGGTGACCAGGCCGTCGACGACGACCCGCTCGAAGACCCGGTTGGCGAAGCGGCCCGTCGCCAGCGCCGGCCGGACGACGAGGAAGTCGATCGCCTCGTCGAAATACCACTTGTTGGCGAACAGGGTGTGCAGGGGGCGCAGGCGCTGTTCGAGCAGGCGCGGCAGCTCGGGCCGGGACGTAGAGGAAGTAGGCGATGCCGATCCCGGCCAGGGCGATGACGCCGCCGATCCCGAGCCCGATGTAGTCGGCCCCGAGCGAGGGGTGGATGTGGGCCAGCGGCGAGGCCTCGAAGACCGGCTCCAGCCACTTCTCGACCACGTCGTCGACGCCGGGGATCTGGACCAGCCCGCCGAACAGGGCGAGGAAGGCGAGCACGCCCATCGCCACCCGCATCGGCGGCGACTGCTCGGCGATGTGATGCTCGGCCCCCGGGAAGCCGACGTCGGTGTCCTCCTCCTCGCCGGTCGCCGGGTTCACCGGGGCGCCGTGCGGGTGGTGGAGGTGTCCCGTGTCGATCAGCTCCTGCGCCTCGGCGCACGGCTTGCCGGGCAGGACCCGGAAGACGAGCCGGAAGGCGTAGATCGCGGTCAGCAGCGCGCCGACGTAGCCGAGCACGGTGAAGATCACGTACATCCCGCCGCGCGCCTCGGCGAAGGCGAGGATCTCGTCCTTGGAGAAGAAGCCCGAGGTGCCGGGGAAGGCGGCGAGGGCGAGGGCGCCGCAGACGAAGGTGATCGAGGTGAACCGCATCGCCCTGCCGAAGCCGGACATCTTGTCGATGTTCTGCTCGTTCGCCATCGCGGCGATGATCGAGCCGGCGGCCATGAACAAGAGCGCCTTGAAGAAGGCGTGGGTCATCAGGTGGAACATCCCGGCGCTGTAGGCGCCGATCGAGACGCCCATGATCATGTAGCCGATCTGGCTCATCGTCGAGTAGGCGATCGCCCGCTTCAGGTCGGTCATCACCAGCGCCATCGTCGCCGCGACCAGCAGCGTCGCCAGGCCGGTGAAGGCGGCGATGTCGGCGGCGGTCGGGGCCAGTTCGA
>Ga0157380_10000482_pt1 | contig 24343 bp, 22 predicted proteins | sample S35metaG_FD_119757 | JGI IMG/M metagenome (GOLD analysis project Ga0157380, IMG submission 119757) | Switchgrass rhizosphere microbial communities from Kellogg Biological Station, Michigan, USA - S3-5 metaG | ecosystem: Host-associated > Plants > Roots > Rhizosphere > Soil | place: USA...
GCACCAGCTCGTCGGCGGTTGCCGGCAGCGGCTCGTTCTCGATCGCCTCGAGCAGCTCGGCCGCGTCGGCGTCGAGCTCGGCGAGCGCGCGGCGTGCCGCTACGGCAGCCGCGCGCCACTCCGGCGGGCCGTAGTAGGCATCGACATAGTCGGGATCGTGCATGCCGACGGCGAGCACGAGCTTCACGTAGCGTGCGGCGAGCTCATCCATGGCCGCAGTGGCGCCGTTTGCGGCGGCGGAGAGAACCGCTGCGGCCAGCCACGCCGCAGCGCGGTGCTTTCGGCGCATCGCCCGTCCTACCTTCCAACCGCCGCGCGAGCTCGCAGGCGTCCGTCAATTGGCCTCTGCGAGAGCCTTCATGTTCTTGAGCGCGCCTTCGAACATGCCGCGCCGGCGCGCGATGTCGGCATCCTTCGCCGCCTGATCCGTCTTGTCGGAAACATCGTAGACGAGCGTGTAGAGCATCTTCGACGTCCGGTCGGTGACCGGCCGGGCTTCCATGAACCCGTGATAAAGATTGTAGAACTGCCCTTCGCGCGCCGGCTGCGTGTAGCCGTAGGACAGCTCGGTCTGCGCGACGAGGATTTCCGTCACGCGCCCCCCGGCGAGCACGCGCACCGTGCCCACGCCGCCGTCGCCCGACGTGATGACGCAGTCGACGTTGTTCAGCCACTTGGAGATGTCGCAATAGCCGCCGACCTTCGCCCAGACCTCCTTGGCAGGCTTGGCGATGTCGATTTCGAGCTTGATGGTCGTGTACTCGGGCTCTGCGAACGCGGGGGCGGTTACAGCTATGGCGGCTGCGGCAGCGGCCAGCAGCGCAGAACGAAGGGCCTTCATCGTGTGCTCCTTGATTTTGTGCGCTCACGCCGAAGCGCGTCAGCGCCGGCTGATGGTGTTGCGAAACCGCCCCCATTGCAACGGGGCCGGCGGCGCTCCATCCCGCTAGGACTGCGGCGCCGCGCTCGCGGCCGCGATTTGCCGCAGTGCTTGCTCGAATACCTCGCTCGGTTGGCCGCCCGAGATCAAATGCTTCCGGTCGACGATGACGGCGGGCACGGAATGGATGCCGACCTCCTGCCAGAAGCGCTCGGCCTGACGTACCTCGTCGGCGAGTTCGCCCCGCTCCAGCACCTGGCGCGCCCGCTCGGCAGGCAAGCCGGCCTCGCCCGCCAGCTCGAGCAGTACGTCGTGCGAGCTGATGTTGCGGCCGTCGCTGTGGTAGGCCTTGAGCAGCGCGCGCTTGAGCGCCCGCTGCGCGCCCGGCGGGCCTTCGAGACCGGCGAAAAACAATAGCCGGTGCGCGTCGAATGTGTTCCAAACGTGCAGCCTCGTGCCGAACGCGAAGCCTTCGGCGGCACCGCGCTCGGCGATCCGGGCACGATTGACCTCGAGCTGCTCCGGGCTCAACCCGTACTTCGAGCTGAGATACTCCGCTGCGTCCGCGCCCTCGGACGGCATGGTCGGGTTGAGCTCAAACGGCTGCAGGTGCAACTCCACCTCGCCCACCTCGTCACCGATCCGTGTCAGGGCGCGCTCGAGCGCGCTCATGCCGATCGCGCACCACGGGCACGCGACATCCGATACCAAGTCGATTCTCATAGCAGTCGGCACCTCGCGCACCTCAAGCTCATCGCACAAATTGTGCCACGAGCCTTCGTCAGAGGTCGCGCAGGGCTCGGATGAACGCCTCGATGTCGCCGGCGTCGTTATAAAGGTGTGCTGACGCGCGCAGCGTGCCGTCGAGGCGTAAACGGTGGTGCAGGACGTGCGCGCAGTGGAATCCTCCGGAGACGAAAATCGCGTGCGCGTCGGCGAGGAGGCGCGCGATGTCCTGCTGGCGTATCGCCGGCCACGGCAACGACACGGTCGCAAGCGCGATGCGGTCGCGGGCCGAGCGGCCGAGCACGGTCGCGTTCGGCAAGCCCTCGAGCCCTTCGATGAGCTGGGCTGCGAGCGCACGCGAATGCGCGGCGATCGTGCCCATGCCGATGCGCAGCAGGTAGTCGACGGCAGCGCCGAGACCGATGACGCCTTCGACGTTCGGCGTGCCGGCTTCGTAGCGAAACGGCGCCTCGAGGGGCTCGAAGCGATCGTCGTCGAGCAGCGCGACCATGCCACCGCCGACGTTGCCGAGCTTGAGGTCGGCGAACCGGTCGCGGCGCACGTAGAGGACGCCGACGCCGTTCGGGCCGAACATCTTGTGGCTCGAGAACCCCAGGAAGTCGACGTCGAGCGCATGCACGTCGAGCGGTAGGTGCGCGACCGACTGCGAAGCGTCGACGAGAACGGGAACTCCTGCGGCGTGCGCCGTCGCAATCCACTCCTCGAGCGGCGCCACGGCGCCGGTGACGTTCGACGCGTGGGCGACTGCCACGAGTCGCGTGCGCTTCCCGAGCCGGGCCTCGAGCTGCGACCATTTCGGCACCGCTTCCTCGTCGAGATCGACGAGCACGGGCCGCGCCGTGAGCAGCCACGGCAAATAATTCGAGTGATGCTCGGACGCAGGAAACACGACTTCGTCGTCGGCCGTCAGGGCCAGCGCACGGGCAACGAGATTGAACGAGTCGGTCGCATTGCGCGTGAACACGATCTCCGACGGCTGCGCGCCGATCAGCGCCGCGACGCGATGCCGCGCCTGCTCGTATTCCTCCGTCGCCGCTTCCGCGAGCGGATAGAGCCCGCGGTGGACGTTGGCGCCGAGCGTCTCGTAGTAGCGCGTGACGGCGGAGATGACTTCGCGCGGTTTCGGCGTCGTCGAGGCGCTGTCGAGATAGATGAACGGAGCGCCGTCGTAGCCGCGCTCGAGCAACGGAAACCCTTCGGGCCGCATCAGCGTTTGACGAGCCGGTACTTGCCGGAGGCCTCGGGTGCGATGGCGGGGACGCGTTCGCCGTGAATCGGGCGTTGCAGCAGCGCGCCCACGGCCTTGGCAGCGCGTGTTGCGGCCGCGCCATCGAGCGGATCGACGACGAGCAAAGTGTCGCCGGCGAGTTGCCACTGCTCGAGCGTCGACTCCGTGCCGAGCGCCGCGTGGACTGCGTCGTCGAGCAGCAGCGGCGTGATCGTCTCGCCGGCAACGTCCGTGCAGTCGCTCTGCCGGCCTTCGACGCGCTCGAGCAATGGCCCGTCGCTCTTGAGGCCGCAAGGGCAATCGCGCGACTCGGCCAGGCGCACGATGTCGCCGATGTCGTAGCGCAGCAGGGGCATCCAGGCGCGGCCGAGCGTCGTCACCAGCACTCGCGCCAAGCGCCCGCGGCCCGGCAAAGGCACGAGATCGACGTGGCTGTGCCGCTCGTTGGGGTGCAACCGCCCGTGCTCGCATTCCATGAACAGCACGCCGGCTTCGGTCGCACCGTACAACTGGTACAGGGGCGCATCGAAAGCGCGGCCGATGTCGCGCCGCATCGCTTGCGTCGTGGTCTCGTAGGTGAGCGTGATGAATTCCGGCGACGGCAGGCGCACGCGGCGCTTGAGCGCGGCACGGGCGATGATGGCGAGATACGCCGGGTCGGCTTCGACGCCGCGCGGCGCAAAGTCGCACCATTCGTGCAGCATCCGCTCGCACTCGCCATCGGTCCAATGCGTCGGGTCGGCGCTTTCGTTGAAGAACAAGATGCCGTCGATGTTGCGCTCGGCCGCCGTCTGACTGCCGAAGTGGCACGTCCCGGCGCCGCACGCGGGTGTCGTCAGCACTGCTTCGCGATACTCGGCGCGTCGCATCGCGTTCGCGATCCGCACGTTGAGCCGCATCGCTTCACGCTCTTGCGGGTCCCACCACGACCATTCCCAAATGACTTGCAGCCGGTCGGACGTCGTACCCGACGTCGCGAGCAGCGTGACCTGCTCGGCGCGCATCGCGGCGCTCAAGTCCTGGTGCTCGCGCACGAGCGACTTCGGAAAACCGCGCCGCAGGTCGCGCTTGCCGACGGGCGGCACCCGCGACAACCATTGGTCGACCTCCGTCGGATCGACCGGCGGCTTGGGGCGATCGCGGTACAGCGGGACCTCGGCCACCATGCGGCCCGTTTCCTCGCCGACCCGCCGCCAATGTGCTGACGAATAGCTCATGTCTTTGCCGGCAACGTCTTCTCGAGTTTGGCACCCCCCCGCGGCAGCGCCGCGAACACGGGAACGGGCTTCCCTCGCGCCGTTATTTTGCCACTGCTGCCCACGAGCAGCGCACCGCCGCTCGGCACCCCGTAGGCCTTGACCTTGCGTTCGAGCTCCCGCGCCCGGACGGCCACGAACGAGCGCGTTTCACGCCATTCGTCGGCTTCCCCGTGCGTGTCGAGCGAGCAGGATGCCAGCGCCAAGCATTCGTAGGTCTCAGCCTCGTCGTCGCCGGCCTCGGCGTGCGGCCAGCGCACCCAGCGCTCGCCGAGCATGATGGCGCCGGCCGACATGCCCGCGAACACGGCGCCGCGCGCGGCGGCGGCGTGGAGGTCGCCAATGAGCTCCGCCTCACGCAGCGCATCCATCCCCGCCTCGACGTCGCCGCCGCCGACGAAGACGAAATCGACGCGCTCGAGCGCCTTGCGCGCAGCGGCCCGGTCGCGCCGGCGAACCGCAACCTTCGGCCAGGCGACATCCTTCGCACCCGCGGCCGCGATCAGCGCGCACAGCGCCGTGCCGAACGAGTCGTCCTCGCCGTTGGCGGCGCCGATGTAGAGCGCGGTGGGCGCTTCCTTGCGCGTCGAACGGACGGCGGCTTCTAGGTACGGGCGGGTGCCGAAGTGACGGCTACCGAATTGGCCCGCAATCAGCGTAACGGGTTTCCGCAAACGTGCTCCTCGGGAACACTTGCGACTTTAGCAGGTTGCGCCCCGACCGCTCATTCCGCGAGCCGGCGCGTGAGCGCCTCGAGCGCAGCCAGCATGTCCGTCGATTCCGTGAGCACGGCAGCGAGCGGGTCGCCATGCGTTCGCAGCCACTTGCGAGCCGAGCGAATGTTGAAGCGCTCGAGCTTGAGCCGGCCATTGATCTGCGACCACTCGAGCGGCATCGAGACGGGTGCGGCGGGTAACGGCCGCACGCAAAACGGCGACACCAGCAATCGGCCGTGGCCGTTCTGGAGATAGTCGAGATAGACCTTGCCGTCACGATCGGACACGGAGCGCACGATCGTCGCAATCTCCGGCATGGACTTCGCGGTGAAACGCGCCAGCAGCTCGGCGAGCGTCCGCGATTGCTCATAGGTGTAGCGCGCTCCGAGTGGGATCAGCACGTGCAAGCCCGTCGAGCCGCTGGTCTTGACGAAGTTGGTCAACCCTACGTCCTCGCACAGCGCGTGAATGTTGCGTGCGATCTCGATCACGTGCTTCAACGGCGCGCCTTTGGGGTCGAGATCGAGAATGCACCAGTCGGGCCGCTCGAGCGCCGCAACGCGGCTCGACCAGACGTGCAGCGGGATCGTGCCCATGTTGGCGACGTAGAGCAGCGACTCGACATCGTCCAAGACGAAGTAACGAATCTCGCGCTCGGCGTGCTCGCTCCACATCGTCTCGAGCCGGAGCCAGCTCGGCGCGTAAACGGGCGCATCCTTCTGGAAGAACGACTTGCCGTCGATGCCGTCGGGATAGCGCGTGAGCACGACCGGCCGATCCGCGAGATACGGCAGCAGCCACTCGGCGACGCCTTCGTAATAGGCGATGAGGTCGCCCTTGGTGAAGCCTTCGGTTGGCCAGAACACCTTGTCGAGATTCGTGAATGCGACGGTCGGCCGCTCCGGCGGCTCGGCGACCGGAGCGACCGGCTCCGCCGCATCCGCGGCCGGGGCGTCGTCTAGCCAGACGCACTCCGCGGACTTCTTGTCCTCGCGGAGCCGCAAGAACACGGGTTGGCGCAGGTTGCCGTCGGGCGTGCGGTGTTTGAACTTCACTTGCACGACTGGTCCATCCGCTAGCCAGACGGCCCCGCGCGGTTCCTCGGCCGCCGCCGGCGGCCCCGTTCGCGGCTTCGCGGCCAGCATCGGCTCGAGCACGGCGAAGTCTCGCGCAGCAAACCCGCTGCCCGCCCGGCCCGCGTACGTCAGGACGCCGCCCCGGTACTGCGCCAGCAACAACGCACCAAAGCCTTTGCCGCCTTGCTTCGGCGGCAAGTAGCCGACGACGACGAAGTCATCGGACTTCGCCGCATTGATCTTGATCCAGTCGCTCGAGCGTTTGCTGACGTACGGCGATGCGGCGCGTTTGCCGACGATGCCTTCGAGCCCCAAGCGCTCGGCCTCGTCGAACATCGCTTCTCCCTGGGCCTCGAAGTGCTCCGAATAGCGCACGGCGCCCGAGACCGGCAGCAGCGTGCGCAAAGCGGCTTTGCGCTCGACCAGCGGCAGCGCGCGTAAGTCGAAGCCTTCGAACGCGAGCAGGTCGAAAGCATAGAGGCTCGCCGGCAGCTCGAGCGCCGCGCGCGCCACGTCAGCGCGACGCGTCAAGCGGCCGCGCTTTTGCAACAGCGCGAAGCTCGGCAGTCCGCGCTCATCGAGCACGACGACCTCGGTATCGAGGATGAATTGCTCGAAGGGTAGTGCTGCGACGATCTCGGCGATCTCGGGAAACGTCGTCGTGAAATCGAGGCCGGCACGCGAGTACAGCTTCACTTCGCCGGCGCGCCCTTCCGCGAATAGGCGATAGCCGTCGTACTTGAGCTCGAATACCCAGCGCGGATCGGAAAATGGTTTGCCGGGCATGGCGAGCATCGGCTTCAGGTCGCGTGCGCGCAGCTCGCGCCGCGCCGCGCCGAGCTTGCCTAATCGTGCGGCGACTGCCGCACCGCGCGGATCCCCGCCTGCGACCTGCTCGACCGTCCGGCCCGACAGCACGGAGTCGGCCGGATAGTCCTCGGTGCTCTTGTCCGTCGCGTACGCGTCACGCTCCTTGATGAGCAGCCACTCGTTCTTGCCGCGCTTCGTTTTGACGAGCGTCCACTTGCCGCGCAGCTTGTGGCCGCGCAGCTCGAACAGGAGCTTGCCCTTGTCGAAACCGCCAGCGATGTCGTTCAAGGCGACCCAACGGCCGCGATCCCAGACGATGACCGCCCCGGCGCCGTAGTTGTCGGGCGGGATGACGCCTTCGAAGTTTACGTAATCGACGGGGTGGTCCTCGACGTGAACCGCCAGCCGCTTGTCGGCGGGGTTCGGCGACGGCCCTTTCGGCACGGCCCACGACTTCAGCACGCCCTCGAACTCGAGCCGGAAGTCGTAATGGGTTCGGCGCGCGGCGTGCTGTTGCACCACGAACCGTTGCCCCGCCGTCACCGCGGCGCCGAACGGCTCCGGAGTTCGATCCGCCTTTCGCTTTGCGCGATAACTCTCTAAGTTGCCGACATTTTTTGTTGTCACCGCATTTTCGAGGATATATGATCCGGCCATGCCAGCGCGAGCATTGTCGACCGCCACCATCTCGTTCGGCCTCGTGTCGATTCCCGTGAAGCTCTACTCAGCTGCGGAATCGAAGGCCGCCCTCGCCTTCAATCAGATCCACAAGAAGGACGGCGCGCGCGTCAAGCAACAGCTGGTCTCGTCGCGAAGCGGCGAAGTCGTGCCGCGCGAGGAGATCGTCAAAGGCTACGAGTTCGCCAAGGACCAGTACGTGTTGTTCGAGGCCGAGGAGCTGAAAGCGCTCGAAGCCGCGGCCACGCATACGATCGACATCACCGAATTCTTGAAGGCCGAGCAAGTCGAGCGGCGCTATCTCGACAAGGTCTATTATCTCGGCACCGACAAGGGCGGCGCCCGCGCCTACAAGCTACTCGCGCAAGTGCTCGTCGACACCGGCCGTGTCGCGATCGGCAAGTACGCGGCGCGCGGTAAGCAATACCTGGTCATGGTGCGGCCCATGGAGAACGGCCTCGTCATGGAGCAGCTCCACTATCCCGACGAGCTGCGCGCGTTCAGCGAGGTGCCCGTCGAGGATGCAACGGTCAAGCCTGCGGAGCTCAAGCTCGCCACACAACTCGTCGAGCAGGCCGCGAGCGACGAGTTCAAGCCCGAGCTCTACAAGGACGAAGTGCGCGAACGCATGCTGGCGTTGATCCAGCGCAAGGTCGAAGGCGAAGACATCACGCTCGCTCCGACTGCGGAGCCGGAGCACAAGATCATCGACATCATGGAAGCGCTGAAGGCGAGTCTCGCCGCCGGCAATTCCCGCAAACCTGCCCAAGCGGCCGAAGAGAAGAAAGCCGCTGCCAAACCGAAAGCGGCGGCGAAGAAGCGCGCCGCGAAGTAGACGCCCATGAAGGCGTACTCGACGCGCGAGGTTGCCGAGCTGCTCGGACTCTCGACTGCACGCGTGCGTTCGTTGCTGCGCTCTGGTGTCGTCAATCCGCAGCGGTCCGCGGGAGGCCGCGCGAGCTTCACGTTCCAGGACCTCGTCCTGCTGCGCACCGCGAAAGGGCTCATCGACGCCAAGGTCCCGGCGCGACGCATCACGAAAGCTCTGCAGGCACTGGCGAGCCAACTCCCTACCGATCGGCCCTTATCGGCCGTGCGCGTCCAGATCGACGGCGACCGCGTCATCGTGCGCGACAACGCGAACACGTGGGAGCCCGAATCGAAGCAAACGGTGCTCGACTTCTCCGTTCGCGAGCTCGGCGAAAAAGTGGCGCCGCTGGCGCGCGACTCCGTGCAGCGTGCACTGCGCACGGCGTCGAATTCGGACGATCTGTTCCAGGCCGCGCTCGAAAGCGAGCAGATCGGCGCCACGGCCGAGGCCGAGGGTGCCTATCGCAACGCCATCGCGGCCGACCCGGCGCACGTCTCCGCGCACATCAACTTGGGCCGCCTGCGGCACGTCGGCAAGGCGCTCGACGAAGCGGAGCGGTTGTATCGGCGCGCGCTCGAGCTCGAGCCCAATCACCCGACGGCGCGCTTCAATCTAGGGGTCGTGCTCGAAGACCGCGGCGCGACGACGGAGGCGATCGAGCAATATCGCGAAGCCGCACGCCTGGACCCGCGCGTCGCCGACGTGCATTTCAACCTGGCGCGGCTGTATCAGCAGACGGGGGATCAGCAGGCCGCGTTGCGGCACTTCTCCCGGTTCCGGGCGCTCACGCGCGAGCGCGCGGACTGAAGAGCGACCCGCCGCGTCAGCGCAACGGCTTCGGCGAATGCCCGCGCAGCAGCTCGGCGAAATCCTGGGCTGCGACGGGAGTGCTGAAATAAAAGCCCTGCATCTCGTCGCACAGGCGATCGCTCAAGAATGCCTGCTGCTCCGGTGTCTCGACGCCTTCGGCGACGACGGTGAGGCTCAACGTCTTGCCCATCGCAATGATCGCCTCGGCAATCGCGCGATCCTCTGCGTCGTTCGGCACCTCACGAATGAACGACCGATCGACCTTCAGGGTATCGATCGGAAAGCGCTTCAAGTGCGCGAGCGAGGAGTAGCCCGTGCCGAAGTCGTCGATCGCGAGACGAACGCCCAAGGCCTTGATGGCCGTCAGCACGCGCACGGCGCGCTCGGCGTTGTGCATGATCGTGCTTTCGGTCACCTCGAGCTCGAGCAGCTCCGGATCCATGCCGGTGTCCGCGAGCACGGCCTCGATCTCGCGAACCAACCCCTCGTCATTCATCTGGCGCATCGACAGATTCACCGACATGCTCACGGGGCGGAGCCCCTGCCGTCGCCAAGCGACACTCTGCGTGCACGCCGTCCTGAGCACCCACTTGCCGATCGGCACGATCAAGCCGGTTTCCTCGGCGAGCGGGATGAAGCGCGCCGGTGAAACCGAGCCCAACTCGGGGTTCTGCCAACGCAGCAGCGCCTCGACGCCCGTGATCGCGCCCGACTTGAAATTGACTTTGGCCTGATAGTGCAGCGTGAACTCGTTCAGCTCGAGCGCACGGCGCAGATTCGTCTCGAGTGATAAACGCTCGATCGAGTGCGGCTTCATGCGACTCGTAAAGAACTGGAAGTTGTTCTTACCCTCTTCCTTGGCCAAGTACATCGCCATGTCGGCGTTCTTCATGATCGACTGATCGTCCTGACCGTCGTCGGGATGCAAGCAAACGCCGACGCTGGCGGTGACGCGGCACTCTTGACCGAGAATGACGACGGGCTTCATCACGACGTTCAAGATGTTGCGCGCGACGGCCGCGGCCTGCGCGGGATCGGTGATCTCTTGCAGCAGGACCACGAACTCGTCGCCGCCGAGGCGCGCCACGACGTCGCTGGCGCGCAAGCACTCGCGCAGCCGCGCGGCAATCTCGCGCAGCAGCACGTCGCCGGCCTCGTGGCCCAACGTGTCGTTGATGACCTTGAATCGGTCGAGGTCGATGAACAGTACGGCCAACTTGCGGTCGTACCGCCGCGCCGTTTCGATCGACAGACCGAGCAGCTGCGTGAACATGACGCGATTCGGCAGCCCCGTGAGACCGTCGTGCGTCGCGAGGTACTGGATGCGCTCCTCTGCGCCTTTGCGCGAAGAGATGTCTTCGACGACCGAGATGTCGTACTCGCATCGGCCGGCGCGATCGCGTTTGCAGGCGATCGTGAGCCCCACCCAGATCGCGGAGCCGTCCTTGCGCAGATAGCGCTTCTCCATCTTGAAGGACTGGATGCCGCCCGCGCGCAACTGGTCGCGCAGGTCGTCGGTGATGTTGGCGTCACCGGGGTGCGAGACATCCTTTACGGTCATCGCGAGCAGTTCCTGCTCCGTGTACCCGAGCATCTCGCAGAGCTGCGGGTTGACGTAGCGGAAACGGCCGCCCTCCTCGACGTGCGCGATCCCGATCGCCGCGAGCTTCATAGTCGAGGAGAAGCGCTCCTCGCTCTCGCGGAGCTTCTCGAGCGCCAGAGCGCGCTGATAGAAATGGCCAATCTCGGTGCTGGCCGTGCGCAAGACCTTCAAGAACTGCGGCTCGGGTGCCGCCACTCTCGGCGCGTAGAAATCGAGGATCCCTATGGTCATGCCGCCGATCTTCACGGGAATGACGAGCCCCGTGTGCCAGCCCACGGTCTGCACGCGCTCGAGACGCGACGTGCGCGGATCGCGAATCACGTCGCCGATCCAAACCGGGCCGTGGCTCAGCCAGTGCGGCAATCGATCGCCGACGTTGAGCACCGAGCGGCGATCGTCGCCTTGGGCGTTCCAACCGACTTCGTGCCAAAGCGTGTCGCGTTGCGCGTCGATGCTCCAGAAGTTGCCGGCCGTCCAACTCTGCGCTTCGCACATCGCGTGGATGACGGCGCTGAGACCGTTCGCCACGTCGCCGGCTTCCGCGAGCGTATGCGCGATCGTGTGCTCGAGCCGGGCCAAACGCTCGGCGCGAATCTGGCCGCTGACGTCGCGCGCGATGCCGCGGTAACCCTTGAATTTGTTGCGCTGATCGAAGACCGGTTGACCGCTGAAGCTCAAGTAGCGGGTGCCGTCAGCCGGTGTGTCGAGAACATGCAGCACATCCCGGAACGGCGCGTGTTGCTCGAGCGTGACCATGAACTGTGTCCAACCACCGGACTCGATCGCTTCGCTGAAGAACTCCCAACTCGTTTGGCCGATGAGCCCGTCGAGCGCGGCGGGTTCGCCGCCAGGGCGACAAACCGTGAACCGGAAGTGCTCGTCCTGCTCCCAATAGAAATCGGCGGCTAGCTCGATGACGCTTTGCAATCGCTCATCGGCCAAGCGCGAGCTAGGTGTTCGCTTCGGTAGACGTTGCGCCACGGCGACTCGCGCAACGGGTTTACTAGGACTCATGTGCGACCCCGCCCCAATACTCCTAACCAAACGCGCGGACGTGCGAGCCTTAGGAGTCATTTCCGGCGCCCCGAGAAGCCAGTGCACCTCACGGCAGCCTGCGACGGTCGCGCAGTTAGCGAGAATAACGGGGTGGTCAGTACCCGATTGAGCGCTTCATCTCACTTGTGAGACGACAAATGGGACTTGCTTAACGACTGACGAAGATTCGCGCTTCGCAGCGGGGCAGCCGCCCTATTGCTTGGCAAGAGCGAGCAACTGAGCCGCCAGCTTGGGGCCGGTCGCACCGTCCTCGTGCTTGAAAAAAACTTGCGCCTCGGCCACACCGGCAGCCGCGATGCGAGCGAGCCAGCGCTCGAGATCACCGGTCGCGTACTCGACCCGCCGCAAGCGCAGATACGCCCAGTCCGCGGTCCACGGCAGCGGCTGAAACTTGTCGTCGCTTTCACTCTGCACGAGCGCGGCATTGCGCGACTTCAACAGCTCGAACACGCCGGGAACGAGCCACGAGTCGTGACGAAACTCGAACGCCGCGCGCGTACCCGCGGGCAGCTCGCGCAAGAACGACTCGAGCGCCGGCTCATCGCAGCGCGCGTGCGGCGGCAGTTGCACGAGCAGCGAGGCGAGGCAGGGGCCCAAGTCGGCGAGCACGGCCAGCAGCGACTCGACCTCCGCACCGCAGTCGCGCAGCCGTTTGAGGTGCGAGATACGCCGCGGCACCTTGATGGCAAAGCGAAACGAATCAGGCACTTGAGAGCGCCAGCCTTGGATCGCGGCTGCGTTCGGCATTCGATAGAACGTGTTGTTGATTTCCACGATCGGCAGGCGCGCCGCGTAGTGGCTGAGCATCGCCTTCGGGGGTGTCTTGTCCGGATAGAACTCGCCGACCCATTCTTTATAGGAAAAGCCGCTGGTACCGGCGAGCAGTTGCATCGAGTTCACCTGTGCTTCGCGAGGGCTGCGATACGAGCTATGCTTGGAGCGAACCAGCCCGTTCGACCCCATGCGCTCGATCCTAGAGGGCGCCGTGGACAGCCCGCAACCGGCGTCGGGGGACGCCAGCCAAGAATGGACCAATACGCGCGGATCCGGGACCAGCTCATCGCGAAGCAGTCGGAGCTTGCGCGCCGCTTGGAGCGCCTCAAAGAGAACCTCACCGGCGGGCGCAGCGCCGACTCGCAGGAGCAGGCACAAGAGCTCGAGAACGCCGAAGTCGTCGACGCGCTCGGCAACGAGGCACGCAGCGAGATCACCAAGATCGCCAAGGCCCTCGACCAGATCAAGAATCGCACCTACGGCGTCTGTGCCGATTGCGGCGAAACGATTCCGATGGCGCGGCTCGAGGCCTATCCGTTTGCCGACCGCTGCATTCGCTGCGCCACGGCGGTCGAGGCCGAGGCCAGCCGGCGCATCCGCTAGCCTTCTAGTACCGTACTACGGCTATTTTTTATCGTTTATCGATAAAAACTAGTTGACAAACAGTCGGTGCTGCGTAATCTAGCCGCTAGCCCAACGGTTACGGAGAGGCGACGTGGAACTCGCAACTGCGACCGCCGCTGAAGTCGGCAAGATCCAGAAATTCGGGCGCTATGCGCAGGCGTTCTGCGTCGTGGCTTTCGCGATGCTCGCAATAATGGGGCCGGCGACCATCGTCTACGTCTTGTTAACACCGGGCTGGGAAGGATTCACCGTGCATCTCGGTCCGTACGACATGCGCGGCGACATCGTTCCGCCATTCGGGCTGCAGGTCTGGGCGCTCATCTGCTCAGCCGTCCTATTCCCCCTCGCAATCGTGGCCCTCTGCTTTCTCCACGCGCTGTTCGGCGCGCTCGGCCGCGGCGAGATCTATACGCTGCCGAACGTCCGCCGAATTCGGCGTGTCGGCGAGCTGGTGCTCGCGCTGGCGGTCCTGCAGATCGTTCTGCCGATGACGTCGCTGCTCTTGCTGAATATGGGAGTCATCCCCGCAACCGCAGTCAGCTTCGTGGACTTCGGCATTCGCCCCGACTCGTTCACGTTGATGATCGCGGCGGGTCTCATTCTGCTCGTGTCGTGGATCATGGAGATCGGCCGGCGCACGAGCGAAGACGCCGAGCAATTGCGGCGTGAGTCGGAACTCGTGGTCTAGCGCGACCGCCCCGATGCCGATCGTCGTCAACGTCGATGTCATGCTCGCGCGGCGCAAGATGCGGCTGAACGAGCTCGCCGAGCGCGTCGGCATCACGCCGCAGAATTTGTCGGTGCTGAAAACCGGCCGCGCGCGAGCCATTCGCTTCAGCACGCTCGAGAAGCTCTGCGAGGTTCTCGAGTGTCAACCCGGTGACTTGTTCGCGTTCGCGCGGGGCGCCCAAAGCGAAGCGGCGCAGGACGACGACGCTCCTGCGATCAGCGCCGACGCATAGCGGGCCGCAGCGCAAGCACGAGCATCAGGCAGCGCTGGCTCGGGCTCTTTCGGCGCGTGCTGCGGGCGCGCTCCATTGCTGCCAAAGGTTCTGCTCCGCCGCGCGTGCGCGCAGCGCTGCCGCGCGCTTGATCGGGCCATAACCTCGCACCTGGTCCGGCAGGCGCGCCAACTCGAGCGCCAGCTCGAAGCGCGACTCGTCGAGCTCGGCGACGATGCGCTCGAGCAGCGACTCATAGCGCTCGAGCAGCTCGCGCTCGAGCCGCCGGTCGGCGCTCCAACCGAACGGATCGAGCTTGCTGCCGCGCAGCCAGCGTAGCCTGGCGAGCACCCGCAGCAACGGCAGCACCCAGGGTCCCAGCTCGTACATTCTCGGCCGCCCCGTGGCGGGATCGAGCTTCGCAATCAGCGGCGGCGAAAAATGAAAGCTCATGCGCGCGCCGGTGCCGAAGTTGCGCTTGACGCTCTCGACGAAGCCGCTCTCGGCGTGCAGCCGCGCGACCTCGTATTCATCTTTATAGGCGAGCACGCCGAAGTAATTGCGCACAACGGCTTCCTGCAAAGCCTGACTGCCCGGCCGAACGCGCTGCTCGGCCGCCGCGACGCGGTTCACAAGCTCGCGGTAACGAGCGGCGTAGGCGCGGTTCTGATATGCCGTCAAAAACTCTTCGCGCCGCGCGATGGCTTCAGGCAGCGAGGTCGCGGCTGGGTGACCGCCCTCCTTCGCCGCTGCCAGCCGTTCGACCTGCTCGGGACTCTCCGCGGCGAACCGTCCCCAGTCGAACGCGAGCTTGTTCTCGTCGACGTTGCGGCCATAGAGCTCCAGCGCCCGGTACAGAGCCGCCCCGGATACCGGCAACAAGCCGCGTTGAAACGCGAAACCGAGCATCAGCACGTTGGCGCCGATACTGTCGCCGAGCAGAGCCGACGCGAGCCGCGTCGCGTCGAGCGTCGCGACCCCGCCCACGCGTCCCGCCGTGCGCAGAGAGCCGAGCAACGCCTTACCGGGGAACACGAAGTCGCGATCGCGGATGAAGTCCGACGGCATTTCCTCGTGCGTATTGACGATGACCGCGGACCGGTCGGCCGACAGCATCGACAAGGGTTCCTTACCCGCGGCGACGATGAGGTCGGCACCGAGTAGGACATCGACCTGGCCCGCCGGAATGCGCATACCGTGCAAGCGCGCGGGGTCGGTCGCAATGCGAACGTGCGACAGCACCGCGCCGTACTTCTGCGCCAGTCCGGTTTGATCGAGCTGTACTACAGCCTTGCCCTCGAGATGCGCCGCGAGGCCGAGCAGGCCGCTTGCCGTCACGACGCCGGTGCCCCCGACGCCGGCGATCAGCACGTTGTGCACGCGGTCGAGTGCGGCCTGCTGCGGCTCTGGCAAGCTCGGCAACACCGCAGTTGCTAGCGGCCGCGGCGCATTGCGCTTCGCGCCTTTGAGCGTCACGAAACTCGGGCAGAACCCGTTCAAGCAGCTGAAGTCCTGGTTGCACGAGGATTGATTGATGCGTCGCTTGCGGCCGAACTCCGTCTCGAGCGACATGACCGACAGGCAGTTCGACTGCACGCTGCAGTCGCCGCACCCTTCGCAAACGAGCTCGTTGATTACTACGCGTCGATCCGGAGTGGGCACTAGGCCGCGCTTGCGTTTGCGATGCAGCTCCGCCGCGCACGTCTGGTCGTAGATGAGAGCCGACACGCCGGGGGCATCGCGAAGCTCGCGCTGCAAGCGCTCGAGCTCGCCGCGGTGGTGCACCGTCACCGACGACGGCAACCCGTTCGCGCCCCGGTACTTGTCCGGCTCGTCGGTCACGACGATGATGGGCCGCACACCTTCGCCTACTAGCTGCTGCGCAACCGCGGCGACGGTCAGATGCCCTTCGACCGGTTGCCCGCCGGTCATCGCCACTGCGTCGTTGAACAGAATCTTGTACGTCATGTTGACGCCGGCAGCCACCGCCGCTCGGATAGCCAATGCCCCGGAGTGCGCATAGGTGCCGTCGCCCAAGTTCTGGAACACGTGCGGGGTCTCCGTGAACGGGGCTTGCCCGATCCACGTTGCACCCTCGCCGCCCATCTGCGTGTACGTGACGGTTTCGCGGTCCATCCAGGCGGCCATGTAGTGGCAACCGATGCCGCCGACCGCGCGGCTACCTTCGGGCACGCGCGTCGAGGTGTTGTGCGGACAGCCCGAACAAAAGTGCGGCTGCCGCTGCACCTCGTCGCCGACTAACGCGAGCCGTCGATCTTGTTGCTCGAGGAATCGCACGCGCTCCTCGATGTCGGTGCTCGAGTGGAAGCGGCGCATGCGTTTCGCGAGCACGCGCGCGATGAGAGCCGGCGTGAGCTCGCCGTTCGGCGGCAGCAACCACTCGCCGCGCTCGTCCTGCTTGCCGATAATCAAGGGCCGCCGCCGTGCGTTCCAGTTATAGAGCTGCTCTTTGATCTGGCTCTCGACGACGCCGCGCTTCTCCTCGACTACGATGATTTCCTCGAGACCCTCCGCGAAGCGCCGAATCCCTTCGGGCTCGAGCGGCCAGGAGAGGCCGACCTTGAACAGCTTGATGCCGACGTCGGCGGCACGCGCCTGATCGATGCCGAGATCCTCGAGCGCTTGCAGCACGTCGAGATGGGCTTTGCCCGTCGTCACCAACCCAAGCCGCGGGTAGCGGCTGTCGATGATCGTGCGATCGAGCGCATTGGCCCGCGCGAACGCGAGCGCGGCCGGCAGCTTGTAGCGTTGCAGCCTGAACTCTTGATCGTTCGGCGGATCGGGCCAGCGAATGTTCAAGCCGCCGGGCGGCAGGGCGAAATCCGGGGTCACGATGGACAGCGCCTGCGGCAACAAGGCGAAACTTTGCGTCGCGTCAGCCGTTTCCTGCGTCACCTTGAGCCCGACCCAACAGCCGCTGAAGCGCGACATCGCGTAACCGTAGAGCCCGAGCGCGACGATCTCCTCGACGTTGGCCGGATTCAACACGGGCATCGAAGCATCGATGAACGCGTACTCGCTTTGATGCGGCAGGGATGACGACTTGCAGGTGTGGTCGTCGCCGGCGACCGCAACGACGCCGCCGTAGCGCGAAGTTCCGGCCGCATTGCCGTGCTTGAATGGATCGCCCGAACGGTCGACACCCGGGCCTTTGCCGTACCACATGCCGAAGACACCGTCATAGCGGGCGCCTTCGAAGAGGTTCGCCTGCTGCGCGCCCCAGATCGAGGTCGCGGCAAGATCCTCATTCAATCCCGGCTGAAAACGGACTTGCGCCGCGTCGAGGTATTGGCCGGCGCGCCAGAGCTCTCGATCGAAACCGCCGAGCGGCGACCCGCGATAGCCCGACACGAAACCCGCAGTATTCCGCCCCGCAAGCCGGTCGCGGTGACTCTGCGCCAGCAACAGGCGGACGAGCGCTTGCAAACCGGTGATGAACAACGGCCCGGCATCGTCGAACCGGTACCAGTCATCCAGTCGTGCGATCTGCTTGAGCTGCATGCCTCTCCTGAGCCCCGTCCGCTGGGTGCGCGCCCGATTATGGGCTATCCGGCGTCATTGCGCGCCGTGGGTGCGCAGAACGTCGGCGATGAGGTCGGCATCGACGTTGCCGCCAGACAGTATGACGGCGACACAATTGTTTTTCGGTCGCGGCTCGGCCAACACGGCGGCAAACGCCGCGGCGCCCGACGGCTCGACGACAACCTTGAGCTCCTGCATCGCCGTGACCATGGCAGCGCGAATTTGCTCATCGTCGACCGCCAGCGCGCCCGCGAGCTCGCGCCGATTGATCGCGAACGTGATGGCGCCGGGCGTCGGCGCACGCAGTCCGTCGCACAGCGTCGTGCCGCCGGCAGCGACGGTACGCCGCTCGCCCGCTGCCAGCGATGCCGCCGTGTCTTCGAACCCGCGTGGCTCGACGGCATAGACAGCGCAGTCCGGCCACTCAGCCTTGATTGCGAGCGCACAGCCGGCAACGAGGCCGCCGCCGCTGCAGGGCACGTAGAGCGCGTCGACACGAAGGTGCCGGCCGCGGGCGACGCGGGCGAGCTCGAGCGCGAGCGTACCCTGCCCCGCAACGACGTCCGAGTGGTCGAATGGCGGCACGAGCGCCGCGCCGCGCTGCTCAGCGAGCTTCGCGGCGATCGCCTCGCGATCCTCGCGCTCGCGGTCGTAGAGCACGACCTCCGCGCCGAAGGCGCGGGTACGCTCGAGCTTCACCTTCGGCGCGTCGGCGGGCATGACGATCGTCGCCGGGATTGCGAGCCAGCGCGCCGCCAGCGCGACGGCTTGCGCGTGATTGCCCGAGGAGAACGCCACGACGCCGGCGTGGCGCTCCTCCGTGCGAAGCTGCAGCAGACGATTCAATGCACCGCGAATCTTGAAGCTGCCAGAGTGCTGCAAGCACTCGGCCTTGAACAGAACGCGCGCGCCTACGCGGCGGTTGATGCTTTCGGACTCGAGCACCGGCGTCTCGACGAGCCAGCTGCGCAAGCGCGCGTGAGCATCGACGACGTCGGCGGCGGTCGGCAGGACGTTGTTCATAAATGCCGTTCGATACAACCAGTCTAGCTCAGGTAAACTCGCGCGGCTTCGGCTCCCAACTTTCATACCGATGCCTGTCGCGCCGCTCGTCATTCTCGATCATGTCGATGTCGACCTCGCGGGAGCGCCCATCCTGCACGACGTGACGTGGCAATTGGAACGCGGCGCGCATTGGGGAATCGTTGGCCCGAACGGCAGCGGCAAGAGCACCTTGCTCGGCCTGATCGCCGGGACGATCTGGCCCGCGCCTGCGCGCGGCACGCGCCGCTACGACTTCGGTCACGGAGTAGAAACAGACGCTGTGCGCGCCCGCAGCGAGATCGTGCTGGTCGGTCACGAGCTCCAAGATCGTTACGCCCACTTCCGCTGGAATTTCACGGCCCTCGACGTCGTGCTGTCTGGCGTTTACCGCACCGACGTGCCGCGCCGTCGGCCGGCGGCCGGCCAACGAGAGCGAGCGCTCGCGGTGCTGCGGCGACTCGGCGTGGCCGAGCTCGCGGCGCGCAAGTTTCTCGAGTTATCGCGGGGCGAGCAGCGCCGGGTCCTGATCGCGCGCGGCGTCGCATTCGAGCCGACCGTGCTGTTGCTCGACGAGCCCGCGAGCGGGCTCGATCCCGCAGCTCGCAACGAGCTCAGTGCGATGCTGGCGCTCGTGGCGAAGGAGTGCACGCTCGTTTGCGCGGCGCACCTGCCGGACGATCTGCCGCCGCTGATCACGCACTACCTCGAGCTCGACGCGGGCCATGCTGTCGCCGTCGAGCGCAGCGCACGCCCGCTAGCCGGCACTGAGAGCGCCCCGACGTCGCGCGACGCCGTGACGGCGGAGGCAACCGCGGTCGCAGTGGCCGCGGTACCGCTGATCAGCCTTGACCACGCCGACGTGTGGCTCGCCGGGCGGCACGTCCTGCGCGATGTGACATGGCGGCTGATGCCGGGTGAGCACTGGCTCGTGACCGGCGCGAACGGTTCTGGCAAGAGCAGTTTGTTACGGCTCCTGTACGGAGCGCTCCGGCCGGCATTGGGCGGCGAGGTCGCGTGGCCCGCACTCGGCAACCCGCGCGACGTTTGGCAGCTACGCAAAGCGATCGCGTGGGTGTCGCCGGAGCTCCAGGCCGCGTACCGCTACCCGACCACGGTGCGCGCGTGCATCGCATCGGGGTTCACATCGAGCGTCGGGCAAACTCGAGCGCCGACGGCTGCGGAAAGCGCGCGTGTGGAGCAGCTACTCGCGGAGCTCGAGCTCGAGCCAATCGCCGACCGGCAGCTCCGCACCTTGTCCTATGGGCAGGCGCGCCGCGCGCTACTCGGCCGCGTGCTCGCGAATCATCCTCGCGTGCTGTTGCTCGACGAGCCTTGGGAAGGACTTGATGCGCCGATGGCGGGACTGCTCAACGCAACGCTGGCAAAAGTGACCGCGACCGGCACGCAGCTGGTCTGTGCATCGCATCTGACGACGCATCGCACGCACTTCACGCACGAGCTCGCGCTCGACGCGGGTCGCGTCGTGCACGCCGGACGGACGCGCTAGTGATGGTGCAGCCGCCGCACTTCGCGGAAGTTGCGCCAGTGCGCCGCCGCGAGCAGCATGCTGGCCGCAACGTTGACGAGCACCTCGACGGACGGGTCCCAGGCGCGATGGCCCCATAGCGCGGCCGCCGCGAGCGTGCCAATGGCAATGACACCCATGACGACGATGTCCGCGCGCCCGTGCACGCGTAGGCCAAGCCCGAAGCCCAACACGCTCGTCGGCACGACGAACCACAGCATCAGCGAATGGAAGTGGCCGTCCCCGCCGATCGTAAACGCGGCTACGGGCAACAAGGCGATGACGAACGGCATCGCCAGGCAATGGACGATGCAGATCGTCGAAAGCGCGATCGCGACGCGATCGAAGTACTTCGAGAGCAGCATCCGGACTCGAGCTGATCGATGGTTCGTTTTCGTTCGGGCCGGCGAGCATACCGTAGTTTCCCGCCTCGCCGCCTCTTTTCTGGTGGCGCCGACGTGCTGGCGCTACTATCCCAAGTTCCTGCGTGCAACGCCGGTCATTCGAGGTGCGGATGGACGTCCGTGGTAAGACCATTTTGATCACCGGTGCCGGGCGCGGCCTCGGCGCGGCGATGGCGAAGGGGCTCGCGGCCCGCGGCGCCAACCTCGCGCTGGTCGACCTGGACGCCGCCGGCTTGGGCGTAGTCCGCGACGCCTGCCGCACGCTCGGCGTCCGCGCCGAAACCTATGCGGCCAACGTCGCAGCCGAAAGCGACGTCATCGCCACATTCGATCGTGTCGTCGCGGACTTCGGCAGCCTCGACGGCAGCATCGCGAACGCGGGGATTCTGCGCGACGGCCTGCTCGTCAAAGCGAAAGACGGCGAGGTCACCGGCAAACTGAGCCTGGAGCAGTGGCAAGCCGTCATCGACGTCAACCTGACCGGCGTGTTCTTGTGCGGCCGCGAAGCCGCGGAGCGCATGATCCGCCTCCGCCGCGGCGGCTGCATCGTCAATATCTCGAGCCTGTCGCGGGCCGGCAATTTCGGCCAGAGCAACTACTCGGCGGCCAAAGCCGGCGTCGCAGCGCTGACGGTCGTCTGGGCCAAGGAGCTGGCCCGCTATGAGATCCGCGTCAATGCAATCGCGCCCGGGTTCATCAAAACTGAAATGGTGGCCAGTATGAAACCCGAGCTTCTCGAAAAGATGGCTGCCGGCATTCCCGCGCAGCGGCTCGGCGAGCCGGACGAGATCGCGGCGACTGCCGAGTTCATCTTCGCCAACGACTATCTGAACGGGCGCATCCTCGAGATCGACGGCGGCCAGCGGCTCTAGGAGATTGCTGTGAGTGACGCCCCGGGCGCGGCGGACGACCGCGAGGCCTACGCCGGTTTCTGGCGCCGCCTGGCCGCGTACGCGATCGACTACCTGCTCGTGTTCGTCGCAAGTGGCGTGCTCGCCGCGGCCGCGCAAGTCGCCGGCCTCATCGGCGAGAGCCCGCAACAGCTGTGGCTCGCAGTTCTCGCCGGCTATTTTCTCTACTACGTGCTGCTCGAAAGCTCGCCCTGGCAGGCAACGGTTGGCAAACGCACGCTCGGTCTGCAGGTGACCAACTTGCACGGCGAGCGCATTGGCCTAGGTCGAGCCGCGGTGCGTTTCGTCGCCAAGGCGTTGTCGGTGCTCACGCTGTGTCTCGGCTTTCTCTTTATCGTCGTCACGAGGCGGCGGCAGGCGTTGCATGATCTAGTCGCCGGAACATTGGTCGCGCACGATGGCACTCCGCGCCGGCCCGCGTGGGTCGTCGCAGCGCTCGCGACCGTTGCATGCGTACCGGTGCTCGCCGTGCTCGCGGCGATCGCGCTGCCTGCATATCAGGACTACGCGATTCGGGCGCAAGTGAGCGAGGGGCTCTCGCTTGCGACGGGCTATCGCGATGCGATTGAGGCGGCCTGGCGAAACTCACCGCGCGACTTCGCGGACCTGACATCCGATTCGCTCGCTACCGGATTGCCGCACAGCGGCCGCTACGTCGAGTCGATCGAAGTCGTCTCGGGCATGATCGTCATCACCTACGGTGCGTCCGCGAACGACGCGCTTGCAGGCAGCGTGCTGACGCTCGTGCCCGCGCTCGACGCAGAGCGGTCGCTCGGCTGGGCCTGCGGCTACGGTGAACCGCCGGCGGGCTTCGAAGTCGTGTTCGAGGGACATTCCGGTTACACCACCATCGAGCAACACTACATTCCATCGTCGTGCCGCGAGCCCGGGCCATGAAAAACCAATCGTTCCTGCGGCGTCTCTCGTTCGCGCTCATGGGCTTGCGAACGGCGTGGCGCACCGAGAGCAGCTTCAAAACGCACATCGTCGCGGCCGTTGCCGTCGTCGGCGTGCTTCTGTGGCTCGAGCCCGCGCCCCTCTGGTGGGCGGTCGCCGCAGTGACGATCGCGTTCGTGTTGGCTGCCGAGCTCTTCAACACCGCTGTAGAGGGGCTCGCCGACCACGTGCATCCGGACCAGCATCCCGCCATCAAGGCCGTCAAGGACTGCGCCGCCGGCGCCGTGCTCGTCGCGAGCGCAGCGGCGCTCGCCGTTGCGGCCGCATTCGTTTACGACATCGTGCTCCGTTGACGGCGAGTCAGCGGCGCAGGTCGACGGTGTAACCGAGCGCGACGCCGTCGGCCAAGGGAAGAAGCTCGAGTCTCGCTCGCTGCTCGCTGCGGTCGCGCTGCATGACGAACCGCGCCGTCGCGATGCCGAGGCCGGCCCCGGCCACGGTGTCCGACAACCAATGCGCGTCGTGATCCATGCGTGCGTACGCCGTGCCGACGGCAAGGCCATAGCCGAGCACGCGCCGCAACCAGCGATACCGATCGTTGCCCGACTCAGCAAGGACCGTTCCGATCGCGAACGCCGCCGTCGTGTGCACCGACGGAAACGACTCACCGTCGCCGCCCCAGTCGCCGGAATCGGCCGTGACGTTGGGCCGTTCGCGCCCGGCCAGTTGCTTGATCGCGTACGCCGCCGCGCTGCCGAACGCGGCAGCCTCGAGCATCTCGCCCGCCTCGTGGCGGCCATCGTCGTTGTCGCCGAGCGCGGCGGCGACCCACGTTCCGCCGAGTGCGAGCAGCGCCGGAGCGGCATCGCCGCTGTCGTGCGTGTCGGGGTTGGTGCCCTCCGGCGCGGTGACGGTCTCGAAATGCTCGCGCACGTCGTCGTCGAACTGGTACGCGAAGGCGACCGCACCGAGCGCGGCGCCGAACCGCACCCATTGCGGACGCCGCGCATGCAGGGGCGCCGTGACGTAGGCCTTGACGTCTGCTGCGACGGTGCGGACCGGCCCGGGCTCGGCGTCGCTCGTCTCCTGCTGGGCGAGCGCGACTCCGCTGGTCGTGATCGCAGCCAGCGCCAGGGCGGCGTATAGTCTCGGCCTGCTCCAAGCCCGTGCGCGCAGGTATCGACGCCCGCAGATGAGTTTTCGCAAAACGCTTCTCCTCGTTGCTATCAGCGCGTGCTACGTGACCTCGAGCCGCCCGGCCACGCTCCGGACGGTCGATGTTTCGCGCGATCAAGACCGTTACCGCGTCGTCGCCGACACGCACCTCGACGCATCGCCCGAAGCGATTTACAAAGTGCTGCTCGATTTCGACGGCGATCGCTACCAGCGCATCTCCGAGATCTACAAAGAGAGCAGCTACCTGCCGCCGGACAGCGACGGCACGCCGCTCGTCTACACGCGCGTGGAAGGTTGCCTGATGCTGTTCTGCAGGAGCATGAGCCGCGTCGAGCGCCTCGAGGTCGTCACGCCACAGTTTATTCGATCCCGCACGGTACCTGAACGCAGCGACTTCAAATACTCGCTGGCCGAGTGGACATTCGCCGCGGAAGGCGACGGTACCCGGCTCACTTACCGAATGGAAATGGAGCCGAATTTTTGGCTGCCGCCGTTCGTCGGCCCATGGTTCTTGAAGCGCACGCTACTGAAGGGCGCACCGGCCGCGATCGACCAGATCGAGCTGCTCGCACAGCAAGAGCAACGCGGCGAGACCGACGCCGCCGCGCGCTGACGATCTAGACCGCTCGCAGCGCCGTTGCGACGGGCAACCGGGCGGCCCGCACCGCCGGGAACAACCCGCCGATGAAGGCTACGCCGCAGGCAAGCAGCACTCCGGCGCCGAGCAGTGCGGGCGTCACCTGCATCTTGAAGATGATCGAGGAAACGCCGCC